>LNFM01001693.1_pt1 | contig 49001 bp, 51 predicted proteins | sample 596031 | NCBI WGS metagenome assembly LNFM01 (sample SAMN04254537, study PRJNA301005) | activated carbon metagenome | isolation source: dual media filters at the Ann Arbor, Michigan drinking water treatment plant | place: USA: Ann Arbor
CGTCGGCGAGGTTCGCGGCCGCGGGTTGCTCATGGCGGTCGATTTCGTCGATCCTCAGAAGAAGGATCAGCCGCTGGCTCGCGATCTGGTCGGGAGCCTCAACATGCGCGGATGGAAGCGAGGCGTGATCCCGTTCGCGCGCGGCAGCGTGCTGCGTCTGGCGCCCCCGCTTTGCATCGACAGCGCGCAGGTCGATGAACTCGCAAGCGTGATCTGCGAAACGATCGAGGAACTGCAGGACGAGGTGTCCCGCACGCGCAAGGATCGCGTCGCCGTCTGAGCGGCGAGATTCGTTGCGTGGCTGTCGCACCGGGCATGGTCGGGATCGGACTGTGCCTGGTGCCTGGTTCGTGGTTCGCCGGCAGAGGCCTCCTGCTTCAGCTGACCTGCTGCAATAGCGCGCACAGCGAATCGGCGCGCGGCGCGTCCGGCATGTGCCAACATTGGTCGACGATGCGCTCGCACACTGAATCGGCATAGGCCGTCTGCAGCTGGCCGTATGTCTTGCGCGTGATGTCTTCGTCCGAGATCGGCACCCCCGCACTGCCGATGCAGCGCTCTACGCGCGCGGCCAGCGGCCGCCCCCCCTGCAAGAGGACACGCACCTCGGCCGCTTCCCGGGCCATGTCGTCACGCCCGACGGCCGCCACCTTTCGGCGCAGTGCAGCGATCGTCGGATCGTCCACCATGGCTTGCGTGACCTGCGCCACGCCGGCGGCCTTGAACAGCAGCGAAACCGCCGCCCAGTGCTGAAAGCTCACCATGGCCTGGGCACGATCCTTGGGCTCGGGCCGGTTGCACAGATGCAGCGTGAGCGGATTGACCACCAGTTCCACCCGCTCGATCGAAGCCGGCTCGTAGCGCTCGCGTCGCGCCACATCGAGGCAAGCATCGATGACCGGATGCGTCACGAAACCCGAGGGGTAAGGCTTGTATGCCAGCGACAAGATCTCGAACGACTCGCCAAGCTTCTCGACGGCAGCGTGCGGCTGTGCATGTTGGGCGTAAGTCACTGCGAACCCCTTGACGCCCTCGATCATCGCGTCGGAGATGGTCACACCGCGCTGCGCGAGCAAAGCAGCGAACAGTCCGCATCGCGCCGCATGCCCGGGCGTGTACGGGCTTCCCATGCTGCCATGCGCCTCGCGCAAGCCGCCGATCTGGTTGATCGCATGGCCGATGGCGCGGCACACGCCATCTTCGTCGAGTTCCAGCAGCTTCGCAGCCGCCACCGCCGCGCCCACCCCGCCCACCAGGCCTTGCATGGACAGCCCGACCGAGGCTTCCGCGGGCGGCACGCTCAAGATCATGCCGACCCGGCATTGCAGTTCCACACCCAGAACGACCGCATGTATGAGCGCCTTGCCGCTGACCGGCTGGCGCTCTGCCAGCGCCAGCGCTGCAGCCGCCACCGGGCTGGTCGGATGAGCGACGGTCACGTAGTGGGTATCGTTGAACGCCAGGGCACTCGAGCCCAGCGAGTTGACGAGCGCCGCATTGAGAGCATCCAAACGTTCGTGCCGTCCGATCACTGTCGCGTGCGGCCCGCCGTTGTACTCGGCGAGCAGCGAGATCATGCGCTCCACGACGTCCTCGCGCGAAGCGCCCGCGGCACACCCGATGAAATTGGTGAATGCCCGCAAGCCTTCGTGCTGTACTGCATCCGGCAGCGCATCGAAACGGGAGTCGACGACATAGCGGGCCAGCGTACGCGTGATCGCGGTCATGGGGCAATCCTCCTTGGTAAACCCGGGATCGGCCCGGTGTTCGAGTATGCCCGCGAGCAAGGGCGTTCGACCAGCGCAGTCTGACGCACGAACCTGCGGCGACCGGCCCGCGATGTCGCATAATGATCGCAGCGACACGGGATGCGCGATGATTGACGACAGCCCGGCGCAAGAGCCCATCAAGCGATCGATCATGAGGAGGAGCACGGCAATGACATCTGGTCACGACACGTTCCGCGAGCCTGCCTGCGAAGCGCCCGATACACTGGCCGACAAGCGTCGTCGAACCTTCCTCGCGCAATCGATGGGCATCGCGCTGGCCGGAACGTTGGCACGCGGCCAGTCTGCCTTTGCGCAGGTCCCCGAGGGTTATCCGGAGCGCCCGATCACGCTGATCTGCCCGTGGGCACCAGGCGGGCCGACGGACTCGGCCGTGCGTGCGCTCGCCGAGGCGCTCAGTCGCACCTTGGGCAACAAGCGCATCCTTATCGAAAGCAAGCCTGGCGCCGGCGGAGCGCTCGGCGGACAGTTCCTCGGACAGAACGCAAAGCCGGATGGCTACATGCTCTCGCAGATCCCTCTCGGCGTGTTCCGTCTGCCGTACATGACCAAGACGACCTTCAACCCGATCACGGATCTGACCTACATCATCGGCGTGGCCGGCTACAACTTCGGCTTGACGGTCCGGGCGGACGCGCCCTGGAAAACCTGGCAGGAGTTCATCGCCGCCGCGAAAGCCAAGCCAGGTGCGATCCGCTACGGCAGCCCGGGCGTCGGCACCTCCTTGCATATCACCATGGAAGACCTCGCCCTGCGCGAAGGGATCAAATGGATACACGTACCCTACAAGGGCACGGCCCTGTCGACCGCTGCGCTGCTCGGCGGCGAGGTCGAGTGCATCGTCGGTTCCCCGCCTTGGGGCCTTGTCGAAGGCGGCAAGGCGCGTGTGCTCTCCACCTGGAGCGTGAATCGCTCGGCACAGACCCCCACCGTGCCGACCCTCAAGGAGATCTACGGCATCGTCGCCAACTCGCCCTGGGGCATCGCCGGTCCGAAGGGCATGTCGCCTCAGCTCGTGACGTTCCTGCACGATGCGATCCGCAAAGCGATGGACGACCCCGCCTATCTTCAGCAACTGCATCGGGTCGGCATGGAGCCCTACTACATGAGCCCGGATGCCTTTCTGGACTTTGCGCGGAAGTCTTTCGCGGCCGAGAAGGAAGTCGTCGAGCGCCTGGGACTCGCAACGCCCAAGTAGGCATCGATACTGCACCGACGGCGGCCCGCGCGGAATGCGCGAGCGCCGCCTGCGGCAGCGGCCGATCGCTCAGTGCAAAGTGACGTTGGCTCGTTGAATGACTGCGCGCCACTTGGCGATCTCGTCTCGCAAGTATCGAGCAAACTCGTCGGGCGAGTTCCCGACCGGTTGCGCGCCCAGCCCAAGCAAACGCTCGCGCACATCGGCCATACCGAGAATGCGCGTCGACTCGGCGCCGAGCTTCGCAACGACCTCGGAGGGTGTGCCGGCGGGCGCGAACAAGCCGAACCATGCCGAGGCCTCGTAGCCCTTGAGTCCGGCCTCTTCCACCGTCGGCAAATCAGGCACAGCGGGCGATCGCTTGGAGGAAGTCACCGCGAGCGCTCTGATCTTTCCCGCCTTGACTTGCGGCAGGTACGGCGGCAGGTTGTCGATGACCACCTGGATCTGTCCGCCGATGAGATCCTGCAGGGTCGGCGCACTGCCCTTGTATGCCACATGGGTCATGCTGATGCCCGCCATCGACTTGAACAGCTCGGCCGACAAGTGTCCCGTGCTGCCCTGGCCCGGAGAACCGTGCGACAGCTTGCCCGGATTCGCCTTGGCATGCGCGATCAAGGATTGCAGGTTCTTCACCGGCAGAGCGTTCGCGACCACCACGATGTTGGGCACGACGGCCGCCAAGGTGATCGGCGCGAAATCGGCCACCGGATCGAAAGGCAGTTTCGGGTACAGTCCTGGATTGATGGCATGCGTCGCCGCCGTCCCCATGAGCAGGGTATAGCCGTCTGCAGGCGCCTTCGCCGCCACCTCCGTACCGATGTTTCCGTTGGCGCCCGGCCGATTGTCGACGATCACAGGCCGCGACCAGGCTTGAGTGAACTTCTGCCCCATCGTCCGTGCGAGGATGTCGGTGGTGCCCGCCGGCGTGTACGCGACGACGATGCGGATCGTCTGGCTCGGATAGGCGCTTTGCGCCTGAGCCTCAGCCCAACCCACGGCGCTCAGAACGCATGCCGAAATCATCAGCTGCACGACTGCGTATCGTAGGATCATCGATGTAACCTCCGGGCGACGAGCGAAGCGGATCAACCGCCCGCGGCCTTGATCATGTTGCGCGCGATCACCAGTTGCTGGATCTGACTGGTCCCTTCGTAGATGCGGAACAGACGCACATCGCGATAGAACCGCTCGATACCGTACTCGGCCATGTAGCCGGCGCCCCCGTGAATCTGGACGGCACGATCGGCAACCCGGCCACACATCTCGGATGCGAAGTATTTGCAGCAGGAGGCTTCGGTGGCGATCCGTTCGCCCGCGTCATGCTTGCGCGCGGCCTCCAGCGTCATGGAGCGCGCGGCGAAGATCTCGGTGCGGCAATCGGCGAGCATCGCCTGAACCAGTTGGAACTCGGCCACGGGGCGGCCGAACTGCTGGCGCTGCATCGCATAGCGCAGCGCATCCTGCAGCATGCGCTCGGCCACGCCCACGCATACGGCGGCGATATTGAGACGCGCCTTGTCCAGCACCTTCATCGCCGTCTTGAAGCCCATGCCTTCTCTGCCGCCGATGATGCTGGTGGCGGGCACCTTCACGTTATCGAAGATCACATCGCTCGTATGGCCGCCGCGCTGGCCCATCTTCTTGTCGATCGGCCCCAGAGACAGTCCGGGCGCGTCGCGCTCGACGATGAATGCCGTCACGCCGGAGGCGTCCTTGGTGTTCGGATCGGTACGCGCCATCACGGTGAAGATATCGGCTTCGGGCGCATTGGTGATGTAGCGCTTGGTGCCGTTGAGGATGTAGTGATCGCCCTCGCGCCTGGCGCTGGTCCGCAGCGCGCCGGCGTCGGAACCCGAACCCGGCTCGGTGAGGGCGAACGAACCGATGATCTCGCCCGAGGCGAGCCGCGGCAGGTACTTGAGCTTCTGCTCGTCCGAGCCGTCGATGACGATGCCCATGGAGCCGATCCCGTTGTTGGTTCCGGCGATCGAGCGAAAGACCGGGGAACACTGGGACATCTCGAAATTGACCAGCACCTCCTCCTCGAGCGTGAGGCCCATGCCGCCGTACGCCTGCGGAATCGCGAAACCGAACAATCCCATTCGGCGCATGTCCGCCACGATGTCCTCGGGAATGCGATCGGTCTCGGCGGTGACGGCCTCGGCCGGCACGCAGCGTTCGCGCACGAAGCGCCGTACCGTGTCGAGAAGAATATTGAGCGTTTCCTGATCGCGAATCATGCGGGCGCCTCGTGGTTGGACGTTCGGTCATGCGCTCACGCACCTGCCGGCGAATGAACGCTCGGATTATATCGCGCGGGTCTTTGCTATGATCGTCGTCAGACCTTGCCGCCGGAACGCCACCGTGAATGCACCCGCTGCCGCCACCGCAGACGCCGCTGGGCGCGCGCCCGCACCCGCTCCCTTCAAGGAAGTCTGGCTGATTTCTCTCGGCCACGGCCTGACCCACTGGTATCCCGCGACCTTCTATCTGCTGCTGCCCATCATCGGCAAGGAACTCGGTCTGTCCTACACGCAGATCGGACTGATCATGACCATGCAGCATGCCGTGGGAGCGATCTTCAATATCCCCGGCGGCATCCTGGTCGATGCGATCGGCTACAAGGGCCGGCTGATGGCGATCTCGCTCTTCTGGATCGGCTTCCCGTATCTGTTAATGGCCTTCACGCACAGCTACTGGATGCTGCTCGCATGCATGGTGCTGATCGGCATCGGCAACAATCTTTGGCATCCCGCTGCGATCTCGACCCTGGGACAGCGTTTTCCCGAGCGCAAAGGCCTCGCGCTATCGTTCCACGGCATGGGCGGGAATTTCGGCGAAGCGCTGGCCCCTCTCATCGTCGGGGCGCTGCTCGCCGTCTACAGTTGGCGCAGTGTGGTCATCGTCAACCTGATTCCCGGCCTCGTGATGGCCGTCGCACTGCTGGTCTACTTGGGCCGCATGAACCTCGATCACGATTCAGGGCGCAAGAAGCGCACGCAGACATGGACGGTAGCAGCCTACATGGCACAGGTGAAGTCCCTGTTCGCCGACCGTGCGCTGCTGCTGATCTCGCTATGCGCGCTGTTTCGCACCGGCGCCCAGTCGGCGCTGCTGACTTTCCTGCCGCTTTATCTGACGAACAACATGGGCTACACGCTCGCGGGCGTGGGCGTCGCCCTCTTCACCATGCAGGCCTGCGCGTTCGCTGCCGCGCCCATCGCCGGTTACGCCTCAGACCGGATCGGGCGCAAGAGCGTCCTGACCGGCGCGATGTTCATGACGGTGCTGGTCGTGCTCGCGATGGCACTCGCCAGCGATTCGAGCTGGGTGATCTTCCTGGTCGCCCTGCTGGGATTTTTCATGTATGCCACGCGGCCGGTGATCCAGGCTTGGTCGCTGGAAGCCGCCCCGGCATCGATGGCCGGCACGGTGGTCGGCATCATCTTCGGATTGCAGGCAGTGGGCGCGGCCATCTCGCCCTGGGCCGGCGGCATCATCGCCGATGCGCACGGCCTCAGAGCGACCTTCTACTTCCTCACCGGCTTGATGGTCGTGGCCAACGTACTGGTCTTGTTCGTCCCGACCAAGCGTTGAACCGCACCCGCCGCTACTCGGCGCCGGCCTGGTCCCGGCCAGCCCCTTACTTCAGGATGCGCAGCAGATTATTGAAGTTGTCGGTCCATAGCGAGATCTTGGCGGGCACTTCGACCGGCGTGGCCGCCCGCTGCACGGGATCGCTCTTCAGGAACGAGGCGTCGCGAGTGACCAGCATCCAGTCGGTGCGCGAATAGCGGTCGTCGTGTTCGTCCGGATCGTGGCTGACGAGCACCGCACCGATGCCGGCGGCATCGGCGATCTTCTGCACCACAGGGGGCAGGTCGAGATAGCGGTTGGTCACGTGAAAGGCGATGATGCCATCGGGCTGCATGTGCTTCATGTAGACCGCAAGCGCCTCCCGAGTGATCAGGTGAACCGGTATCGAGTCGCTGGAAAAGGCATCGATGACCAGAACGTCGAAGCGCTGCGCGGGTTCGCGCTCGAGGTTCAGGCGTGCATCGCCGATCGCTGTCTCTATCCTGGCGCGACTGTCTCCGAGATAGCTGAACTCCTTGCGCGCGACTGCGAGGACGTCCGGATCGAGCTCGTAGAACCGAAACATGTCGCCCGGCTTGCCCCAGGCCGCCAGCGTTCCCGTGCCAAGGCCGATCACACCCAGGCGCAGCGGTCGCTTCTCGTAGTGCTTGATGGCCAGGCCGACGCCCGAGTGCGGGCCGTAGTAGCTGGTCGGCTGCCGGCGAAGGTTGGGCTCCAGATATTGTTCGCCGTGCATGATGACGCCGTGCATCAAACGGCGCACCGTGGTCGGCTCGTCGATCGGGCCGGTGTCCTTCACCCGCAAGGTGCCGTAGAAGCTGCGGCTCATGTGGATGGTGCCTTGCTTCAAGTCGCCGATGTATTCGCTCAGGAAATAGGCGCTGGCCAGTGCCACCCCGAGCGCCGAGGCCGGGATCCATTTCGGCAGCGGCCATAGCAGATACAAGGCCAGCAGAGCAGTGATGATCAGACCGATGCCGAACTCGTAATAGGTCACGAACACCAGCGGCGCAACGACCCCGACGAAGAGTCCGCCCAGCGCCCCCCCCAGGGAAATCATCAGATAGAACCGGGTGAGGTAGCGCGGCGCCGGCTTCAGATTGGCGAGCTCGCCGTGGTAGAACATGCAGCACACGAAAAGTCCGACGCAGTACAGCGGTACGGCATGCGTGACTTCCATGATGTCGCCCCCGGCATGCAGTCCCCAGCCCATGGCGAGCACGATGAGTGCCAAGGGCGCGAGAAAGAACCGCCGCTGATACCAGCCCCGGCCCTCGAAACACAGAATGAACGTCACCAGATAGAGGATCAGCGGCAAGATCCAGAGAAACGGCACCGACGCCACGTTCTGCGTGATGTGGTTCGTTACTCCGAGCAGCATGTAGGATCCCATGCCCGCGAGCAGCAGCCACACGATGTAGTGACGCGCACCGGGTGCCGCGCCAGCGTGTTCGTCCTCGGACTTCACGGTTGCTGCCGCTCGCAGCGTGCCGGCCCGCAAGCTGAAGAAGCCGGCGAGCGCGCACAAGACCGCGAACAAGACGTAGCCCGCGCTCCAGGTGAGCGATTGGGTGCGGGTGGGAATCCAAGGCTCGATCAGCGGGGGGTAAGCCATCAGAGCGAGCAGCGAGGCGAAGTTCGAAAGCGCGAACAGTCGATAAACGGTACCCGTGGGAAAGCTGCGCGCGAACCAGGCTTGCACCAAGGGCCCGGTCGTCGCGAGCAGGAAATACGGCAACCCGATGGTGGCGGCAAGCAACCCGAGGATGCGGCCCACCGGCTCTTCGTCCCCTGCGGGTTTCCACACGGCGTCCGGAATGATCGGCAGGACTGCGAGGCTTGCCAGAAGCAGCGCGCAGTGCAGCCATACCTGATTGCGCGGCTTCAAGCGCCGGGTGGTGAAGTCCGAATAGGCGTAGCCGAACAGCAGCAGAAACTGAAAGAAGACGAGGCAGGTCGTCCAGACCGCGGCCGATCCGCCGAACCAAGGCAAGATCTGCTTGGCGATGACCGGCTGAACCAGAAAGAGCAGAAATGCACTGACGAAAATCGTTGCGGCGTAGATGACCATCTATGGGAACCGTCTTCTTGTGTGAGAGCGTTCAGGGATAGGCGCCAGCGCCCGTATCGAGCAAGCGCTGTCGGAACGAGTCGTGAGGGACACGTTCGATCGCGCCAGCTCGGGCAGCGCCTGCTTGGTGGCATCGTGACGGTTGTCGTCCGATGTCGGCCGCATCACTTCGACAGGCAACAGGATCATCCAGGGCGGCGCCATGCGACGAGCCGCAATGCAGCGTAGAGCCTCGAATCCATCTTCCCCCCTAGGCCGACAGGCAAACAAGCGCGCCTTCGAGCGCTTGCATTCAGCCCATTGACCTGGTTTTGTCGACTGCTTCAGGGTTCACCACATTGATCGGCTTGCCCGCGGCGAAGGCCGTGATTTGGTCGAACGCCGTGCCGATGTAGCGCTCGTAGGTGTCGCGCTCCACGTAGCCCAAATGGGGCGTGCACAGGCAGTTGTCCAACTGCAGCAGCGGATTGTCGGCTCCGAGCACGGGTTCATCGTCGTACACGTCCACCGCCGCCCGCCCCGGGCGCCCTTGTTCGAGGGCCGCGGCCAGCACTCGGTCGCCGATCAATCCGGCGCGGCTGGTATTGACCAGCAGGGCATGCGGCTGCATGCGAGCAAGGTCCGCGCTGGTCACGATGCCGCGAGTCTCCTTGTTGAGCGGAAGGTGCAGCGTGACGATGTCGCAGGATTCGAAGAATGCCTCCCGGCTGGCGGGCACCTCGAATCCGGCCTGTCGGGCACGTTCGGTGGATCCCTCACGCCCCCAACACAGCACCTTCATGCCGAAAGCCCGCCCATAGCCTGCGACGAGACTGCCGATCTTGCCGAATGCATAGACGCCGAGGGTGCGCCCGTGCAACTGCGTGCCCAAGGTGGACTGCCAGTGGCCGGCTTTCAGCGCCTGTGCTTCGCGGGGGATGTGCCGCAAAGCAGCGAGCAACAATGCCCAGGTGAACTCCGCCGTCGTGTGGGAATTGCTCGTGCCGCCCGCGCACACGGTGATGCCGCGCTCGGTGCAGGCGGCGACGTCGATATGAGACACGTTGCGCCCGGTTTGGCTGATCAGCTTGACCGTCGTCAGCCGCTCGATCACCTCGCGGGGCATGCGACAGCGCTGCTGAATGAGCACCACGGCATCCATGCCTTCGAGCCGGGCCGCGAGCTGCGACGGATCGCGAACGTGCTCGGGGACGCTCGTGAACGCGTGCCCCCGCAGCTTGCTGAAGCAGGCGAGCGTTCGAGCCGCATCCTGGTAGTCATCTAGAATCGCAATGCGCATCGTCCTGCTCCGGTGCAGCGTACGTAGGGGCCGCGGAAGTTTGCACGCTTCAGGAGTGCGCCGCAAGACACGCCCGGACTTTCGCCGACCGGGAAGCTCGGCAACATGGTCCTTGCAGCGCCGATCCAACAAGACGCGACTGCAAACCGAGAGCACTTCGGCAAGCTGACATAGAATCCCCTCTCCCCAGGGCACCTCTTTTCAGGAAGCGGATTGAACCACCCGTTCCGCGCGCTGCGTCACCGTGACTTTGCCTTGTTCGTCTTTGGCCAAGGCGCCGGCATCCTCGGCTACTGGATACAGCAGATTGCCGTCCATTGGCTCATGTATCGGCTCACAGGCTCGGCGTTGCTGCTCGGCATCACCGTGTTCGCCTCACAGATTCCCGTCCTCGTGCTGGGCCCGATCGCAGGTGCCATGGCCGACCGGGTCGACCGGCATCGCGCCTTCGTCATCGTGCAGACGCTGCAGCTGCTGCAGGCTTTCGTCATGGCGGGACTGGCCTTCTTCCAGATCATCGAGCCTTGGCACATGATCGCACTTGCCATGTTCCTCGGCGCCACGGTCGCTATCGAACTGCCGATAAGGCATGCGTATCTGCCCGATCTGCTGGGATCTCGGGAGGATCTTCCCAACGCCGTCGCAGTCACCTCGCTCATCGGCAGTGCCGGACGACTGGTCGGGCCCTCGGTGGCCGGAATCGTGATCGCGGTTTTCAGCGAAGCGGCGTGCTTTCTGATCAATGGGCTGAGCTACTTCATCGTGCTGGCCACGCTGGCGGCGATCCGCCGCAAACCGAGCACGCGGCACGCAGCACCTCGCCCCATGTGGACCGATCTGCGCGAAGGCGCGCTATACGCCTGGCATTCCCGCCCCATGCGCGCCCTGCTCTTGGTACTGGCCGTGGTGAGCTTCATGGCGACACCCTATCAGCCTTTGATGCCGGCCTTCGTCCGCGAGGCTTATGCGGGCGGCCCGCAAACCCTGGGATTCCTCGTCGCTGCCGCGGGCCTGGGTGCGCTGTGCGGTACCGGCTATTTGTCAGTCCGCGCCACCACCCGGGGCTTCATTCCATTGATCGCGATATCGACCCTCTGCGCCGGCCTGGCGCTGGTCGCATTTTCGGTGACGCGCTGGTATCCGCTGTCGCTGCTGCTGATGGCCATCACGGGGTTCGGCCTGCTCGCGACCACCGTATCGATCAGCATGATCCTGCAAACGATGGTCGAAGATCGCATGCGCGGGCGGGTGATGAGCCTCTATACCGCGGCCTTCCTCGGCGTGGCGCCGCTCGGCGGCTTCGTAGCCGGTGCGGCCGCGGACCACATCGGCACACCGAGCACGCTCGCACTCGGAGGGACATGCTGCGCCCTCGCGGGCCTCGCACTCGGGCGGGTGAGAAAGCGCCTCGCAGCAGCGGTGAACTGCGTTCAGGCGAACAACTCGAAGACCTGAGGCCCGCCGCTGCCCACGGACAGTTCGCGGTCCGTGGCCGAATTTGCGGGGCAATCGTGGCCTTATTCCGCGACTGGCCGCACACCGAGCAGGATTACGATCTCCCTCGGTGTTGTGTTACCTCCTATCCTCCTCCACGCAAGTGGCTTCACGCAACCTTCTCGGGTTGCGTTTTTTTTTGCCCGCCGCTCCAAGCACGGCGGGCCGGCGGAGGCAGGCTCAGTCCGTGAAGGGGGGTGGTCCCGGTGGGTTGATCTCGTGCCCGTTGAGGGTCATTGCGATCATCGAGTAATAGCCGCAAATGCCCGCCAGCTCGATCGCACCCCGGGCGCCGAAGGCCGCAGTCACTGCGCCATAGGTCGCGTCCGAGACGCGACGATCGTTGACCAGTTCGCGGGAAAAATCGTAGACCAGCTTCTCTTTCGGGTCGCCGAAAGGAGGTGTCTTGTCGGTCCGGATGGCCTCGATCACCTCGGCCGACACGCCGCTCTCCGCAGCTTGGCGGGCATGGGCATACCACTCGTACTGACAGCGCAGACCGCGCGCAGTGACGATGATCGCCAGTTCGGAGAGCTTGCGGTCGAAGCTGGTGTTGTATCGCAGCAGTTCTCCGACGTGCTGGATGCGGTCGGCGAGTTCCGGCACATGCAGCAGTGCCAGGAAGGGCCCTCGCACGCCGCCCCGCGGTCCGGAGGCGATCGCGTCGTACACCTTGCGCTGATCCGGGGTCATTGCGGCCGGGTCCACCGGCTTTAATCGGGACATCGTTTATCTCCTCGCTTGTTTGGCCGGTCTTCGCCGGCGTGGACGGCTCGCGGTCTCGCGCGGCACGTGAGCCGCGTGGAAAACCTCAATCCTGGCGTATCGCGTTGTCGCCCGAACGCCAGCGCCGCCACGCCCATTCCTGGTCTTCGCGGATCTGCGGATCCTGGAGCATCGAGCGCACCATGGCGGTCAACTCCGATTCGTACAGACGCTCATCGGGCTTCGCATCCCAGCGCTCTTCGGCTGTGTAGACGGGCGATTTCTTGACGGGTTTGTTGTTCATCATGTCTGTGGTTTCCAAGGATGACGCGACCAATTATAGGCCGCCTTCAGGGCCCGGGGTGGGAAGGGTGCGCAGGCCGCTTCACGCGCTGGCTCGGCTAATACTTCTTGCCGCCCAGATAGGCCCCGCCGAGCAGGATCAAGCTGTTCATCCAGAACACGGGGCCCATGCCGAAAGCCGAGCCCAGCGCCCCGAACACCAGCGGAACGACCATGTGAGTGAGATTGTTGGCCATCTGCCTGATGCCGTTCGCCTCGCCGGCTCGACCGGCCGGCGAGCGGTTGTAGGTGATCATCATCGTCAGCGGCTGGCCACAGCCGAGGCCGAGCCCCATCAGGAAAGCGGCGGTGATCAGGTAAGCGACGTTCTCGAAGAACGGCAAGGAACCGAACGCGATCGCCCCCAACCCCATCGCCCACGCGAGCACGGCAGACTCGCCGAAGCGGCGCGTGAGCCGCGGAATGAAAATCCGCACGACCAGCGTCGCCACGCCGAAGGCGCTGATCACCACGCCGATCATGGTTGCGGACAAGCCGATGCGAGTCCCGTAGATCGGCATGAAGAACGTGAACAAGTCCCACCCGGTGACGCAGGCCCCGCTCGCTGCGAAGATGGCCAGCAGGCTGCGGTTGCGCAGCAGATCGAGCACGCTGCGCTTGGCACCTTCCGCGCCGGCCACTTGGGCGGTTGCGGGGATGCGGCGTTTCGAGAGCAGCGCGAGGATCGGCGCGACCAGAATGAGGCTCAGAATGGCATAGGCGGACACCGGACCGACATGATCCACGGCATAGCCGACCACCAGCGGCCCCACCAAGCTGGCAACCGAATAGCCCATGGACAAGGTGCTGAAGTTGAACGCCCGCCGCTCGAGCGAACTCATCGCACCGACCAGTGCCTGCGCAGCCACGTTGAAGACGGAGAAACTACCGCCGGCGAGTGCGGCAGACACGAACAATGCCGGCAAGCCCTGCCAGATGAAGGGGATGAGCAGGGCCACGGCCAATCCCAAGCTGCCGTAGAACATGGGCAGCCGATGTCCGATGCGATCGGACACCCGCCCAGCCTTGACCGAGACGAACATGGGCGTCAGGGCATAGACCGAAATCAGCAATCCGATCACGAACGGCGTGGCATCGAGCGACAGCGCGTACAGCGCCAACAGAATCCGGCTGCCGCCGAAGCTGATATGCGTCAGCACGACGATGCCGGATACGAAGTAGATCGGATCGAAGGGCCGGCCAGGTGTCTTGAGGGACTTCACGGCTGGGGGATGTCGCGTTCGGCGGGTATTGCGCGGGCGGGCAGCCCGCCACCCTCGATCCCGGGCGCCGTCAGGCCTCTGGCCGCGCTGACGCGCCCAGGCCTTGACGCTGAGTGGGCACCAGGGCCGGAGCCGCGGCCCCGGGTACTCAAGCTTTGGCCGGTGCTGTCACGACGAAGGACTCTCGCTCGGCCAGGCGCTGCGCATACGACACGAGCCCCGCATACTGGTCGCGCCAAGGGACATCGGCAAGCACCTGATCCAGATAGAACAGGGCGTAGCCGGCGCAGATGTCGGCAAGACTGAACTTGTCGCCATGCAGCCACGTACGCCCCTGGATGCTCTGCTCGTAAGTCGCCAATGTGCGCTGCAGCTTGCCGTGCTGGCGCGGCATCCACTCGGCCCGGCGCTCCGGGTCGTTCATCGGCCCGAGATCGTGCGAGATGGTCACCGCGATCTCCGCCAGTCCGTCGCCGAGCGCCTCGAAGCGTTTGACGGCGATGCGCCCGGAGAAATCAGCCGGAACCAAGCTCGGTTCGGGCTTGAGCCCATCCAGGTACTCGCCGATGACGACGGAGTCGTAGACCACCTCGCCGTTCTCCAGCACCAGAAGCGGAATCTTGCCCAGGGGATTGAGCTGAGGCACAGGCGAACCCGGCACATTGGGCCGCTGCACCACATAGTCGATCGGAACGTTCTTTTCAGCCGCGATCACACGCACCTTGCGCACGAACGGGCTACCCGCTGATCCCAATAACTTCATCGGCTTCCACACTCCTCGAACATCCGCTTCGGCAGCAGCCTCGGCGCAGACGCCTGCCCCGCTTGCTGGTGCGCTTGCGTATCTCTATGCATCGATCGACTCAGACCGCTCGCAGGTTGGGCGGGGCATCCACGCGAACTTCCTCGCCTGCGCGTTCCTTCAGCCCCTGCAGAAACTCGCCCAGCGCGGTCTTCGGATCGGCGTGATCCGAACTGATCATGCTGATGCCCCACTGGTCGAGCACGGCCTCCTGAACCGGATTGGGCTTGGGCACGAAAATGTACGACCGCGGCCGCACGGAGTACTTGCCGTGGAGCTTCCATAGCTTGTCGAGCTTGTAGAAGAGATAGCGCAGGCTGACGTCGGAGAGCGAATAGCCGATGAACAAGACGGAACGGGCCAGGACGTCGGAACGCAGCTTGATGTCCAGGGGCGACTCGAATTCGAGCCGCTCGAAGTAGCTGGATTCGTCGAGCACCAGGGAACGGTCGTCGTCGAAGTCGCCGTGAAACTTCACGATCTGCGTCGAACCCTCGCGGATCCGAACGAGATCGGTCACGTTGGTGATCTTGCTGTAGGGACGCTGGTAGTAATCGAAGGCGATTTCCAACCAGCGGTCGTAGTTGGTGGTGTAGATGATGGGAAATTCGGTCTCGACGATCAACCTGTGGATTTCGGACTGGCCGATATCCACCGCATCGGAGTGCCAGGTTCGATCCATCCAGCTGCGCAGCCCGCCCAGGCTGCCGGTCTTGATCTTGTAGTACTCGGCGAGCGCCAGGTAATCGCCGAAGGTGTTGAACTGCTCGGGCTCGAAACCGAGGTCCTCGGCCATCTTGCTGATCAGTCCCTTCCAGGACAACAAGCCGAGGTTCATCGACACGCCGGCACCGACGAACAGCACCACGTTCCTGCGTTTGATCGAACCGATCAGACTTTCCATGGATCCGCGTTCCGTCGCAGTAAGTTGGCCGTTCATGCCTTGAACCAAGCAAGGGTCGGGCCCATTGCGCACCAGAGTGCGCATTCTTCAGTGGTCGGGGCGGCGAGATTCGAACTCGCGACCTCGTGCGCCCAAGGCACGCGCGCTACCAGGCTGCGCTACGCCCCGACTGGATTACGGATGACTGCGGTCGGAATGCCTCTGGGCGCGTCGCCCGACTCACCCAGGGTTGGAACGACTATCCGGCGCAGACCTCGAACCCCGCCCTTGGTTGCCACGGCGGACGAGGGCTGTCCGTTCGAAGCAGGGTTTTCCGCGGCTCGATTCTAATGGGGTTCGCCCCCCGCGTCACGAACAGTCGGCGCGCCCCGGCTAGCCCGTCGACCCAGCCTCGGGGCCGCGAGGGCACGAGCCTCGCTGGCGCAGAGTGCGAGCGCATGGCGCCATGGGGGCATCACGATCCCGAACGTCGCCCGGATCTTTTCGTTCGCCAACAGGCTATTGAGCGGACGCCGCGCCGTCGTGGCGTACTGCTCGCTCGTCAAGGGTGTGAGGATCGGGCGCCTCGACGGCGGGTATGCGTCGAAGATCGCTTGCGCGAAATCGAACCAGTTCGCTTCCCCGCTGCAGGTCAGGTGATAGATTCCGGACACCGATGGGGGATGAGCGGCGCAGCGCAGTTGTCCAAGCACGATCGCGGTCGCCTCGGCGACGAGACGATGCCAGGTCGGGGCACCCCGCTGGTCGGCCACCACGCCGAATTCGTCGCTCGCAGCCCCCAGTTCCAACATGGAACGCAGGAAATTGCCGCCATGATTGCCGTAAAGCCAACTGGTCCGGAAGATCAGATGGCGCCTGACCGCAGACATGATCGCCTGCTCACCCGCCAGCTTGCTGCGCCCATAAGCGTTCAACGGATTCGGTGCGTCGTCCTCGCGATAAGCGCCTCGCTTCGAGCCGTCGAAGACGTAGTCCGTCGAATAGTGCAAAAGCCAGGCGCCGAGCTTTTCCGCCGCCTCGGCCAATAGTCGCGGCGCCCGAGCATTGACGAGCATGGCCGAGGAGCACTCCGACTCCGCCCGATCGACTGCGGTATAGGCCGCCGCGTTGACGATGACGTCAGGCTTCACTCGAGCCACGAGGTCGCGAACCGCATCGGCGTCCGTAACGTCGAGGCGGCTTCTGGCACAGGCATGAACTTCACCCAGGGGCGCCAGCGTCCGCACCAGTTCCCACCCCAGTTGCCCGTCGGCGCCCGTCAGCAGGATCACGCTCACGGATAGCGCTCCGCCGCCGCGAACGAGGTCCCGTTCATGTCTCGGGACGACACGACGGGCGAACCGGACAGCGGCCAGGTGATCGCCAACGTCGGATCGTCCCAGCGAATGCAGCGCTCATGCTGCGGCGCCCAATAGGCGGTCGTCTTGTACAGATACTCGCAGCGCTCGGAGAGCACGAGGAATCCATGGGCGAAGCCCGGTGGCACCCAAAGCATCTTCGCGTTCTCTGCCGAGAGGTGGGTGCCGAGCCACTGGCCGAAGGTCGGCGAGCTGGCGCGGATGTCGACCACCACGTCGAACACTTCGCCCGCGACCACGCGCACCAGCTTTCCTTGCGGCTGCTCGATCTGGTAATGCAGGCCTCGCAGCACGTTGCGGCACGACGACGAATGATTGTCCTGCACGAATTCGCCCGCGTAACCGGCCAAACCCTGGAACCGCTGGCGATGGTAGCTTTCGTAGAACGCACCGCGTTCGTCACGGAAGATGGTGGGCTCGAGGACGAGAACCCCGGGCAATGGAGTCGGGGTCGCCCGCATTGTGCTTGCTCCGTAGTACACGGTTTCGTGCCGGGCGCGCGACTGCGCGACTGCCTGTGCCCGCTGCAGATCCGACCAGCCCGGTGAGCCTAGGTCACCAACCCGGTCTGGACGGGTCGGCGGCAGAAGATTACTCGACAATGCGGTCAGGGGAAAGTCAGCGTCCGAACAAAAGGCGCGGCGCATAGTTGGGGGTCGTCTTTCGCCTGGCGGTCAGGCACTATTGGCGCGCGTGATCGTCGTTTCGGCCCGCAGGCGCGAAAGCCCGGCGTTGTCGCCGCCGGACAGATCCGACCATTCAATGAGGAGGGGACATCATGAGCAAACTTTTGCTTGCCGCTGGATCGCTGGCTGTCGGCATCGGCTGCTTGTCCCACGCATATGCGCAGAAGTATCCCGAACGACCGATTCGCTTGATCGTGCCGTTTTCGCCCGGCGGGACGAGCGATTTGCTGGGACGAGTCGTCGGCGCGAGAATCGCTGAAGGCCTAGGCACGACCGTCGTCATCGACAATCGTGACGGCGCGGGCGGCAGCATCGGCGCCGCACTGGGCGCGAAGGGAAATCCGGACGGATATACGTTGCTGGTCTCGCATGTGGGGCTCGCGGTGAACGAAACGCTCTATGCCCGCAGGTCATACGACGCGCTCAAGGACTTGGCGCCGATTTCACTGATCGGCGAAACCCCCAACGCGGTGGTGGTGACCAACGCGCTGGCGGCCAAGAGCATGCAGGATCTGCTTGCGTTGGCGCGAAAGCAACCTGGCAAGCTGGCTGGCAGCTCCGCGGGCATCGGCAGTGCCGCCCACCTGGCGCTGGCGCTGCTGGAATACTCGGCCCAGTTGAAGTTCAACCACATCCCGTACAAGGGCGGCGGCCCCTCGATGGTGGCCGTAGTCGCCGGTCAGGTGGATTTCTCCATTCCGGCTTATCCCACTGCCGTGCCGCACCTGAAGGCAGGGCGGCTGCGCATTCTCGCTGTCACCGGCACGACCCGCGAGCCCACCGTGCCCGATGTGCCGACCGTGGCCGAGGCGGGTGTGCCGGGTTACGAGTTCGGCATCTGGTTTGGGCTGTTCGCTCCGCGCGCAACGCCGAAAGCCATCATCACACGACTCAACCAGGAGATCGTCACGGCGCTGGCCGAACCCGACATGCGCGACAAACTCTTGCGCACGGGGGTAAACGCGGGCAGTTCAACACCTGAAAAGTTGGGTTCGCATCTTCGAGCTGAAGTGGCCAAGTGGGCGAAGATCGTCAAGGCGGCAGAGATACCGATCAACTGAGACGCTTCGAGCATCCCAGCATGATCCGAGCCGACCGACACCCCGCAGAGCAAAGCAGTTGCCCGAGAACGGCAGCCTCCGTGACGCCTAGCGGCATCGAGCGCTGAGGAAAGCGTTCCGCCGGCGATGACGATGCCATCGAAAGCACCATGATGGCGCAGGCCCTCTTCGCCTGGACGAACGCGATTTGGTGCCGGATGTCCGGATTGAACGGACGACCTACCGCTTACAAGGCGGTTGCTCTACCACTGAGCTAATCCGGCGTATTCGGGCGCGCGCTGCTTAGCCTGTTCGCGGCCCGGTCGAACCCTCGGAACCAGAGCCGTCGAGATACGCTGATCGTGTCGACCGGCGGCTGGTCCGGGCCTAGGATGTCGTCCGACCACGAACGAGCGGCGAATTATAGCGCGGCAGGGGTGGGCGCCAAGCGGCTCCTCGCGACCTGCATCGTTACATGCAAAAAAAGCCTTGGTGGATCGGCTCGTCTGCGTGACGACAAGGCGATCGACCTGCGGCAATCGAACCCGCGTGAGCCACCGACTCGGCACGACAACCCGTCCAACAATCCGCTGCAAGCCGGTTACTTGACGACCTGAAGATGCGACTTGCGGCCGTTGGGGCCTGCCGGCGCAGGCGCGGTTGGCGACGGCTGAGGAGGCGTGCTGCCGGCCGCAGGCTCGACGGTCTCCTGCGCGGTAACGGGCGCTTCGTGCAGGTCCGCCTGGAAGAACATACCCTCGCCGTTCTCGCGGGCGAACACACCACGCACGGCGGACATCGGAACCGAGCATTCGCGCGAGAGCCCGCCGAAACGTGCAGCGAACTGAATGACATCGTTGCCCAGAGTGAGCTTGTGCGTCGCGTCTCCGCTGATGTTCAGGATGATCTCGCCGTTCTTCACGAACTCTGCGGGCACGCGGGTATGCTCGTCCACCTGGACCGCGAGATATGCCGTATAGCCGTTGTCGGCGCACCACTCCCAGATGGCACGCACGAGATACGGCTTCGTGGCCTTGCTGATCACTTGCGCATCACCTTCTCGGAGGGCGTCAGCGACTCGATGAAGGCGGGCCGGCTGAACAGACGCTCCGCATACTTCATCAGCGGGGCGCACTGCTTAGGCATCTGGATGTCGTAGTAGTCCAGTCGCCAGAGCAAAGGGGCAATCGCCACGTCGAGCATGGAGAACTCTTCGCCGAGCATGTGCTTCTGCTTGCTGAAAACCGGTGCGATCTGAGAAAGATTGTCGCGAATCACGCTGCGCGCCTTCTCCGCCGCCTTCTGACTGCCCTTCTCGATCGCCTCGATGTTCGAGAACAATTCCTTTTCGAACCGGAACAGGAAGAGTCGTGCTCGAGCGCGCATCACGGGATCGGCCGGCATCAGCTGCGGGTGTGGAAAGCGGTCGTCGATGTACTCGTTGATGATGTTCGATTCGTACAGCACCAAGTCCCGCTCGACGAGCACCGGAACCTGGTTGTACGGATTCATCACCGCCAGGTCCTCGGGTTTGTTGTACATATCGACGTCGATGATCTGAAAATCCATGCCCTTCTCGTAGAGCACGTTTCGGCAACGTTGCGAGAAGGGATCCGTCGTACCGGAGTAGAGCGTCATCATGATGAAGTTTCCCTGTGCTGCATTCTCAGTGCAGGTCCTTCCAATAGGCGCGCTTCAGCAACCAGGTCACGAGAATCAGGACCATCAGGAAGATCATGACATACAGACCGATCTGAACCCGCGATTTTGCCGACGGCTCGCCCATGTAGACCAGGTAATTGACGAGATCGCCCACGAGTTGGTCGTATTGAATCTTGTCCATCTTGCCAGGCGTCGCCAGCGCCAGAGTGCGCAACTCGACCTTATGGCCATGCGCATCCGTTGCATGTTCGACGTTTAAGACCTGAGTGCCCTGCAATTCGTAGAGAACATGGGGCATACCGACGCTCGGGAACGCGAGGTTGTTCCAGCCCGTCGACCGCGCAGGGTCCTGGTAGAAGGTGCGCATGAACGTGTACAGCCAATCGGCACCGCGGGAGCGCGCGATGACCGTCAGATCGGGCGGCGCAGCGCCGAACCACTCTGCACCATCCTTGGCTCTCATGGCGATGGTCATGGTATCGCCCACCTTCCCCCCCGCCAACATCAAGTTGTCCTTGATTTGCTGTTCGGTGAGACCGAGATCCTGCAACCGGTTGTAGCGCATGTAATTCGCACTATGACAACTCAGGCAGTAGTTGACGAAGACCTGGGCTCCCCGCTGCAGGGAGGGGTTATCGTTCAAGTCGACCGGCGCCCGGTCGAGCTTGATGCCGGCCGATGCCGCCAGTGCGAGCGCCGGAGCCAGAAGAAGTACGGCAAGCAAGGTTCTCATTTTAGTGCGTCACCCTTTCCGGCTCTTGTTTGCATTTGTCCCGGCGGGAATACCATGGCATCAGCAGAAAGAACAGAAAGTAGATCAGGGTGCCGAGTCGGGCAACCCAGGTCGCTACGTCCCGTGTATCCATGAAGAAAGTCTGGAACCCGAATTGCCCCCAAACCGTTGTCGGTTTGGTGCCGAGGTAACCCAGGATGATGAAGGTGATGACGAAGGCGGCGAGCCAGCTTTTGAACAACGTCCCCTTGTAGCGGATCGACTTGACGGGACTGCGATCCAGCCACGGCATCAAGAACAGGATCATTACTGCGCCACCCATCGCAGCCACGCCCCAGAACTGCGATCCGAACAGTGGCGGGACCGCCCGCAGAATCGAGTAGTAGGGCGTGAAATACCAGACCGGCGCGATGTGTTCCGGCGTCTGCATCGGATTGGCCGGCACGAAATTGTTGTACTCGAGGAAATAGCCGCCCATGGTCGGCGCGAAAAACATGATGGCGCAGAAGACCAGAAGGAAGACCGAAACGCCGAAGAGGTCCTTGACCGTGTAGTAAGGATGGAACGGAATGCCGTCCACCGGCTTGTTCGTCTTGGGATCGAGACGCTTCTTGATCTCGACGCCATCGGGATTGTTCGAACCGACCTCGTGCAGCGAAATCAGATGCAGCATCACGAGCAACAGCAGCGCGAGCGGCACGGCGATCACATGGAGGGCGAAGAAGCGATTCAGCGTCGCGTCCGAGACGACGTAGTCGCCGCGGATCCAGATGGACAAGTCTTCGCCGATGATCGGCACCGCGGCGAACAGGTTGACGATGACCTGCGCGCCCCAGTACGACATCTGGCCCCAGGGCAGCAGGTAGCCGAGGAACGCCTCGGCCATCATGACAAGGTAGATGAGGCAGCCGAAAATCCACAGGAGTTCACGCGGCTTGCGATACGAGCCATACATGATCCCGCGGAACATATGCAGATACACCACGACGAAGAACATGGATGCGCCCGTCGAGTGCATGTAGCGGATGATCCAGCCGCCGGGCACGTCGCGCATGATGTACTCGACCGACGCGAACGCCTGGGCGGCATCCGGCTTGTAGTTCATCGTGAGGAAAATGCCGGTCACGATCTGAATGACCAGGACCAGCAGCGCGAGCGAGCCGAAGTAGTACCAGAAGTTGAAATTCTTGGGTGCGTAGTAGTCGGCAAGATGATCCCGCCACAGCGAGATGAGCGGGAAACGCGCATCTACCCAAGTGAGTACGCCGTTGAAAGGCCCTGCGCCCGTCACCGGCTGTTTATCGACTGCAGCCATCGCTCACGCTCCCTTGTTGTCTTCGCCGATGAGGATGGTCGACTCGGCCAAATATGTGTGGGGCGGCACGACGAGATTCGTTGGCGCCGGCGCGCCCTTGTACACCCTGCCGGCGAAATCGAATTTGGAGCCGTGGCACGGGCAGTAGAAGCCGCCCACCCAGTCCTCCCCCATCTCGGGAGAGACTTCTTTGGGCTTGAATTGAGGTGAGCATCCGAGATGGGTGCAGACGCCCACGAGCACCAGGATTTCCGGCTTGATGGAGCGGCTTTCGTTCTTGGCGTACTCGGGCTGCTGGTCGATCTCCAGCTTCGGATCGGTGACCTTGTCTTCGGACTTCTGGATCGACTCGAGCATTTCCTTGGTTCGGCGCACGACCCAGACCGGTTTCCCGCGCCACTCGACCCGGATCATTTCCCCGGGAGCCAGTTGCCCGACATCGACCGCTACCGGCGCCCCCATCGCCTTCGCCCGCTCGGAGGGGAACATGCTTGCTACGAACGGCGCCGCCGCGCCGACAGTGGCTACGCCACCTACGACAGATGTCGCCACGAGAAACCCGCGCTTGCTTCGATCCAGCTCTTTATCGCTCATGCTCGTCCGCGTTCCCAGAGTCCAGCTCAAAAGCTGGAGATTTTACCCGATGCCCGCGAAAAACTTAACCCTCTTTCTCTTTACGCAAGCATTTTCATAGGCTTATGGCATAGATTCAGGCGCCCAAAGCGGTCCTGGTGCGCCCGTCGGCGTCAGAACCCGATGCAAAGACGTGCCGGCCATGCCGGTTTCGCAGTCGGCATCCAGCTGCCGCACGCATGGAACACGCCCCGACACCGTCGGTATAATGCCCAAAAGAGCCAACCATGCGCCGTCTCTGGTTAATCTTCGCCCAAACCGCCACCGTATCCCTTGCGGTGCTCTTCGTCATCATGACGTTGCGACCCGATCTGCTTGCGCAGGTTCGCACGCATCCGGCGGCCCCACTGCCTGACGCAGCGCAGTCGATCGCATCCTTGCCGACGATCGCCGTCGAACCCAGCGGGCGAGTTCTTCCGGTGAGTTCCCTGCGCGATGCCGCCGCGCGCGCCATGCCGTCGGTGGTGAACATCTACACCACGAAAGAGACGAAGGTCGCTCGCATCGCCCCTACCAACGATCCGCTTTTCCGCAAGTTCTTCGGCCATCTGTTCGGCGAAGAGGTGCAACGCGCGTCCAGTCTGGGGTCCGGTGTCATCGTCTCGCCCGACGGCTACATCCTCACGAACAACCATGTGGTCGAAGGCGCGGATGGCATCGAACTGCTGCTGATCGACGGACGCAAGCTTACCGCCCGGATCGTCGGTATCGACCCGGAAACGGATCTGGCCGTTCTCAAGACGGATGTCGCAGACCTGCCCGCGATCGTCTTTTCGCAATCGGATCGGGCTCAGGTCGGGGATATCGTGCTTGCCATCGGCAATCCATTCGGTGTCGGACAGACAGTCACCTCAGGCATTGTCAGCGCACTTGGCCGCACGCAGATCGGAATCAACACGTACGAGAACTTCATCCAAACCGATGCGGCGATCAATCCAGGAAACTCCGGCGGCGCTCTGGTGGACAGCAGAGGGCATCTGATCGGGGTCAATACGGCCATATTCTCCAAGACGGGCGGCAGCCTGGGCATCGGCTTCGCCATCCCGGTCTCGGTGGCCCGAGACGTCCTGGACAGCATTATCAAGACCGGCACCGTGACGCGCGGATGGATCGGCATCGAGCCCCAGGATCTGCCGCTCGATCCTGCCAAGGGAGTCGATCAGGTGTTGCAGGGTGTGCTGGTGACCAACATCATGCCGAGCGGCCCCGCGGCCCTGGCGGGCATCCGCCGTGGCGACATCTTGGTCACCGTGGCGGACAAACCCGTCGCGAACACGAACGGACTGTTGAACATGGTGGCCATGCTCAAGCCCGGCTCGGAAGTTCGGCTCACTGTGGTGCGTCAACACCAACGACTGGATCTCAATCTAGTCGTCGGGCGCCGCCCCACCCCGGGCACCCCGCAGTAGTCGCCCGCTGCCGTCTCTCACCAAACCCAGCTATTTGGAATCGGAACCGGCGAGGGGCTGAACTTCGTCCACCCGCGCGGGCGACGAGACGAAGCGGGCGACCAAGATCCCCACCTCGTAGAGCAAGCACACGGGAATCGCCAGCAGCAGCTGGGAAACAACATCGGGCGGCGTGAATATCGCGCCGACCACGAACGCGCCCACGATGACATAGGGACGCGCCTGCTTGAGTTGATCGATCGTGACCACCCCCATGCGCACGAGCACGACTACGGCCACTGGCGTCTCGAAAGTCAGCCCGAAGGCCATGAACATGGTCAGCACGAAACTGAAATACTTTTCGATATCCGTCATCCAGGCCACCCCTTCGGGCGCGATGGCAGCCATGAACTGGAACACCGACGGAAAGACGACGAAATAGGCGAAGGCCATGCCGAAGAAGAACAGGATCGAACTGCTGACGACCAAGGGCACCACCAGCTTCTTCTCGTGCAAGTACAACCCGGGCGCGACGAACGCCCAGACCTGGTACAAGACATAGGGCAGCACCAGCAGGAAGGACACCAGCATGGTCACCTTGACCGGCACGAGGAACACCCCCACCACGTCGGTGGCGATCATGCGTCCATCCGCGGGCAATGCCGCCAGCAGTGGCTTCGCCAGCAGCGTGTAGATATCCGAAGCCCAGTAGAAAAGAAGCAGGAACACCACCAACACTGAGATGACGATCCTGAGCAGACGATCCCGCAGCTCGATCAAGTGAGAGACGAAGGTCTCCTCGCCGCCCGCGCTCATCGGATGACCTCGCTCGTCATGTCAGACGGCCTTATGGTCGATCGACCGACCCGAGCTTTGATCGCTCGAAGCAGAGGCGCCTGCCGCCGCCGGATACGCCGCAGGGGTCGCGACGGGCGCGGCTATCGATCCGGTTGCGGGCGGAGCCGCGGCAGAACCTCCAGGTTCCTGCACGTTTACCGCTCCTTGCGCGAGGCTCTCGAGCTCGCGCACTTCGTCGCGAGCGGTGTTGATTTCCTGGTTGACGGACTGCTCGATGGAACGCGCGGATTCCTCCACGCTCTCCTTGAGTTTTCTCAACTCGTCGAGTTCGACCTCGCGCTGGATATCCGACTTCACATCGTTCACGTAACGCTGCATGCGTCCGATCAAATGTCCCAGAGTGCGCGCGACGCGCGGCAACTTCTCCGGTCCGATCACGATGAGAGCGATGGCCGCGATGACCATCATCTCCGAGAAAGCGATATCAAACATGCTTCGAGCAATCCCGGTGGAAGCGGCCGTGCCGCGTTGCAGAGAAATTCAGCTCGCCCACCTCGGCCAACCGCGCGTGGAAGGTCAAGCCCGGGTCTTTTCCTTGACCTCGCCCTCGATCGTCTGGCCGGCAGGAGACGCGGGGATCTCGCCTCTGGCTTGAGCCGACTTGTCTTCCTCGGATTTCATACCCTCCTTGAAGCCGCGCACCGCGCCCCCGAGGTCCGTGCCCATGTTGCGCAGCTTCTTGGTGCCGAACACCAGCACCACGACCAGCAGCACGATGAGCCAATGCCAGATACTGAAGGTTCCCATGATCGACTCCTTAGCCTCTAGACTCGCACGAGCATGGGCGGCAAGACGTCCTTCCCGCCGATCACATGCACGTGCAGATGCATCACATCCTGACGCGCAACGCGCCCCGTATTGACGATGGTCCTGAAACCATCCGTCGCACCTTCCTGCTCGGCAAGCTGGTGGGCACGCACCATGATACGACCCATCGCCGCCTCGTGCTTGTCCTGCAGATGCGCCATGGAAGTCACGTGCTCTTTCGGAATCAACATGAAATGCACCGGCGCCACAGGATGAATGTCATGAAACGCAAACACGAACTCGTCTTCGTAAATCTTGCGACTCGGAATCTCACCTCGAACGATCTTGCAGAAAATGCAGTCTTCCATGGCTTTCGGACAATCCGGTTACAGCAACACTTCGATTAACTGCGACTCGCCTTCTCGTCGATGCCGGAGATGCCTTCGCGCCGGCGCAACTCGGCCAGAACGTCATCGGGCTTGAGTTGATGCCAGGACAGCAAAACCATCGAGTGAAACCACAAATCCGCGACTTCCCGCACCACGTTCAGTTTATCGCCCTGCTTGGAGGCCAACAGGCACTCGGTGGCCTCTTCGAGCACTTTGCGCAGGATCACGTCTTCTCCGCGCGCGAACAGACCGGCTACGTAGGAGGAGCCCGGATCGGCAGCCCGCCGGCTGTCGAGAGTTTCCCCAAGGCGCCGCAATATTCCCGTGTCGATCACGCTGCTACGCCTCCATTGCCCGCGGCATCCGCCGCACCCGCACCGTAAATCTGCCCCGGATCCTTCAACACCGGATCGGTGACCACCCATTGGTCGCCGTCGAGACGACGAAAAAAGCAATTCGCGCGCCCAGTGTGGCAGGCAATGCCCCCCAATTGCTCCACCTCCAGCAAGATGACGTCTTCGTCGCAATCGAGACGGATCGATCGTACCTTCTGTACATGACCCGACTCCTCGCCCTTGCGCCACAGCCGCTTGCGCGAACGGGACCAATACACCGCAGTCCCCGACTCTGCCGTCTCCTTGAGCGCCTCCCGGTTCATCCAGGCGACCATCAGTACTCGACCGGTGCCCTCTTCCTGGGCGATGACGGGCACCAGGCCATCTTGCGACCAATTTATTTCACGCAACCAACGATCGTTCATCGCCATTGTGTTCCGTTCGGCCTATCTGCGCTTCGATCAGCGTCGCACTTCGATGCCACGGCTGGCCATGTGGGCCTTGACCTCGGCGACGCTGAGCTCGCCGTAGTGAAAGACACTGGCTGCCAGAACCGCATCGGCATGCCCCGACAGGACGCCGTCGGCGAAATGCCCGATCTCGCCGACACCCCCGCTCGCGACGATGGGGATCTCGAGCGTATCGGAAAAAGCCCGCGTCAACTCGAGATCGAAGCCCTGGCGGGTACCATCGCGGTCCATGCTCGTCAGCAGGATCTCGCCCGCTCCAGCCGACTGCATCCGGCGCCCCCATTCTAGCGCGTCGAGCCCGGTTGCACGGCGTCCGCCGTGGGTATAGACCTCCCAGAGCAAATCGTCGGCACCAACCACCCGCTTGGCGTCGATGGCCACCACGATGCACTGAGAGCCGAAACGGCTGCAGGCATCCGCCACGAACTGAGGATCGTGCACCGCCGCGGTGTTGATGCTGACTTTGTCTGCACCCGCATTGAGCAGACGCCTGACGTCGTCCACCGAGCGCACGCCACCGCCGACGGTGAGCGGGATGAATACCTGCGCAGCCACCTCTTCGATGATCTTCAGGATGAGGCCGCGACCGTCCGAACTGGCCGTGATGTCGAGGAAGGTGAGTTCGTCGGCGCCCTCGCGATCGTAGCGGCGGGCGATTTCCACCGGATCTCCGGCATCCCGCAGACCCACGAAATTGACGCCCTTGACCACTCGGCCGCCGGTGACATCGAGACAAGGAATGATCCGCTTCGCGAGTCCCATGGTGATCAGGTCCCTCTCTGCACAGGCGCCGGTCTCGCGGCGACTCGCGGCATCAGCCGCGGTCGGCTCGTGCCGCGGCGAGGGCCTGCGCGAAATCGAGCGTCCCTTGATAGAGCGCGCTACCGGTGATCGCACCGACGATCCCCTCGGACTCGGCTTCACGCAAGGCCTCGATATCCTTGAGGTCCGTGATCCCGCCGCTGGCGATGACCGGCACGCTCAGTTCGCGCGCAAGCCGCACCGTGGCCTCGATGTTCACGCCTGTCAGCATGCCGTCGCGGCCGATATCCGTGTAGATGATCGCCTCCACGCCGTAGTCCTCGAATTTCTTGGCCAGATCGATGACTTCATGGCGGGTCATCTTCGACCAGCCCTCGACGGCCACCTTGCCATCGCGCGCATCCAGCGCCACCATGACATGCCCGGGGAACGCACCGCATGCATCGTGGAGGAACCCAGGGGTCTTCACCGCAGCGGTGCCGATGATCACGTAGCTGACGCCGTCGTCGAGATAACGCTCGATGGTGTCGAGGTCACGAATGCCCCCGCCAAGTTGCACGGGCATGTCTTCCCCGGCAGCAGCCACGATCTTCTTGATGATGGCTTCGTTCTTGGGAACACCCGCCTGCGCGCCATTGAGATCGACGACGTGCAGACGCCTGGCACCTTGTGCCAGCCAGTGTTGTGCCATCGCCGGCGGATCCTCGGAGAAGATCGTGGCTTGGTCCATGTCGCCTTGCTTGAGGCGAACACATTTACCGTCCTTAAGGTCGATCGCAGGAATGATTAGCATGGCGGCTCGGAACAAACGGGATGGTACTCGCGGGGGCGACGCGGAAGTTGCACACCCAGCGAGGACTCGTCGTTGACATCGCGTCGATGAAAAGCGGCAGAGTAAATTCAGGCAATCGCAGCTGTAGCGCTCGGTCGAGCCGGCGCACAGCCGTCCCAATCGACGAAGTTCCTTAACAGCGCCAATCCTGCGGCCTGGCTTTTCTCCGGGTGGAATTGCACGGCAAAGATATTATCGCGCGCGACCGCACACGTAAACCGGAATGGATAGCAGGTGGTCCCCACGACGATGCTCGCATCCTCGGGCTGGGGATAGTAGCTGTGCACGAAATAGAACCGGCTGTCGGACGCAATGCCTGTCCACAAGGGATGATCGAACTCCTGCCGAACGTGGTTCCATCCCATGTGCGGCACCTTGAGCCGCGCACCGTCGGCGCCGGTCATCGCCTCGGTCGGAAACCGCTTCACCTGGCCGCGAAACACGCCCAATCCCGCCACGCCGCCCTCTTCGCTGAAGTCGAACAGCATCTGAAGTCCGATGCAGATGCCAAGAAAGGGCCGTGCCTTCGACGCCGCCAGTACCGGGGCGCGCAATCCGCGCAGCTCCAGTTCTCGCATGCAGTCGGGCATCGCGCCCTGCCCCGGAAACACGACCCTGTCGGCCGCTGCAATCACCGCGGCTTCGCTGGTAACGACGACGCTCGCCTGCGGCGCAACATGCTCCAGCGCCTTAGCCACCGAGCGCAGGTTGCCCATCCCGTAGTCGACCACAGCGATCGTATTCATCTGCCGCCTTGCCCGCCCGCCACTAGCTGCAACGAAAAGAAAGAACTAAAGACTGCCCTTGGTGGAGGGCACGGCCCCGCCCAAGCGAGGATCGTGTTCGATCGCCATCCGCAGCGCCCGGCCAAACGCCTTGAATACCGTCTCCGCCTGATGGTGAGCATTGACGCCGCGCAGATTGTCGATGTGCAGGGTCACCTTGGCGTGATTCACGAATCCTTGAAAAAACTCCCTCACCAGGTCCACGTCGAACTCGCCCACGCGCGCCCGTGTGAACGGCACGTGAAACTCCAGCCCCGGTCGGCCCGAGAGATCCACGACAACGCGCGAAAGCGCCTCGTCCAGCGGCACGTACGCATGACCATAGCGGCGGATACCGGCTTTGTCCCCCACGGCTTGCGCAAACGCGGTGCCCAGAGCGATGCCCACGTCTTCTACCGTGTGGTGAGCGTCGATGTGCAAATCGCCCTTGGCGGTGATTTCGAGATCCACCAGCCCGTGCCGCGCGATCTGGTCGAGCATGTGGTCGAGAAAGGGGACCCCGGTGTTGAGGGCAGAGCGTCCGGAGCCATCCAGACGCACCCGAACGGCAATTTGGGTTTCCAACGTATTGCGATTGATCTCGGCTTCACGCATGGCCCGCACCGACCTCTTGCAAACTTGCACTCAACGCGCCCAAAAACGCTTCGTTCTCTTCCGGCGTCCCCACGGTCACACGCAGGCAATCGCGCAATACCGGGTGCGAGCCAGTGAGCTTCTTGATCAGAATGCGGCGCCGCTTGAGGGCTTCGAATACCCGCTCGGCGCCCGGCACGCGAAACAAGATGAAGTTGGCATCGCTGGGATAGATCTGGATGCCCGCAAGTCCGGACATGCCCGCGCTCAAACGAGCGCGGCCGTCACGAATCGCCTGCGCCTGGGTGTCCAGAATGTCGGCTCGTCTCAACATATGGACCGCAACCCGTTGCGTGAGGACATTGAGATTGTAGGGCAGCCGCACCTTGTCCAACTCGGCCAACCACTCGGGCCTGCCGGCAATCAAGCCTAAGCGCAGCCCCGCCAACCCGAGCTTGGACAAAGTACGCATCACCAGCAGGTTGGGAAATTCAGGCAACCTCGCCATGAAGCTCGCGCGGGCAAACGGATGATAGGCCTCGTCGATGATCACCAATCCGCTGGCATTGCGCACGATGCGCTCGAGCGCATCGGCATCGAACAGGTTGCCGGTCGGATTGTTCGGATAGGCGAAGAAGGAAACCGCCGGTCGATGCTGCGCCATGGCGGCAAGCACCGCGTCAGCGTCGAGGCCGAAGTCGGAGGCGAGCGGGACGCCGACGAAGCGCAGCCCGCAGACCTTCGCAATCATGGGAAACATGACGAACGAGGGCTCGACACCGAGCATCACCGCCCCCGGGCGGGCGCAGACTTGCGCCAATAGCTGGATGATCTCGTCCGAGCCGTTGCCCAACAGCAGATCCATCCCGGGAGGGACCGCCATCGCTTGGCGCAACAGCCCCTTCAGTTCGCGCGCATCGGCGTCCGGGTAGCGGTTCAGTTCGGCGCTCGCAGCGATATCGCCGATCTCCCGGCGCACCGCTTCGGGCAGCGCATAGGGATTCTCCATCGCGTCCAGCTTGATCATCCCCGACGAATCCGGAACGTGATAGCTCGCCAGCGCACGAATGTCCTCGCGCACCACGCTCGTGATCCAGTCCTGCACGTCGGTTGCGGCGCCGCTCTCGGCCATGTTCATCATGCGCGAATGTTACCTCAATCGACCCGCGCGACGCTCGCGCCACACGCGTCGGCCGGCCGCGATATTCAGCGCCCAGGCACCGTGACGATCCAACCCTCGACCGGATCGAGGTCGTGCGGCAGTCCGTAGAACGTCTCCCTGCGCTGCCAGCCCCAAGCCGCCTGCAAGGCGCACAAAACCGCATCCAGGGAGTCGCCTCGCCCGTCCTCGCGCAGCCTTTGCAGCATCGAAGGCGCAGCGTGCAAGCGAATCCCGCCCAAGCCCTCCTGCAGGAGCCGCTCGACGATGCGGTCGCGAGTCCGGCGCTGCTCGACGGTCTGCTTGTTGAGCGCGTCGTTCTTGTACGAGACACGGGCGCGGGCATCGAGCAACCGACGCACGGCGTATCCGGGGTAAGCCTCGAGCGCGATCCGCTGCGGATCACCCACGAACATGCCCGGGACACTCACACCGGTCGAGAACAATCGCGCCGCACCTTCCAGGAACATCAACGCCACCGGCGGGTTAACGAGCTTGAGCGGACTGTGTGAACCTGCCGCCGCATCCCCGCGGCGAAAGCAGAACTTGCTGCCGACGGGCCGGCCGGCGCGATAGGTGTCGAGCGCCGACCGCATCCCGGTGCGGCCGAGCGCCGTGCAATGCTGCGTCAGTTCCGGCCAGGAAAGTGGCCACCCCAGATCCGGCAGCGCCGCGCGCGGCAAGCCGAAGGGAAAATCGAAGCCGCCCACCCAGGGCCCCGGTTGCCGCAGCCAGGTCTCGTAGGCGTCGAAGGTCGTGAGATCGGCGAAGCGCTCCAGCTCCCATGTGCCCGCAGAAAAATGACCCTGGGCGACCGTGATCGGCTTGGCGGCGCGAGGCGCGCTCGTGAAGTCGACGCCATGGATCAGCGGGGATCCTGCTGGCGCACCCATGCGGGGATCGGTCGGATCAGACGCCGAGCCAAGCACACAAGGCATGCAGATCGCGGAACTCCATCATGTCGACCGGCTCACCGCTCCATGGACGCGCATGACGATTGATCCAGGCTGCACGCACACCCGCGCCCACGGCGCCGCGCACGTCGAGGTCTGGATCGTCGCCCACGTGCAGGACTTCATCCGGCCGGGCTTCGAGCGCCTCGCAGGCAGCATGGAAGATGCGCCGGTCCGGCTTCGCGCAACCGGCACTGCGGGCATTCACCACCGCAACGAAATGCCCGTGGATGCCGATTCGGCCGACGTCCGCGTTGCCATTCGAGACCACCGCAAGCTTGTAGCGCGCAGACAGCCGGCACAGCGCATCGGCTGCATCCGGATACAGCTCGACTTGATTGCGCGCCGCGATAAACACCTCGAACGCTGCCTCGGCCAGCATGGGATCCTCGCCATGCTCTCGCAACGCTCGGCGCAAAGCCTCCAGCCGCAATGCCGTGAAGTCGTGCGCAAGCGCCGGCAACTCCCGTGCAAGCGTTCGGCGATACAGCGCGAACTGCGCCGGCGGCAGATTCTGCGCAAACCGGGGGGCGCTGCGTTCGCACCAGGCGTGCAGCGCCTGCTCGGCGCGCTCGATCACGGCATCGACCGCCCACAGGGTATCGTCGAGATCCAGAGTCAGTGCTTTGACGCTTTGAGGCATGGTCGATGAGATTGGAGGCGATCAGGGGGCGGCGCGCCGATCCGCGACCGGCGAACACCGGCGTGGGCACACGTTGTCACTCGGCATCATCGTGCGGGTGCTGCAGCCGATACCGCGCAGAGAGCGCATGCGCCGAGAGCCCCTCGCCGCGGGCGAGCGTGAGCGCGATACGGCCCAGCTTGTCCGCGCCCTCCCGGGAGACGGCGATCAGGCTGGAGCGCTTCTGAAAATCGTAGACCCCGAGCGGCGATGAAAACCGCGCGCTGCGCGACGTGGGCAAGACGTGATTGGGCCCTGCGCAGTAGTCGCCCAAAGCCTCGGAGGTGTAGCTGCCGACGAAAATGGCGCCAGCATTGCGAATTCGCTCGACGAGATCTTGCGCATTGCTCGCTGCCAGCTCCAAATGCTCGGGAGCGATCCGGTTCACCAATGCGCAGGCTTCGCTGGCGTCCCGCGCAAGAATGAGCGCCCCTCGCGCGCGCAGCGACGCCTCGATCACGGCACGGCGCGGCATGTTCGGCAACAGCCGCTCGATGCTCGCCTGCACTTTGTCGAGGAAAGCCGCGTCCCAGCTGATTGCGATGGCCTGCGCGATCTCGTCGTGCTCGGCCTGCGAAAACATGTCCATCGCGATCCAATCCGGGTCGTTCGCGCCATCGCAGACGATCAGGATCTCGGACGGGCCGGCGACCATGTCGATTCCCACCACGCCGAACACCCGCCGTTTCGCTGCAGCCACGTAGGCGTTCCCCGGCCCGACGATCTTGTCGACCGCGGGCACGGTCGCGGTGCCATAGGCGAGGGCAGCGACCGCCTGGGCCCCACCGATCGCGAACACGCGATCGACGCCCGTGAGATCAGCGGCAGCCAGCACGAGATCGTTGCGCTCACCGCCCGGCGTCGGCACGGTCATGATCACTTCGCTCACGCCGGCGACTTTCGCCGGAATGACATTCATCAACACGGTGGAGGGATAGGCCGCCTTGCCGCCGGGCACGTAGACCCCGACCCGCTCCAGCGGGGTGACGCGCTGACCGAGCACAGTGCCATCGGCCTCGGTGAAACTCCACGACTGCAGCCGCTGATGCTCGTGATAGGCGCGTATGCGCTGCGCCGCCTGCTCCAGCGCGCCGAGCTTGGCCGCGTCGATCCGGGCGCGCGCTGCGGACAACTCGCTTTTCGGAATTTCGAGGTGAGCCATCTCGACCGCCTGCACGCGGTCGAAGCGACGAGTGAATTCGAGCACGGCCTCGTCACCGCGTGCACGAACCGCCTCGATGATCTGCGCAACCGCCTGCTCGACCGAGGGATCCTGCGCCGATTCGAAGGCGAGCAGAGCCCCGAGGCGCTGTTCGAAATCGCCATCCCGAGTGCCCATACGCGCGATCATGCTCATGATCGGGCTCGCCTCTTGCCTGCTTGCGACGCCTGCATGGCCGCGTCGGCTCGCGATGCGCGCCCGAACGCTTCGATCAGGGGTTGCACCCTCTCGTGCTTGAGCTTGAGCGCCGCCTGGTTCACGACCAGCCGGGCGGATATGTCGGCAATGTGTTCGACGGCCACCAAATCGTTCGCCTTCAGCGTGGAGCCGGTGCTCACCAGATCGACGATCGCATCGGCGAGCCCGACCAAGGGTGCCAGTTCCATCGAACCGTAGAGCTTGATCAGGTCGACATGCATGCCCTTGGACGCGAAGTGTTCGCGGGCGGTTCCGACGTACTTGGTGGCCACTTTGATCCGCGCACCGCGCCTGACCGCAGCGTCGTAGTCGAAACCGGCGCGCACCGCGACCATCATGCGGCAGCGCGCGATGCCCAGATCGAGCGGCTGGTAAAGACCTGCGCCGCCGTGCTCGGCCAGGACGTCCTTGCCTGCGATGCCGAGATCGGCAGCACCGTACTGGACGTAAGTCGGCACATCCGTCGCACGCACCAGCACGATACGGGTGTCCGCGCGATTCGTGCCCAGGATGAGCTTGCGCGAACGCTCGGGATCCTCTGCGGGCACCAGACCGGCCGCGGCCAGCAAAGGCAGCGTCTCGTCGAAAATGCGCCCCTTCGACAAGGCGATCGTGAGCGTGGTCGTCATGCGCGTCGAATGTTCGCCCCCAGGGCGGACAATTTCGCTTCCAGTCGCTCGTAGCCCCGGTCCAGATGATAGATGCGATCCACCGTGGTCTCGCCGCGGGCCACGAGCCCCGCCAGCACCAGGCCCGCCGACGCCCGCAAATCGGTCGCCATGACCGTTGCGCCATCCAGATGCGCCGCACCCTTGATGATCGCTGCGTTGCCCTCGACCTCGATGTCAGCGCCCATGCGCTTGAGTTCCTGAGCGTGCATGAACCGATTCTCGAAGATGGTTTCAGTGACGATGGCCGTGCCTTCGGCCACGGTATTCAAGGCCATGAACTGCGCCTGCATATCGGTGGGAAACGCGGGATACGGTGCCGTGCGCACGTTCACCGCCTTGGGCCGCCGACGGGACTCCAGCGTGATCGAACCCTTGCCGCTCGTGATGTCGGCACCGGTTTCGCGCAATTTCTCCAGCACTGCATCGAGGATGTCCTCGCGCGTTCCCTCGAGCTTGATCTTGCCACCGCTCATGGCCGCGGCGACGAGAAAGGTGCCGGTTTCGATTCGATCCGGCATGACGCTGTAGCGCGTTCCATGCAGGCGCTCGACGCCCTCGATCGTGATCACGTCGGTGCCTGCGCCTCGGATCTTCGCGCCCATCGCGTTCAGGCACAGCGCCAGATCCACCACTTCCGGCTCGCGCGCGGCGTTCTCCAGCACGGTCGTGCCTTCGGCGAGCGTCGCCGCCATCATGAGATTCTCCGTCCCCGTGACGGTGACCAGGTCGAGCACGATACGCGCGCCCCTGAGCCGCTTCGCGCGAGCGAGCAGATACCCATGTTCGATCTCGATCTCGGCGCCCATGGCCTGCAGCCCCTTGATGTGCAGATCCACCGGGCGCAGCCCGATCGCGCAGCCGCCAGGCAGGCTCACGCGTGCTTCGCCGCACCGGGCGACCAGCGGACCGAGGACCAGGATCGATGCGCGCATCGTCTTGACCAGATCGTAGGGCGCCAACGGATTGGGCAGCGCGTGAGCGCTCAGTTCGATGGTGTTGGGGCCGGCTTGGCGCACCCACAACCCCATCTGCGTCAGCAATGCGCAAGTGGTCGCGACGTCGCGCAACTTGGGCACGTTGTCGACGCACAAGGTTTCGCTCGAGAGGATCGATGCCGCCAGAATCGGCAAGGCCGCGTTCTTCGCCCCGGAGATCTGAACGGTGCCTTCGAGGGGGTGTCCGCCCTCGATAACGAGTTTTTCCACGCTGGGTCAGTCCGATTCGGGTTTCAGGCGTTCTTCCACTGCTCGGGCGTGAGCGTCTGCATCGACAGCGCGTGGATTTCGGACTTCATCCGATCGCCCAAGGCCTGATAGACGCGTTGATGCTGCTGCACACGGCTGCGCCCTTGAAACTCCCTGCTGACGATGACGGCCTCGAAATGATGGCCATCGCCGCTCACTTCGACGTGCTCGCAAGGCATGCCCTGCTCGATGTATTGCTTGATTTGTTCCGGCGTAATCATGCGTGCCCCCGGTAGCAGGGAATGAACATAGACATTGTCTTAGACAAACAAGGAGTTGATGGCTGCGGCCCTCGGGTCGCAGGCTCAGTGCCGCAGCTTGTATCCGCTCGCGAGCATCCAGAGCGCCCCCAATGATAAGGCCGCCACGCTGACCGCGACAAACCCGGCGCTGATCCATGGCCCGACATCCGACACGCCGAAGAAGCCATAGCGAAAGCCGTCGATCATGTAGAACATCGGATTGAAGTGCGTCGCGAACTGCCATGTCGCGGGCAGGCTGTGCACCGAGTAGAACACGCCGGAGAGGAAGGTGAGCGGAAGAATCACGAAGTTTTGTATCGCCGAGATCTGATCGATCTTCTCCGACAGGATGCCGGCGATCAAACCCAGGGTCGCCATGACGGCGCCGCCCAGCAGGCCGAAGGCGAGCACCCAGAGAGGATGCCGCACCTCCAGGTGCACGAACCAAACCGCGGCAATCACGACCGCCAGGCCCACGACGACCCCCCGCGCCATCGCCGCCAGCACATACGCGGCGAGAAACTCGCGATGGGAGATCGGCGGCAGCAGAACGAAGACGATGCTTCCCTGCATCTTGGACTGCATCAGACTCGAGGAGCTGTTGGCAAAGGAGTTCTGCAGCACCGACATCATCGCGAGTCCCGGCACCAGGAACGACGTATAGCCTATCCCCGGCAAGGGCTCCAAGCGGCCTTGCAGCGTGTAGCCGAACACCAGCAGGTACATCAGCGCGGTGAGCACGGGCGCGAGCACCGTCTGCACACTCACTTTCCAGAAACGCAGCCATTCCTTGTACAAAAGCATGGGAAAGCCGCTCGGCGCCGAGGCAGCCCGTGTCGGATCGAAAGGTGCGTCTTGGCTTGGCGGCGCGAGCGGCCGGCCGCCGATCGGCTCAACGTCCATCGCAAAGTCCTGCCGCAACGTGCTGCGCCGATTGCGAGCCTGTGAGCTTCATGAAGACTTCTTCCAGATCGGGCTGCAACAACGCCATTTCCTGCACCCTCAACCCGCTGTTGCGCAGTTCCTGCATGACATGCTCGAGGTCGGCATAGTCGTGCAACTGGAGCGTATGACGCCCCTCGCTGTCGGCAGCCGTCTCCCGAGTGCGAAGACCGGGCGGCAGATCGCCCGCAACCAGCTTGAAGCGCACATAGCTGCCTGAAAACCGGGCGAGTAGATTCTGTGTCGTGTCGAGCGCCACCACCCGCCCCTGCTTGAGCATCGCGATACGCCCGCACAACCCTTCCGCCTCCTCCAGATAATGTGTCGTCAAAACGATCGTGTGCCCGTCCTCGTTCAGCCGCCGGATGAAGCGCCACAACGCATGGCGCAGTTCCACGTCGACGCCGGCCGTGGGCTCGTCGAGAACGATCACGGGCGGTTTGTGCACCAGGGCTTGCGCCACCAGGACACGTCGCTTCATCCCGCCGGACAGGCGTCGCATGTTGGTGTCGGCCTTGGCGGTCAGGTCCAAGTGATGCAGCAACTCGTCGATCCAGTCGCCGTTGTCGCGGATGCCGAAGTACCCGGACTGGAATACCAGCATCTCGCGCACATTGAAGAAGGGGTCGAAAACCAGTTCCTGAGGCACCACGCCGACGGCACGGCGGGCCTGGCGGTAGTCGCGCACGACGTCGTAACCCATGATCTGGGCCGAGCCGGAATCTGCCCGCGCGAGGCCGGCGAGCACGCTGATAAGCGTCGTCTTGCCCGCACCGTTGGGGCCCAGCAGCCCGAAAAATTCACCCCGCTGGATTTCGAGATCGACGCCGTCGAGCGCCTGGACTGCGCCGTAACGCTTGTGCAATTGCGCAATGCGGATCGCTGCGGTCAATGGTTGAAGTCCGGCCGTGTCGACGAGGTGCGGTCGATGCTAAGCCCGCGAGGCGGGCGACGCGTCCGTCACGGGGATCAGTTCCACCACGCCATAGACCTCGGCGAGGCTGCGCATGTTGGCCGGCAGATTGGCGAAGCCGAGACGCCACCCTCGCGCCTTCGCGGCGCGCTGCCATTCCAGCAGGAGACTCAAGGCGGTCGAATCGGACTCCTCCACGGCGGCGAGATCGATCACGAGCCCGTCTTTGTCGAGCGCCTGCAAGACGGCCTCGCGCAAAGCCACCGCCTGCGCGAAGGTCATCGCACTGCGAACGATCAGCCTATCGCCGGAACGCTCGATCATTTCTTGGCGGCTGCCCGCTGTTCGAGCTTGCTGTTCTGGTCGGAGATCGTCTTGATCAGCCCTTCGATGCCGCCCCTGCTGACCTCGGTGGCGAACGTCGAGCGATAATTGGTCACGATGCTGACCCCTTCGACCGTCACATCGAACACTTTCCACCCGTTCGCCGTTTTTTCCATCCGGTAATCCATCGGAATGGGCGGCCCGCCGCGCTGATTGATTTGCGTGCGCACCGTCGTCTCGGTATCCCCGGGCTTCATGTTGACGGGCCGTACTTCGATGGTCTGGTCGCTATATTGTTCCAGCGCCGTGGAGTAGGTCCGGACCAGCAAGGTCCGGAATTGGCGCACGAGCTGCTCGCGCTGCGCGGTTGTCGCATCGCGCCAGGGGCGCCCCACCGCCAGCGTCGTCATGCGGGTGAAATTGAAATGCGGCAGTACCTTGGCGTCGACCAAATCGAGCAACTTGCGGGAGTTCGACACCAGTTCCTTGTCGCTACGGATCTGGGTGATGATCTCGTCGGTCGTCTTCTTCACCAGGGCATCGGGCGCTAACTCCTGAGCATGGGCGCCGCCCAGCCCTGCGAAACACAGCGCGAGCAGCGCCAACAAATGCTTCATCAGTATGCTTTTCATGGTTCCCTCGAGCCTGTGCCGACGGCTTCGGATCATTGAGCAATAAGGTGCGACGGCCAACCGCAGCACGTAATAACGTTATCCGGTGACTGAAGTTTACTTCGGGGTGGCTTCAGCACTGCCGCCGCTCTCCCCGGCCTTGCCGTAGATGAACTGACCGATGAGCTTTTCGAGCACGACTGCCGATTGCGTCAACGTGATCTTGTCCTGACTCTTCAGCATTTCGGTTTCCGCCCCGGTCTCGAGACCGACGTACTGCTCGCCGAGCAGTCCGGCGGTGAGGATCGCTGCCGAGGTGTCCTTGGAGAACGGATAGCGCGTCTCCAGATCCAGGCGCACGCGGGCCTTGTAGGTCTGCGTATCGAACTCGATCCCGTTGACCCGACCGACCACGACCCCGGCGCTCCTCACCGGCGAGCGCGCCTTCAGCCCGCCGATGTTCTCGAACTCGGCGTACACGGTGTAGGTTTCGGGGGCGCTGAACGAACCCAGGTTGCCTACCTTGAGCGCCAGAATCACCAAGGCGCCCAGCCCCGCCATCACGAATATGCCCACCCAAAGATCGAGCGTTCCTCGTTGCATTACACCCCCTGGAACATGAATGCGGTCATGATGAAATCGAGCCCCAGCACGGCCAGCGAAGACGTGACCACCGTGCGCGTCGTCGCGCCTGAAACGCCTTCTGCCGTGGGCGGCGCATCGTAACCCTCGAACACCGCGATCCAGCTGATGGCGACCCCGAATACGCAGCTCTTGATGACACCGTTGAGCACGTCCTCGCGGAAATCGACGGCTGCCTGCATCTGCGACCAGAACGTGCCCTGGTCGACGCCGATCAGCACCACACCGACCAGGTAGCCGCCGAATACGCCCATCGCGCTGAACATCGCCGCGAGCAGGGGCATCGAAATGACGCCCGCCCAGAACCGCGGTGCCATCACGCGCGATATCGGGTCAACCGCCATCATCTCCATGGCGGCGAGTTGCTCGGTCGCTTTCATCAACCCGACTTCGGCGGTCACCGCCGACCCGGCACGGCTCGCGAACAGCAGTGCCGACACGACCGGACCGAGTTCGCGCACCAGCGACAAGGCCACCAAGACGCCGAGTGCCGACTCGGAACCGTAGGTCTGCAGGGTGTGGTAGCCCTGGAAGCCCAGCACCATGCCCACGAACAACCCCGAGACCAGGATGATCACGAGCGACAGCACGCCCGTGTAATAGATCTCGCGGATGATCAAGCGCGGGCGCCGCAGGCTCGTGCCCGAGTGCGTGATCGTCAGGCCGAGGAAGCGCGTGGCGTATCCCAGGCGCCATAGCGCGTCGATGGTGTGCGCGCCAATGCCGCGCAGCGACAGGGCATTGCGTCCGAACATCATACGCCCAACTCCTCGGCGATCGGCCGGCTCGGATACTGGTACGAGACCGGTCCCTCGGCTTGGCCGTAGACGAACTGGCGCACCAGCGGATCGGGATTGGCACGCATCTCCTCGGGCGTGCCTTTGGCGACGATGCGCCCTTGGGACAGGTAATAGACGTAGTCGACGATCTCGAGGGCCTCCTCCACATCGTGCGTCACGACGATGGAGGTGGTGCCCAATGCGCTGTTCAGCCGACGCACCAGATTGGCGGTGACGCCGAGGGCGATCGGATCCAATCCCGTGAAGGGCTCGTCGTACATCATCAGCGCCGGGTCCAGCGCAATCGCGCGCGCCAGCGCGACCCTGCGCGCCATGCCGCCGGAGAGCTCGCCGGGCATCGACGCATGCGCGGCGCGCAAGCCGACCGCGTGCAGTTTCATCAGCACCAAGTCTCGCACCATGGATTCGGGCAGGTCGGTATGCTCGCGAACCTGAAAAGCAACATTGTCGAAAACCGAAAGATCGGTGAACAGCGCGCCGAATTGGAACAGCATCCCCATGCGTCGACGCTGCTGGTACAACTGCGCGCGATCGCGCGGATCGACCTTTTGTCCATCGAACAGGACCTCGCCACGCTGGGCGGCGATCACGCCGCCGATCAGACGCAGGATGGTCGTCTTGCCGGACCCGGAAATCCCCATGATCGCGACCACCTTGCCGCGCGGAATCGCCATGTCGATGTTGACCAACACCGGGCGCGGACCGTAGGCATAAGTGAGATTGCGGATCTCGACGAGATATTCAGACGCCACCGGAGCCTTCGCGGGGAGCAAAGCTGCTCATTCTAAACTAGGCAAGAGGAGGTGCAAGCCGAAGCACCTCCCAATCGAGGGCTCGCAGGGCGCCGAGCCGTCAATTAAGAGACACCATACTAGCGCAGCCGCACCTCGACGCCATGCTGCTGCAACAGACGCATCGTCGGCGCGATCAATCGCAAGACGAACTCGCGCCGGTGCGGATTGCGCAACGCTACCGTACGCCACGGGCGACCATCGCCCAGCCCCGCGCGTTCGTACAGTTCGGCATCCGGCCAGAACAGCCGTCGAACGAATCGATTGAACAGGATTTCGCACAGCGGCGGAATCACGCGGGTCACCGTCAGCCCGCGGCGCTGAGCCACCACTTCCAGCCGGCGGCGTGCGTACGTCAGGTGCCGCGCTTCGTCGAGCATGTGCACGGTGATCATCTGTCGCACGAAACCGCTCAGCTCCGGGCCTGCATGGCGGCGCACGAACCGGTAGAGCTTGTCGGGAATATCCTGGACGACGACCTGCATGAACCAGTAGAGGAGATCGCTGTGGATCAGGCGCGTCACGGGCCGCGCGAAACGGGGCAAGGCTGCGCGCCATTCCGGCACCTCCAGCCCGCTCGCGGCGACGAGCCGCAGGAACATGAGTCCGTGCCCGGCCTCCTCGCGCATTTCATGCAGCAGAAACGCATACTCGGCGCTCGACTTGGCGCGATTCAGCCGCCACGCAGCCGACTCCAAGGCAACCCGCTCCAGTGCGACGGCCGCCTGGGCGATGCCCAGCAGTTCGTACTGCGACAAGCGCATGCGCGCCGGCTCGGACAAGGCGGCGAACTCGGGCGTGCCGTGCAGCGAGATCGCCTCGGGCGGCAGCCAGTAGCGATCGAGCGCGAGCGCACGCCAATCCAGCGCAGCCAGCGGATCCCTGTACGGGACGCTGTTCGCGGCCAGCTGCTCGAGTAAAGGCGCCTCGGGGGGTGACATACTCGCAATTTAGCACAACGCGACCCCAATCAGCCCCGCGAGACTGCGGGCTCGCCAGGCCCGTGCATATAATCGCCCGATACTCCAACCGGGCCTCCGAATGAACGCCACCGCACTGTCGTTCGATCGCGTGCGCAAAACCTTCGGCACGCACGTTGCCTTGGCCGACTTCACCCTCGAGGTGCGCGAGGGCGAGCTGTTTGGGCTGGTGGGCGTCAATGGGGCTGGCAAAACGACACTGATCAAGTGCCTGCTGGATTTCGCCAGCGCCGACAGCGGGAGCATCTCGGTGTTCGGCCGCCGTCATGTTCAGACGGCTGCGCGGCGAGAGCTGGCTTTTTTGCCCGAGCGCTTCCTGCCCCCGTATTACCTGACCGGACGCGATTTCCTCGGCTACATGCTTACACTGCACCGGGGCACCTACTCCGCCGAGCGGACTCGCACGATGTTCGAATCGCTCGACCTCGACTTGCGGGCGCTCGAGCTGCCCGTCCGTTCCTTCTCCAAGGGCATGACCCAGAAGCTCGGTCTGGCCGCATGCCTGCTTTCCGACAAGCGCCTCTACGTCTTCGACGAGCCCACCAGCGGTCTGGACCCGAAAGCCCGCGCCCTGCTCAAGCGGCAGCTGCTTGCGCTACGCACCGCCGGACGCACCTTGTTCCTGACCTCGCATCTGCTCGCCGACGTGGAGCAGCTCTGCGACCGGATGGCGGTGCTGCACGGTGGCGTCGTTCGCTACGTAGGCACGCCGACCGAGCTGCTGTCCCGCCATGACACCGATGACATGGAGCAGGCCTTTTTGCGCTGCATAGACGAAGCGCCGCAAGCCGCACCGGCGGCCTAGTCCGGATGTCGGGGCTGTCCGACGACAGTCGATCTGGCACAATTGGGCATTAAGCACGCTACCGAGAAAGATGGGATGGAACCCACGACCCGTTCGAAGCCCGACCTGCTCATCGTCGACGACGACCCTTTGATCAGCGATACGCTCAACTTCGTGCTGAGCCGCGATTTCAACGTGTACGTGGCCGACTCCCGCGAGCAGATGAAGAGCCTGCTGCGTCAGCTCGACGTCGCTCCCAAGCTCGCCCTCGTCGATCTCGGCCTGCCTCCCACGCCTCACCGCCCCGACGAAGGGTTCAAGCTGATCAGCGAACTCATCGCTTACTCGCCCACGATCAAGATCCTGGTCCTGTCGGGCCAGAGCGACGAAACGAATGCCAAGCACGCCCGCACCCTCGGCGCGATCGATTTCATCGCCAAGCCCTGCGAGCCCGCGGTCATCAAGGCGCAGTTGCTCAAGGCGCTCGAGTTCACCGATGCAGAAGTCAGCGCAGCCCCCGAAGCGACGAGCAAGCTGATCGGCGCCAGCATGCCGATGGAGAAACTGCGCCAGCAGATCAGTCAGTACGCCAATGCGCCTTTTCCGGTATTGATCGAAGGCGAATCGGGCAGCGGCAAGGAATTGGTCGCCTCCTCTCTGCACTCGAAATCCGGCCGCGCGGCCAAGCCCTACCTGGCCCTCAACTGTGCTGCGATCTCCCCCACGCTGGTGGAGCCCACGTTGTTCGGCTACGCGAAGGGCGCCTTCACCGGGGCGACCACCTCGCGCTCGGGCTATTTCGAGGACGCCTCCGACGGCACGCTGTTCCTCGACGAAATCGGCGAGTTGCCGCTGGAACTGCAAGCGAAACTGCTGCGCGTACTCGAGAACGGCGAATTCCAGCGTGTCGGCGAAACGCAAAGCCGCAAGAGCAACGCGCGCGTCGTCGCCGCCACCAATCGCGACCTGCGCCAAGAGGTGCGGGGCGGACGTTTTCGCGCCGATCTCTATCATCGCCTGTCGGTGTTCACCATCGGCGTGCCGCCCTTGCGTGATCTGGGCGAAGACAAATGCATGCTGCTCGATCACTTTCGCGAGTTTTATGCCAAGCAGGCCGGATGCGCGCCCTTCGACTTCGACAAGCGCGCCGTCCAGGACTGGCTCGAATACGGCTTCCCGGGCAACGTTCGCGAATTGCGCAACATCGTCATCCGGCTCACCACCAAACACGCCGGGCAACGCGTCAGCGCCGAGCAACTGCAATCGGAACTCGACCTCGAGAGCGTGGATGTCGCGCTGCCCGGCCTCGCGCCGACGCAGGATTTCAAGACACTCCAGGAAGCGGCGCGCAAGCATCTGCAGTTGCAAAAGAACTTCAATCTCGACATGACCCTCCAGCAGTGGGAACGCGGCTACGTGGAAGCGGCGCTGTCGATCACGCACGGCAACCTCTCCCAGGCGGCGCGCCTGCTCGGCATCCACCGCACCACGCTCTACAGCCGCATCCAGAACTACGGCGCGCAAGAGGGGGCGGAAGACCAATAAGCCATGTATTACACGCATTTCGGACTCTCCGAGGCCCCGTTTCGCATCACACCGAACACGGAGGTCTTCTTTGCCGGCGGCAACCGAGGTGCGATTCTCGACGCGCTGATCTACGCCATTTCCCAAGGCGAGGGGATCATCAAGGTCACCGGCGAAGTAGGCACCGGCAAGACCATGCTCTGCAACATGCTCCAGTCGAGACTGCCGCCCCAGGTCGAAACCGTCTACCTCGCGCACCCGAGCGTGTCTCCGGAGGAGATCCTGCACGCCATCGCGTTCGAACTGCAACTGCAAGTCCAGCGCGACGCGAGCCGGATGGAAGTCATGCACGCGTTGTACGCCTACCTGCTCGAAAGGCACGCGGAAAACAAGCAGGTCGTGATCTTCATCGAAGAATCTCAGAACATGCCGATCGCGACGCTGGAAGAAGTGCGTTTGCTCTCCAATCTCGAGACGGGCAAGCACAAATTGCTGCAGATCGTCCTCTTCGGCCAGCCCGAACTCGACGACAATCTGCGTCAACCCAACATCAGGCAATTGCGCGAAAGGATCACCCACAGCTTCGCCCTGCCGCCGCTTGCCGCGCCGGAAGTCGGCGAATACCTCATGTTCCGCATGCGGGCCGTGGGCTATCGCGGCCCCGACATCTTCAGTCCGGGCGTGGTCAAGCGTATCGCCCAGGCCTCCGAGGGCCTGACCCGACGGGTGAACCTGATCGCCGACAAAGCGTTGCTTGCGGCGTTTTCCGAGAACACGCACACGATCCTGCCGCGACACGTCGCCGCCGCGATCCGCGACAGCGAATTCGCCCGCGACAGCAGCGCGAAGTCCACGCCGCGCACAGCCTGGTGGATCGGGATCGGGGCCGCCGCCATCGTGGCGATCGTGATCGGAGCCCTCGTATGGATGAACGCGGGAAGCCGGCTCGGCGCGCCCGCATCCGGCGAACTGCAAAAGCCGACCGCGCCCGGGAATCCTGCGCAAGCGAGCGCGCCTCAACCGACACGGAGCGCCGCTGCGGCGCCTGCGCCGGCAGCGCCCTCCTCAGCGGCGGACGAAAAACCCACGGCCCTGCCGATCTCCGCCCGCGCAGAAACGCCTTCAGCCACCGTTGTTGCGGTCGCGCAACAGGAAACGCCCCCACCGGTCCTGCCGCAAACACCTCAAAAATCTGAAAGAGCCCCGCAAACCCTTGCAGAACAGAGTGATATGCTCGAAACGCGGCTGCGGTTGACGCTCGAGTGGCTGAGGTCGTCCGACCCGGAGACACTCTCCATACAGCTGCTAGGCTCGGAAAACCCGCAGCAGCTTAGGGATCACCTTAGCACCATCGCCAAATCAATTGAAATATCGAATATTTTTGTGTACCGTACCTTGGCCAAACAAAAGCCGTTCCTTACCGTGCTGTATGGCACCTTCAGCACTCGGGAGGCCGCTCAAAGCGCGCTCGAGCGACTGCCGACGCATCTGAAGGCCTTCAAGCCTTACTTGCGCACCGTGCAGGGAATTCGAGAAGAAATGAGCCGCAACAACACGTTGTGACCGTTGCCGATGCTCCGGAATGGCGTAGAACAGAGGTGAAATCGATGCGGCCCGTCATGTCGCGCTTGCCACGCCGCGGTGCAGCCCCCAGGGAGCCCGCGGCTTCCCGCCGTCAGGGTGTCCTGCTCATGTTGGTTGCTCTGGTCGCCACGGCGACAGGTTGCGCGAACAGGCAGCCCAGCGTCCAGCCCTCCGAAGGGCACATTGCGCCATCGCCCAAGCCGGCCGGCGAGATACTCGCGCCCGTCAGGAGCAGCAGCTTCGCGGTGCCTGTGCCGAAGCCCACGATCAAGCCTCCGACCTACAGCGTCGTGGTGAACGATGTACCGGTGAAGGAACTCCTTCAGGCGCTGGCGAGAGACACTAAACAGAACATCGACATTCACCCGGCACTGACGGGTGTCGTCAGCATCAACGCAATCAACGAGACGCTGCCCGCCATCCTCGATCGGATCACCAGACAGGTCAACGTTCGCTATAAGCGCGAGGGCAACACCCTCGTCGTTCAACCCGACACGCCTTACCTCAAGACGTATCGCATCAACTACGTCAACATGCAGCGCGACAGCGAATCGCAGATCGGGGTGTCCGGTTCGATCACAGGTTCGGTGACGGGTGGTGGCGCCGGCCAGGGTGGCGGCCAAGGCACCAACCAGTCGCAGACCACCGTTTCGACCAAGTCACAGAACCACTTCTGGACCGTGCTGCAAGACAACGTCCGCTCCATCCTTGCGTCGACGCAGGCGCTGAGCCGGACCGCCGAAGAAAAAGCCGCCCGAGCCGAGGCCCTGCGCGCAGCACGCGACGAGCGGATCGCCCAGGCGGAGTCCGTGGCGCGCGCCGGTGCGGCCGCGCCCGCGCTGATGGAAAAAGCGTTCCAGGGGCAACCGACCCGCGAAATCCCGGGCGACATCAACCAGAGCATCATCGTCAACCCCGTCGGCGGCACGATCAGCGTGCTGGCTACCGAGCGTCAACACGAGCTGATCCAGCAGCACATCGACAGCGTGCTCAGCGCTGTTCAACGCCAGGTGATGATCGAGGCGACCATCGTGGAAGTCAGCCTCAAGGACGTCTATCAGGCGGGGGTGGACTGGAGCAGACTCGCCATCACCGGTGGCTTGAACCTCACCCAAAGTCTGCTGAGCGGCTTCGGCTCGAACCAGAACGTCACCCGTCGAGGCGCGAACGACTTCCAGATCGGCTACATCAACCCGGACTCCCGGCTCGGAAACATCTCGGCCACCATTCGCTTGCTGGAGGAATTCGGCAACACGCGCGTTCTCTCGAGCCCCAAGTTGATGGCGATGAACAACCAAACCGCGCTGCTCAAGGTCGTCGACAACGTGGTCTACTTCGAAGTGAGTTCTTCCACCGTCACCAGCCAGGTTCAAACGAACATCAGCGTAAGCACCACGGCCAAGACGGTGTCGGTCGGCGTGGTCATGGGTGTGACGCCGCAGATCAACGAGGATGGCAGGGTCACCCTGACTGTGCGACCCACGGTATCGAGCGTTCTGCAGTTCCGTCCGGACCCCAATCCGCTGCTCCAGATCCAAAACCTCGTGCCTGAGGTTCAAGTGCGCGAAATGGAATCCGTGCTCCAGGTGGGCACCGGCCAGACCGTGGTCCTCGGCGGCTTGATGCAGGACAACATCAGAAACAACCGTGAACAAATCCCGGGCGCGGATGCGCTGGGCCGGCTGGGAGAGATCTTCCGCTTCCGGGACAACCACAACGTCAAGACCGAGCTGGTAATCTTCCTGCGGCCCACGGTCATCACCAATCCTTCGCTCGAAAGCGATGAGCTGAAGTTCTTCCAGCGCTTCCTGCCGCAGTCGCAAGGAAACGCGGGCACAGGTGGCGCACGATGAGCCTGCTGCTGAAAGCCCTGCAAAACGCGGCCAAGAACCGCGAGGCGGGCACAACCGGTACCGACACCACCGCACAGCCCGAACCGCGCAACGACACCGAAAACGGATTGTCTCTGGAGCCGATCGAGCCTACCGAGAGGCCCGCGGCCGCGCCGAGGCCGCAGGCCCCCGCGAGCAGCCCTGCAGCAGGAGCCGCTGGTTCCGGGCGCATTCCCGCGGCGAGCCCGGCTCAAGCGCAGACGGTATTGCGTGCAAGCGCTCGGCCGGCGCCACCGCCCGCTTCCTCGCCCGGAGTACTCGACTGGCTCGCGCGCCGGCCGCTGGTTGCGTTCAGCACTGCGGCTGGGCTGTTCGCCATCGGCTACGGCATCTACCTCTATCTGCAAATCACCAATCCCGGGATATTCATGGCGAGCCCGGTAACGCCGCCACCCGGGCCCGTGGCTTCGCCTTCGCCCCAAGCGCCCGTGCCTCCGGCACCCATGGCCTCAGTGCCGGCCGAGCCGCCCCTGCCGCAACTCGCCCCGGAGCCGCCCGCCGTCGCCGCCATGCCCGGCGCGCCGCCCTCGCTTCTGGCCACGGCGCCGCCGGCAGCAGGCGCGCCTGCAGAGCCACGGACGCCCGCTGCTCCCACCCCCACCCCCATGCCCAGCAAAGCGGCGCCGGCCGAAGCCGCGCCGGCCCCAGCGCGCAGTGTGATCGCGCCCCCGGCAGGCGCGACGGGCGCATCCTCCGCAACGGCCGCGGCACCCGCGTCCAGGACACAGCCGCCGACCGCCACAGGATCCGTTGCCCCCCCGAGCGGCTCCCTTGCGATCGTCGCACCCAAGGCAAACGCTACGCCGCCTAAAGCGCCTCCACGCACCACGGCATCGCGCACCCCTGCGGAGACCAGCCCATCGACCGCCCAG
>LNFM01001694.1_pt1 | contig 48987 bp, 47 predicted proteins | sample 596031 | NCBI WGS metagenome assembly LNFM01 (sample SAMN04254537, study PRJNA301005) | activated carbon metagenome | isolation source: dual media filters at the Ann Arbor, Michigan drinking water treatment plant | place: USA: Ann Arbor
AACTCATTGATTTAAAACGAGTTATCCGAGAAGTCCACGCCGGAAGAGGTGCGCATTATAGGCACAGCAGAAATGCCGTCAAGGGTTTTATTCGGCCTTCAGCGAAATACGCGCAAACGCCTTCTTACCCGCCTGACATACATGGGTTGCGCCCACTTTGAACACAAAGCTGCGATCAACCACTTCTCCATCTATACGCACACTGCCCACAGTAAGGAGGTCACGCGCCATGGCTGCGTTCTTTACCAATCCCGCTTTATTAAGCAACGCGGCAATAGGCATGTCCTCAGCAGCCACAAGCTCTACCTCCGGCAGATCCTCAGGCAGCTCACCATCCTTCATACGGTTACCGGCTGAGCGATGGGCGCTGGCAGCAGCCTCCTCGCCATGGAAGCGCGCAACGATTTCTTCGGCTAGCTTGATTTTGATATCGCGAGGATTCGCACCCTGCTCGATGTCGCGCTTGAACTGCGCAATCTCCTCCAGGGTACGAAAGCTCAGCAACTCAAAGTAACGCCACATCAACGCATCAGGAATCGACACCAGCTTGCTGTACATCACACCTGGGGCTTCCTGGATGCCGACATAGTTGCCCAGGGACTTGGACATTTTCTTAACGCCATCCAGCCCCTCAAGCAGCGGCATAGTGACAACGCACTGAGACGCCTGGCCGTAGGCACGCTGCAGTTCACGCCCCATAAGCAGGTTGAATTTCTGGTCAGTCCCACCCAGCTCAACGTCAGCGCGCAAGGCCACCGAGTCATAACCCTGTACTAAAGGATAGAGAAACTCGTGAATGGCGATCGGCTGATTAGTCGAGTAGCGCTTACTGAAGTCATCGCGCTCGAGCATTCGAGCGACGGTGTACTGGGAGGTTAGGCGAATGAAGTCAGCCGGCCCCATGGCATCCATCCACGTGGAGTTGAAAGCCACTTCTGTACGGGCTGGATCAAGGATCTTGAAAACCTGCGTCTTGTACGTCTCGGCATTCTCCAGAACCTGCTCACGGGTCAGAGGCGGACGAGTCGCACTCTTACCACTGGGGTCGCCGATCATCCCGGTGAAGTCACCTATAAGGAAGATGACCTGGTGGCCGAGCTCCTGAAACTGCCGCAGCTTATTAATAAGCACGGTATGCCCAAGATGCAGATCAGGGGCGGTCGGGTCAAAACCTGCCTTAATCCGCAGCGGCTCACCGCGCTTGAGCTTCTCGATCAGCTCCGATTCAACCAGTACCTCTTCCGCGCCGCGCTTGATCAGCGCCAACTGCTCTTCAACCGACTTCATGACAGGACTCACGACCACTCAAACCGAAAGGGAACCAACCATACAAGATCGGGGACAAATCACAAGTTTTGCCCTGCGCACGCTACCGGTGGGCAATCGGTGCCGCCTCAGGGTTGCCTCAGCGGGCTTTTGGTTATATTTTATACAGTTACTGCGTATTCATCATTTTCTTCATCTTTTCCTTTTCACTCTTAAAATCAAAAAGCAGCCTATGACCTCTCCAACTAAAGCGCCGCCGCTCTACCCCAAAACCCATATCCTCGCCGCCAGCGGGGTAGCCGCCCTCCTAAGCCTGGCCTTGCTGGTGTTCCCCTCTCGTGAAGTAGAAGCTAAGAAAACCTCCATTGATCTCGACCTCGACAGCGCTGCGCAGTACGCCCCCGAGGACATGCCCTCCCTAGATGCTGAAGCACCTAACACCCTTCAAGAAACCTCCCCTTTTGCACAGATCGAATCGCCTGAGGACGCTGGAACAGCGGCCACCGAGGATGACGCTCAGCTAGAGACCCCTGAGGCTTTGGCGGCAGAAGCGCCAGTTGACCCTCTGCATAAGGTGGTAAAGGTCGCGAATGGCGACACGCTCTCCACGGTCTTTGCAAAAGTGGGCTTGTCAGCTGCAGTGCTTCACGAGGTGCTCAGCAGTAGCAAGGACGCCAAGCAGTTCACTCGGCTCAAAGTGGGCCAGGAACTGGCGTTCAACTTTTCGCAGGAAGGTCAACTGCAGGGCCTGAGCAGCAAGCTCGGCGCACTGGAAAGCATTCGGCTGGAAAAAGCCGAGAATGGCTATGCCTTCAAGCGTGACCTGGTCAAACCAGAAATACGCTCTGTTTATAGCCATGGCGTCATCGACAGCTCGCTGTTCGTCGCCGCAAAGCGTGCCGGTCTGCCTCATAACCTGACGATGGACCTGGCAAACGTGTTTGGTTATGACATCGACTTTGCCATGGACATCCGCCATGGCGACGAATTTGAAGTGATCTACGAAGAGAAGGTAGTGGGCGATAAGCGCGTCGGCAGCGGCGATATTCTCTCCGCGCGCTTCACCAACCGAGGCAAAACCTATACCGCAGTGCGCTACACCGACAAACAAGGCAATACCAGCTACTACGGTGCCGATGGCACGAGCATGCGCAAGGCCTTTATTCGCACCCCTGTCGATTTTGCTCGTATCAGCTCGCGTTTTTCCAATGGCCGCCGCCACCCCATCCTCAACAAGATCCGCGCCCACAAAGGCGTGGACTACGCAGCACCCCGGGGAACACCGATTAAAGCAGCCGGTGACGGCAAAGTCGTTCTGGCAGGCCGCAGTGGTGGCTATGGCAATACCGTTGTTATCCAGCACGGCAGCCGCTACCGCACGCTGTATGCACACATGCAGGGTTTTGCCAAAGGCGTGCGCAATGGCACAAGCGTGAAGCAAGGGCAAATCATCGGGTACATCGGCACCACCGGGTTGTCGACCGGCCCTCACTTGCACTACGAGTTCCAGGTCAACGGTACGCATGTCGACCCACTGAGCCAGAAGCTGCCCATGGCTGACCCCATCGCCAAGAGCGAGAAGGCGCGATTCATGCAGCTGAGCGCACCGCTGATGGCCCGTATGGATCAGGAAAAAACCACCCTGCTCGCGCTCAACAAGCGCTGATTCATGGCGCTCTATATCGGTGTGATGTCCGGGACCAGCTTGGATGGCCTGGACATCGCACTCGTTGAACACAGCACAAACACAACGCTACTCGCCACGCATTACCTGCCACTGCCTGACACCCTGCGTCAGGCGTTGCTCGCGCTCTGCACACCTGGCGATGACGAGTTGGCTCGAGCGGCGATTGCCGAACAGCAGTGGGTCGCACTGGCTGCCGCTGGCATCACCCAACTACTTGAGCAGCAGCAACGTTCCCCCAGTAGCATTCGGGCGATTGGCAGCCATGGCCAGACCATACGGCATGAGCCTGCTCGCGGCTTTACCCTCCAAATCGGTAACCCTGCTTTATTGTCCGAGCTGACGGGCATCACGGTTGTGGCTGACTTCAGGCGCCGTGATGTCGCTGCAGGTGGTCAGGGCGCGCCCCTGGTACCTGCGTTTCACGAGGCATTGTTTGGCGATCCTACAAAGCGCCGCGCCATTCTTAATGTCGGCGGCTTCAGTAACCTCAGCCTCCTGCAAGATGGGCAGCCGGCCAATGGTTTCGACAGCGGCCCCGGTAATGTGCTGATGGATGCTTGGATCGAGCGCCACCTGGGTGACACCTACGACCGAGACGGCGCCTGGGCTGCCAGCGGCAACGTTCAACCGGCACTGCTGCAGGCATTGCTCAGCGACCCATTTTTCAAAACCCAAGGGCCCAAGAGTACGGGCCGGGAGCTGTTCAACCTCGCCTGGCTGGATCAGCACCTGCAGACGCAGCCAGCGTATGCGCCGGCGGATGTCCAGGCGACTCTGCTTGAACTCACCGCTCAGAGCATCGTGGCGGCTCTGCGCCACGCCCAACCCGTTACCGATCAACTGCTGGTCTGCGGTGGCGGCGCGCACAACCATCAGTTGATGGCCCGCCTGGCGCAGTTACTCAAGACAACCCAGGTCGAAAGCACGGCGGCATTCGGCGTTGCACCAGACTGGGTGGAAGCGATGGCTTTTGCCTGGTTAGCGCACTGCTGCCTTGAAGGAATACCGGCTAACCGACCCAGCGTAACGGGCGCCAGAGGCTTGCGGGTGCTGGGCGCGATTTACCCCGCCTGAGCAGAAACGAAAACGCCGCGCTATAGCGCGGCGTTTGAGTGCGATACGCGCAATCAGATCGAGAAGGACGACCCGCAGCCGCACGTGGTGGTGGCGTTCGGGTTCTTGATCACGAATCGCGAGCCCTCGAGGCCTTCCTGATAGTCGACCTCGGCGCCAGCGAGGTATTGAAAACTCATGGGATCGACCACCAGGCTCACGCCTTCGCGCTCGACAATGGTGTCATCGTCAGCGACTTCTTCATCGAACGTGAAGCCATACTGAAAGCCCGAGCAGCCGCCGCCGGTCACAAAGACCCGCAGTTTGAGGCGAGGGTTACCCTCCTCATCGACCAGGCTCTTCACCTTGCTCGCCGCGCCCTGCGTGAACAGCAAAGCTGTGGGGGTGAAGGTTTCGACGCTCATGCTGACTTTCTCCTGGCGCAGTGCGCCTTGTTGCGTTGAGGCTTGATATTATCCGCTTACCCGAGAAAAGCGGTCAACTATTCTGCACGTTGACGATTTCAGGGAGCTGCAAGGGCGCCGCGGCCTCGCCGAGCGGGCACAAGCGCCCCTCAATCTTGGCGCCCATGGCCATTTCCATCAGCCCGTAGTACAGATTGCCGCGCACACGCGCCCGACTGCCCAGCTCCAGATGCTCGATAGCGTGAACGTCACCGATCACTTCACCGTCGATGACAATATGGGGCGCTCGCAACTCACCTTCAACCCGGCCCTCGACACTCACCCGCACCATGCCATCGCTGGCCAGCAGGTTGCCGCTAACCTTACCATCGATCTGCACCGCTCCCTGGAAACACAGGCTGCCGCTCAGTTCAGCGCCCGAAGCGATCAGGCTGGTCTTGCCAGTGAATCGCTGCAGATCAGTTTTGCTTTTGTCTTTACTCCACATCGGGAACGGCCACTCTCGTATCTAACCATTTAAATGTTCGGACCAGGGCCTGCTCACCCTCGACCTGTGCCTGCACCTTGACCTGCTCTGGGACGAAACCGTCCGGCACTGCCAGCTCACCAAAACGCGCGGCCTCGGGAATCGCCTGGAAATGCTTGAACGAGAATGCGATCGTTTGCTCGCTCAGGGCATCCGCTAGGCCCTCGGTCAGCGGCGCCAGCTCAAGACTGATGGGCTTCTCGCCCTGCCGACCGATGATCGTCACCTGCAGCGCCCCCTGCAGGGGTTGATCAGAGGGCCCTACACGACTGAGCAACAGCTTATAGCGAAAGCGCCCGTCCACCTCGGTTGGTTGAACCTCAAACGTCTGAACTCGCAGCCCCTCGCGACGACTGGCCGGTGCCAGTACGCTCTTGTAGGACGCCAGATCTTGCTGCAGCTTGAATATCTGCTCTTCCAACAACTTGATGGTCAGGCGGCTTTGCTCATTCGCCTGTTGAGCCACCCGCTCACCGCTGGTGACTACCGCCAAGCGCTGTTGCAGCATTTCCACCTCTGACTGCAGCTCGGCCTCATCTTGCCGCGCGCTGGACGAGCCATCACTGCTCCAGCCTGACACCGCCCCCCGCTCCACTACAGTCCCCAGGTAAAAGGCCAGGGGAATTGCCAACAGCATAACGGCAAAGGCCAGGCGCAGCCGCCTGGCACGACGCGGATCAGTGGGCCGTACTTCCCAACCGCCCATCAGGGCAGTAGAGCGGCGTGGGACAAGCCCATGCGTTCGTCGAGACCAAAGAGGATGTTCATGTTCTGCACCGCCTGACCGGACGCCCCCTTGACCAGGTTATCAATGACCGACAGCACCACCACCAGATCACCCTCTTGCGGACGGTGCACCGCAATACGGCAGACATTGGCACCGCGAACGCTGCGAGTTTCCGGGTGGCTACCGGCAGGCATCACATCGACAAAAGGCTCATTGGCGTAGCGCTGTTCGAACAACGCCTGCAGGTCCACCGAGCGGTCCACGACCGTTGCGTACAGGGTCGCGTGAATCCCGCGAATCATCGGCGTAAGGTGCGGCACGAACGTCAGCCCGACTTCATGGCCGGACGCACGACGCAGGCCCTGGCGAATTTCCGGCAGGTGACGATGCCCCTTAACGCCATAAGCCTTCATGCTCTCGCCCGCCTCGCTGAACAACGAACCGACAGCAGCACCACGGCCGGCGCCGCTGACGCCAGACTTGCAGTCGGCAATCAGACGACTGGTGTCCGCCAACCCCGCCTCAAGCAGGGGGATCAATGCCAGTTGCGCAGCCGTCGGATAGCACCCTGGCACTGCAATCAGCCGAGCCTGACGAATGGCGTCACGATTGACTTCAGGCAGACCATAGACAGCCTCGGGCAGCAGATCCGGAGCACCGTGGGGCTGTCCGTACCACTTGGCCCACTCTTCGGCGTCAGCCAGGCGGAAGTCCGCTGACAGATCGATGACTTTGGTGCCCGCGGCGAGCAACTCACCCGCCAGCGCATGCGCCACACCATGGGGCGTCGCAAAGAACACCACATCACAGGCACCGAGTGTGGCGACATCAGGGACGCTGAATGCCAGATCAGGGTAGTGACCGCGCAGGTTCGGGTACATTTCATCCACCCGCATGCCCGCTTCGGAGCGCGAGGTGATGACCGCCACCTGTGCCTGCGGGTGCTGGGCAAGCAGACGCAGCAGCTCCACGCCCGTGTAGCCTGTGCCGCCGACGATACCTACCTTGACCATGACACGCCCCTTGTAAATGACAGTGGAAAGCCGCCGATGATAAAGGCGCATCGGCCAGCGGCCAACCACGCAGATGACGCACGGTGCCCAGGCCTCTACTATCAACGCCTGAATCCTGTCTCGGAGTGGCGTCATGCTTTACCTGTGGCTCAAAGCCTTTCACATCATCGCCATGGTCTGCTGGTTCGCCGGCCTGTTCTACTTGCCGCGCCTGTTCGTCTACCACGCGATGAGCGATGACGCCGCCAGCCGGGAGCGTTTCTGCATCATGGAGCGCAAGCTGTACCGCGGCATCATGCAACCTTCGATGATTGTGACCGTGGGCCTTGGCATCTGGTTGTTGTCGCTCAACCCGAGCTATTACTTCAGCCAGGGCTGGATGCACGCCAAGCTGACCCTGATCGTGTTGTTGATCGGTTACCACCACGTCTGCGGGGCACAACTCAAACGCTTCGCTGCGGGCGAGAACCGCCGCAGTCATGTGTTCTATCGCTGGTTCAATGAGGCGCCGGTTCTGGTGTTGCTGGGTGTGGTTATCCTGGTCGTCGTCAAACCCTTCTGAGTCGCACCCTGCATCTGGAGTCCAGCCATGCCTCTTCCTGCCTTGCTCGAGAATCGTCTGCGCCTGCCGGTGGTAGCCGCGCCGATGTTCCTGGTGTCCAACCCAGACCTGGTTCTGGCCTGCTGCAATAACGGCATTGTCGGCAGCTTTCCGGCGCTCAACCAACGCGACAGTGAAGGCTTCAAACGCTGGCTGGACACGATCGAAGCAGGTCTGCATGCCGATGCGGCCCCTTACGCCGTCAATCTCATCGTCCACGCCACCAACCCGCGGCTGCATGCAGATCTGGCGCTGTGCGTGGCGCATCGAGTGCCCATCGTGATTACCAGCCTGGGCGCGGTGAAAGATGTCGTCGATGCGGTGCACAGCTACGGCGGCCTGGTGTTTCATGACGTCACCACCCGTCGGCATGCTGAGAAGGCCGCCGAGGCCGGCGTAGATGGACTGATTGCCGTCGCGGCAGGAGCTGGCGGGCATGCCGGCACCTGGAGCCCGTTCGCGCTGGTGGCCGAAATTCGCCAGTTCTTCGACAAGACACTCCTGCTGGCAGGCTGCCTCAACCATGGCCACGAGATTCTGGCTGCGCAGATACTCGGCGCCGATCTGGCCTACCTGGGCACGCGCTTTATTGCCACCCAGGAAAACGACGCCAGCGATGCGTACAAGCAAATGCTGCTAGAGGCGCGCGCCGCCGACATTATCCACACCCCCGCGGTGTCTGGTGTGCCGGCCAGCTTTATGCGCCAAAGCCTCGAACAGGCCGGCTACGACCTGCAACGCCTGGGCAAAGGTGAGGTGAACTATGGCGAGAAGCTCAAGCCGATGAGCGAGGAAGCCAAAGCCTGGAAAACCGTCTGGTCGGCTGGCCAGGGCGCGGGCGGTATCAGTGACCTGCCCCGGGTGGCGGAGCTGATCACGCGCCTGGACCAGGAATACCGCACGGCACTGGCACGCGCCCAGCATCTTTCGCCACGCGGCTGACCTGCCGGGGACACGGCTCGGTCGACTCATTTAACTGCTGGTCGGCGGACAGCTCCCCCGCTGCCGCAGTTTGAGGCACGCTTGCGTCCACGAGCGACCCGCCGGCCGCTTGATCCCAGCCCCAGCGGCTGGCCCACAGTGCGTCAACAAGGAAGCTCGCATGGTCACGACCCGCTACAAAATCGTCTTCGACGGCGAACTGATGCCCGACATGGCACTCGACACCGTCAAAGACAACCTCGCCCGTCTGTTCAAAAGTGACCTGACCCGTATCAACAGCCTGTTCAAGGGCGGTACGGTCGCCCTAAAGCGTGACCTGAGCGAGGAGGAAGCCGCGCATTACCTGGCCGCCCTGCAGCGCGCTGGCGCCAGTGTGCGCATGGAGCAAGACATCGCAGCCAACCTGTCACTGGTGGAAACGCAAGCGACGCCCACCGCCCCTGCCAGTAGCCTGCCCGAGATGAGCTGCCCCAAGTGCGCCCATCGACAACCCAAAAGCCCTGAATGCATGGCCTGCGGCATCATCATCGACAAGTACCTCGCACGTCAGGCACAGCTGGCGGAACAGGCGCCCCCTGCACAGACCAGCAACGCACGCCCGGTGGCGGCGCATCCATACGCGACACCGCAGGCGAACGTCGCCGAGGTACTGCCAAGCGTGGCGCAGCTGAACCCGTTCTCCATCAGCGGACGTATCGGACGCCTGCGCTACCTGGCGTGGTCCCTGGTATTGATGGCCGCGTTCGTGGCCCTCATGGCAGTCACCGGGATGGTGATGGCGCTGTCCGAAATTGCGGGCGGCCTGCTGATGATCGCGCTGGCGATCGGCATGCTGGTGGTCAGCGTGCAAATCGGCGCACAGCGCCTGCACGATGTGGGCTGGAGCGCCTGGCTCCTGCTGCTCAACCTGGTGCCACTGGTCAACAGTGTCTTCTGGTTACTGATGCTGCTGATTCCAGGGAACGAGGGCGCCAACCGCTACGGCCCTCCAGCACCGCCCAACAGCATGCCGGTGAAAATTCTCGCTGGGCTGTTCATTGCCTTGGTGCTGGGCAGTATCATCGCGCTCTTTCTAGGCGGCTTCGCCATGCTGGCCATGGGCTTGGCCATGAGCGGGCTGGACTTCAGTAGCCTGTCCTCCCCCAGCAACTGAGCCACCGCCTGCCACTGCCGCGCCCCGCATTGCGGGGCGCGCGCTGAACCGGAGTCGCTATGCCCCGTTACGCCCTCGTTACTGGTGCCTCCAGCGGTATCGGCCTGGCCTTGGCTGAAGCGCTGGCGCGTCGCGGGCGTAATCTGATCCTGGTGGCGCGCCAACGCGATGCGCTGGAAAGCATTGCCTATGAGTTGGCCCAGCGCTTTGGCGTGGAGGTGCTGTTTCGCACCTGCGACCTGGCGCAACCCATCCAGCTGTCGGGTCTGCTGCACGAACTGGAGCAGAGCGACTACCTGATCGACCTGCTGGTCAACAATGCCGGCATTGGCCAGCACGGCGCCTTCATCGAGCAGGACTGGAGCGACGCGCAGCGCCTGATCGAGCTCAACATGCTGGCGCTGACACGCCTGTGCCATGCCATCGGCGGTAGCATGGCCCGCCGCGGCCAGGGGCAGATTCTCAATGTGGCATCGTTGGCCGCGTTTCAACCCGGTCCCTGGCTGAGCAGCTACTGCGCCAGCAAGGCGTACGTGCTGCATTTTTCCGAAGGCCTGCGTGTCGAGCTGGCGGCCCACGGTGTCGGGGTGTGCGTGCTCTGCCCAGGGCCAACACGCAGCGCCTTCTTTCGCAAAGCCGGCATGGATCTGGATAAGTTGGCCGCCAGCAAACTGGTACTGAGCGCAGAAGAAGTCGCGCTGCTGGCCCTGCGCGGCCTGGACAAAAACCGCGCGGTCATTATTCCTGGCTGGCGTACTCGCCTCCTCAGCCGCTTACCACGGCTGCTGCCACGTAGCCTGGTGCGGCTGATCAGCGGCCGGCTGAACCGAGGTGTCGGGGTCAACCCGCGCTGACGGTTCGCCCCTGCGCCCAGGCACGCAGGGCGGCCAGGTCTTCGGCCATGACCACCGACAGCGGCGATGTGCTTTGCAGGCTATGCACCAGCAGCGCTTGGTCAACAGGTTGCTGGCGGGCCTGGGCGGCATACAGAGCGCTGACCACCGCCTGCTCCAGCTCGGCACCGGAAAACCCGTCACTCAGTGCCACTAGAGCGCCTAGCTCGAACGCCTCAGGCGCCAGATCGCGGCGTGCCAGGTGGATGCGCAGAATGTCCTCGCGCACCTCGGCCGTCGGCAGGTCGACGAAGAACAGCTCATCGAAGCGCCCCTTGCGCACCAGCTCTGGCGGCAGGTGGGCAATGACGTTGGCCGTGGCGACCATAAACACCGGCGCCTTGCGCTCGGCCATCCAGGTCAGCAGCGTACCCAGCACACGCTGGCTGACACCGCCGTCGCCATCGCCGCTGGCCAATCCTTTCTCGATCTCATCCATCCACAGCACACACGGCGCCATTTGCTCCGACAGACGCAGCGCTTCGCGCAAGTTGCGTTCCGTCTCGCCGAAGAACTTGTTGTACAGGCTGCCGAAGTCCAGACGCAGCAGCGGAACACCCCAAAGCCCAGCAACAGCCTTGGCAGCCAGGCTCTTGCCGCCACCCTGCACACCCACCAGCAGCATACCTTTGGGCGAGTCGCTGCCTTGACCGTCAAGGAAGGCCGCCTGACGCTCGGCCAACCAGCGCTTCAGGTTGCCAAGCCCGCCAACCTCAGCAAAACGTGCCGTGTCGTGTTCAAAACTGAGCACGCTCTCCATATCCAGTAACTGGAACTTGGTTTTGTTCAGTTCCGGCAGATCGTCCTGGGTAATGGCGCCGTCGTCGCAGATGATCGTTCGTGCCAGCGAGCGGGCCTCGGCATGGCTCATGCCCCGCAGGTTCTTCACCACCTGCTGCAAGGTCAGGTTGTCGGTGCGCACCCGCGCGCTGCGATTACGCTCGCTCCAACGACTGGCTTCCTCACGCACGATCGACAGCAGTTCGTCTTCACTGGGCAGCGCCAAACTAAAGCGCGCAGCAAAACGCTGCACTTCGGGTGGCAATTTGCAGGCGTGGGACACCAGCACCAGCGTGGGCGCCTGAGGCGTCTGGCGCATGGCGATTTCCTTGAGCAACCGCACCAGACGCGGGCTGTCCTCCAGGAAAGGATGCAGGTCGCAGGCGACATAGAGCGTCGGCTGCGGGTCGGCCTTGATCAGGCGCAGGGCTGCTTCCGGGTCCAGGCTTGCGGGGGCATCATCCACAGGGCCCACGGCCGCACGCTGAAGCCCTTCGGTAACCGACCAGGTCTGTAAACCAAGGCCTCGCCGCACCGCCAGGCTGGTCAGGGTTTCCAGAACCCGCGGCTCATCCCAGGACTCGATCAGGATCAGTTTGACCCGGGAGTCGAGCACCAACCCCAGGTCATGAATATCGTTCTTCACACAGGCTCCTGCCGGGCGCCGCGGCGATGGTCATAGACAGCGTGCATCCTCGCTGGCCGCGCGAGACGACGCAAGCCGCATCAGCCGCCCACTGAGACGATGCACCGCAAGCCGCAATCGACCGACTGGGTTAAACTAGCTACCGTTGTGACCTGCCGGAGAATCCCCATGGCCAGTGAACGTCAGTACTCCCCTCTCGATCGCCTGCTGCTGCAGGCCGATACCGCACTGCGCACGCTGCTGCCGTTCAGCGGCCAGCCGGGCCGTCCTTCGCCGGCTATCGTGCAACCCGATGCGCAGCTCGATGAGCAGCAGACACGCCATATCGCTGGGCTGATGCGCATCAACCACACCGGCGAGGTCTGCGCCCAGGCGCTTTATCAGGGCCAGGCGCTGACGGCGAAGCTGCCGCAGGTGCGCGCGGCCATGGAACATGCGGCAGAAGAAGAGATTGATCACCTGGCCTGGTGTGAGCAGCGCATCCGCCAGCTGGGCAGCCATCCGAGTGTGCTCAATCCGCTGTTTTACGGCTTGTCTTTCGGGGTGGGCGCCGTGGCCGGAATGATCAGCGACAAGGTCAGCCTGGGTTTCGTGGCGGCTACCGAAGACCAAGTGGTCAAGCACCTCGACGATCACCTGGGGCAACTGCCCGCTGAAGATGAGAAGTCGCGCGCCATCCTCGAACAGATGCGCGCCGACGAACAGGCCCATGCCGACAATGCCCTGGATGCGGGCGGCGTGCGCTTCCCGGCACCGGTCAAATTCGGCATGTCGCTGCTGTCGAAAGTGATGACCTCCAGCACCTACCGTATCTGACAGCTGCACGCTGCACGCTGCACGCTGCACGCTGGGCAATAATGACAAAGGCGCCGTAAGGCGCCCTTTTGTTGCATGTGAAAACGTCTGGTCGATCAGCCGAGTTCGATAATCTCGTAGTCGTGGGTGATCTCCACCCCGGCACGGCCCAGCATGATCGACGCTGAGCAGTACTTCTCCGCCGACAGCTCAACAGCGCGCTTCACCTGCGCCTCTTTCAAACCGCGGCCCTTGACCACGAAATGCAGGTGGATCTTGGTGAACACCTTCGGCTCTTCGCCGGCACGCTCAGCTTCAAGAAACGCCTCGCAGCTCTCCACCGGCTGACGGGATTTTTTGAGAATGCTCACCACATCGAAATTGCTGCAGCCACCCAGGCCGATCAGCAGCATTTCCATGGGCCGTATGCCCAGATTACGGCCGCCGCTCTCCGGCGGGCCGTCCATCACAACCGCATGACCGCTGCCCGATTCGCCGATAAACATGGCTTCGCCAGCCCACTGAATACGCGCTTTCATTACGCGGCCTCCGCTGTTAAAAAGGAGCGCAGCTTAGCACAGCGGTTTTGCGGTGCAGACGAGCATGCAAGGCGCATTGGGCAGGTCGATGCCCAGCAATAGAGATCAATACCACCAAAGTTCCGCAGGCGTTTGTTACGTGCGTCGCAAAACGGACCGCCACTTAAAAGTGTCTGTTAAGCTGACGCCGGATTACTGGCACACTCGTCATACAACTAGAACTATAAAAATCCGCCTGCTGGACAAAGGCATACTTCTTTACTCGGGACGTCGTATGGTCGCTATTACCCTCACCCCCAAGATCAAAAACCTCGACAAGTTACTCGCGCATTGTCATCGCCGTCGCTACACCGCAAAAAGCACCATCATTTATGCGGGCGACCGCAGCGAAACCCTGTTTTTCATCGTCAAGGGCTCGGTCACCATCCTGATCGAGGATGACGATGGCCGAGAGATGATCATCGCTTACCTCAACTCTGGGGATTTCTTTGGCGAAATGGGCCTGTTCGAAAAGGACGGCACCGAGAAAGAACGCAGCGCCTGGGTCCGCGCCAAGACCGAGTGCGAGGTGGCCGAACTCAGCTACGCGAAGTTCCGCGAGCTGACCCTGCAAGACCCGGACATTCTGTTCGCCCTCGGCAGCCAGATGGCCGAGCGCCTGCGCAACACCACGCGCAAGGTGGGTGACTTGGCCTTCCTCGATGTTACCGGCCGTGTAGCACGCACCCTGCTCGACCTGTGCAAGCAGCCCGACGCCATGACCCACCCCGACGGCATGCAGATCAAGATCACCCGCCAGGAGATCGGCCGCATCGTCGGTTGCTCGCGGGAAATGGTCGGGCGTGTACTCAAGGCTCTCGAAGAGCAGGGCCTGGTACACGTCAAAGGCAAAACCATGGTGGTGTTCGGCACTCGCTGAAACTACCCTCGCCGGACATGAAAACGCCCGACGTCAGCGAACCTGCGTCGGGCGTTTTACATTCAAGGCTTATTGAGCGTGGGCCAGGGTGCTGGACTCCAGCTCCGCCTGATACGCCAGCGCTTCCTCCTCGGAGGGAAATACCCCGACCAGCTGATCGTTCTGATAGACATCCCAGGCCCGCTTGCCCATGGCAAGTGCCTCGTGGGACAGGTGTTGCTCGTCACGTTCGCTCACTACTATCACGCTCATTGTAGGTCTCCAGATTTGCCGGATAACTGCTGCGCAAAGGCGCTGACATCGTACTTAGCATGCTAAGCAACGATACAAATGTGACCGTAGCAATTGGTTACAAGTTCCGAAAAAGCCGCATATGTTCCGCTCGCGCTGCGCCGTACACACAGCCCCGCTTATCGAGCACGCACAAAAAAGCCGGCGTATACGCCGGCTTTTTCACTGCCCGAAACTTAGCTGACATCCGGCCGAGTCACCGCACGTTTGCGCTCGGGGAAAAACAGTCGCTCCAGCTCAGTGCCTGGGTTCTCGGCGCGCATAAAGGCTTCACCGACCAGGAAGGCATACACCTCGCTGATTTCCATCAGCTCCACATCAGCTCGATTGAGGATGCCGCTTTCGGTGATCACCAGGCGGTCACGCGGGATACGCGGCAGCAGATCCAGTGTGGTTTCCAGGCTGACCTCAAAGGTGTGCAGGTTGCGGTTGTTGATGCCCACCAGTGGCGTATCCAGGGTTTTCAGCGCGCGCTCAAGCTCATCGCCGTCGTGCACCTCGACCAGTACGTCCAGATCGAAGGCTTTGGCCGTCGCCGCCAGCTCAGCCATTTGTCCATCATCCAGGGCAGAGACGATCAGCAGAATGCAATCAGCCCCCAGCGCGCGGGCTTCAACGACCTGGTAGGGGTCGATCATGAAATCCTTGCGAATCACCGGCAACGTGCACGCCGCGCGGGCTTGCTGCAGGTAGCGGTCGGCGCCCTGGAAAAAATCGATATCGGTGAGTACGGACAGGCAGGTCGCGCCGCCCGCTGCGTAACTCTCGGCAATTGCCGCCGGCTCAAAGTTTTCGCGCAGCACGCCTTTGCTCGGCGAGGCCTTCTTGATCTCGGCAATCACCGCCGGCTCCTTGCGCTTGGCTTGCTCCAGTAACGCGCGGGCAAAGCCACGCGGGGCATCGGCCATGCGCGCCTCGCGCTCCACCTCAGCCAGGCTGACCACAGCACGGCGGGCTGATACTTCTTCAGCCTTGCGCGCGAGAATCTTCTCCAGAACGGTTGGAATACTCACCCTTCATTCTCCTGCTTGAACACTGCGGTAAAGGACACCAACTCTTCCAGCTTCTCCCGCGCCAACCCGGTGTGCAGGGCATCGTGGGCCAGGTGAATACCATCCTTGAGGCTGGTGGCGTGGTCCGCGGCATAGAGCGCGGCGCCCGCATTGAGCACGATCATGTCGACGGCCTTCTGGCCATTCTCGGTCTTGCGGCGGCCGAGGGCGTCTTGAATCAACGCCAGGGACTGCTCGGCATTGTCGACAGTCAGGCCTATCAAGCTCTGGCTCTTGATCCCGAAGTCTTCGGGCTGGATACGGTACTCGCTGATCACCCCATCCTTAAGCTCGGCAATAAAGGTCGGCGCAGCCAGGCTGATCTCATCCAGACCGTCCTGCGCATGCACCACCAGCACATGCTCACTGCCCAGGCGCTGCAGCACTTCTGCCATGGGCCGGCACAGCGCCTGGCTGAACACGCCGATGACTTGGTGCTTGACCCCAGCGGGATTGGTCATTGGGCCGAGCATGTTGAAGATGGTGCGCAGGCCCAGCTCGCGGCGCGGGCCGATGGCGTGCTTCATCGCGCCGTGATGCGCGGGGGCGAACATGAAGCCGACGCCGACACTCTCCACGCAGCGCGCGACTTGCTCAGGCGTCAGGTTGAGGTACACGCCGGCGGCTTCCAGCAAGTCGGCGCTGCCGCTCTTGCCGGAGACCGCACGGTTACCATGCTTGGCCACACGACCGCCCGCCGCTGCCACGACAAACGCCGCGGCAGTGGAGACGTTGAAAATGTTCATGCCGTCGCCACCGGTGCCACAGGTGTCGACCAGACGCTCACCCTTGATCTGCACGGGCGCGGCCAGCTCACGCATGATCTGCGCAGCCCCGACGATCTCGTCGATGGTTTCGCTCTTCATGCGCAGGCCCATGAGGAACGCGCCGATCTGCGCGTCAGTGCACTGGCCGGTCATGATCTCACGCATCACCGCCTGCATTTCCTCGGTGCTCAGATCGAGCTGGGCAACGATACGGTTGAGGGCTTCCTTGATATTCATGGGCGCACGCCTCCGGTCTGCTTGAGGAAGTTGGCGAAGAGCTCGTGGCCCTGCTCGGTCAGAATGGATTCGGGGTGGAACTGCACCCCTTCGATATGCAGCGTCTTGTGGCGCAGGCCCATGATCTCATCCACCGAGCCATCGTCGAGCTGGGTCCAGGCGGTGATTTCCAGGCAATCCGGCAGGGTCTCGCGCTTGACCACCAGGGAGTGATAGCGGGTCACGGTCAGCGGCTTGTTGAGGCCGGCGAATACGCCTTTGTCCTCATGGAACACAGGGCTGGTCTTGCCGTGCATCACCTGGCGCGCGCGCACCACGTCACCACCGAATGCCTGGCCGATGCTCTGGTGACCCAGGCATACGCCGAGGATCGGCAGCTTGCCGGCAAAATGCTCGATCACCGCCAGGGAGACGCCGGCTTCGGTGGGTGTGCAGGGGCCGGGCGAAACCACGATGCGCTCGGGTTGCAGCGCAGCGATTTCAGCGACGCTCAACTCATCGTTACGGATAACGTGCACATCGGCGCCCAATTCACCCAGGTACTGCACCACGTTGTAGGTGAAGGAGTCGTAGTTATCGATCATCAAAAGCATGGTCCGGCCCCTTATTCAGCAGTCTGTTCGGCAAGTGCAACGGCACGGAACATGGCGCGACGCTTGTTCAGCGTCTCTTCCCACTCCAGCGCCGGCACCGAGTCGGCGACGATGCCAGCACCGGCCTGCACATGCAGTTCGCCGTCCTTGATCACCGCCGTGCGAATCGCGATGGCGGTGTCCATGTTGCCGTTCCAGGCGTAGTAACCGACCGCGCCGCCATACACGCCGCGTTTCACCGGCTCCAGCTCGTCGATGATTTCCATCGCACGGATCTTCGGCGCCCCGGACAGGGTGCCGGCCGGCAGAATGGCGCGCAGCGCGTCCATCGCCGTCAGCCCTTGTTTCAGGTGGCCGGTGACGTTGGAGACGATGTGCATAACGTTGGAATAGCGCTCGATGACCATCTTCTCGGTGAGCTTGACCGAGCCGATTTCCGAGACACGGCCCGTGTCATTGCGGCCCAGGTCGATCAACATCAGGTGTTCGGCGACTTCCTTGGCATCAGAGAGCAGGTCGTGCTCCAGCGCCAGGTCGGCCTCCTCGCTCGCACCACGCGGGCGAGTGCCGGCAATGGGGCGCACGGTGATCAGGTTGTCTTCCACACGCACCAGCACCTCGGGCGAGGAGCCGACCACATGGAAGTCGCCGAAATTGAAGAAGTACATGTACGGCGTCGGGTTGATGCAACGCAGCGCGCGATACAGGTCGATGGGCGCGGCCTTGAACGGGATCGACATGCGCTGGGAGATCACCACCTGCATGCAGTCGCCGGCCAGGATGTACTCCTTGATCGCGTTGACCGAGCGCTCGTAGTCCTCACGGCTGAAGCTGGAGCGAAACACCGGCTCGGCACCGGGCGCGGCATTCAGGTCGACGCCCAGGCGCGGGGCAATCGGCTGGCGCAGCTGCTGCAAAATCCCCTGCAAACGCGCCTGGCCCTGGGCGAACGCATCAGCTTGCGCCGGGTCGGCCAACACGATGGCGTGCATCTTGCCCGCCAGGTTGTCGAAGACCACCACCGCATCGGACACCATCAGCAGAATATCGGGCGTTTGCAGCGGGTCGGGATTCACGCCTGCGGCCAGCTTGGGCTCCACGTAACGCACGCTGTCATAGGCAAAGTAGCCGACCAGGCCACCGTTGAAGCGCGGCAGGCCGGGGATGGTCGGCACTTGGTAACGGGCCTTGAACTGCTCGACGAAGGCCAGCGGGTCGGCACACTCATGCTGCTCAACCTCGACACCATCGACCGACACGCTGACCCGCGAGCCATAGGCGCGCAGCACGGTGCGCGCGGGCAGGCCGATGATCGAGTAACGCCCCCACTTCTCGCCGCCCTGGACGGACTCGAGCAGGTAGGTGTTGGGCTGGTCAGCCAGCTTCAGGTAGATCGACAGCGGCGTGTCGAAGTCGGCCAAGGTTTCGTAGGCCAGGGGAATGCGGTTGTAGCCGGCAGCGGCTAAACGCAGGAATTCTTCATGGGTCATGATCAGCCTCGTGGCTTGGAAAGTCGGTCAGGTGCGAACGGGCCGCAGGGCGCGGCAGAAGGATGTCAGGCGCGCCAGCGCCAACGGGCCAGGGCCTTGATGACCTTCATCCAGAGTTTGCAGGTGACCACCACAGAAGCATCTCGAAGAGGAAAAACGAGGGAGCCAAGGTAGCAGTTGCACGCTGCAGGCTGCAAGCTGGCTGTAGAGAGGAAATAACGCTGCACCGATTCACCTGCGCGGGCCAATTTTTGCTGGATCGGTGAAGCGTGATTCACCTTACAAAAGCTCGGTAAGGTTATCGACCACCAGGCTCGGCTCTTCTTCGGCAATCGGGCGGCCATGGTTGTAGCCGTAACTCACCGCCACGCAAACCACGCCCGCCGCACGGGCGGCCAGCACATCGCTGCGTGAGTCGCCAACGAACAGCGACTGTGCCTTGGTCACGCCCGCCAGGCGCATCACCTGCAGCAAGGCCGCCGGATCGGGCTTCTGTTGCGGCAGGGTGTCGCCGCCGATGATCCAGCGGAAGTCATCGCCCAGGCCGACCTGCTCCAGCAGCGGCGCGACGAAACGCTCCGGCTTGTTGGTCACCACGGCCATTTCCACGCCGGCACCGCTCAGGGCATCCAGCAACTCACGCACGCCGGGATACAGCGTGGTCAGTTGATGACAGTCGGCATAGATATCGAGAAAGCGTGCTAATGCGGCGTCGGCTTGGGCATCGTCCACACTGTCGTGCTCAATGCCACCGGCCAGGGCGCGGCGCACCAGCACCCGGGCGCCATTGCCAACCCAGTCACGCACCCGCTCGACACCGGCCGGCGCGCGGTCCCGCTCGATCAGCACGCGGTCGACAGCGGCAGCCAGGTCTGGCACAGAATCCACCAGGGTACCGTCGAGGTCGAACATCACCAGCTTCGGCAACTCGCCATCGAACAGCTCGCACAGCCGCATCAGCCGCGCACCTTGGCCAGCTCGGCACGCATGGCGTCGATCACCGCTTTGTAATCCGGCTGATTGAAGATCGCCGAACCGGCGACGAAGGTATCCGCCCCCGCCGCAGCGATTTCGCCGATATTCTGCACGTTGACCCCACCGTCGATCTCCAGGCGGATCTCGCGGCCGCTGGCATCGATCAGCGCACGGGCTTCACGCAGCTTGTCGAGGGTATGGGGGATGAACTTCTGCCCGCCAAAGCCAGGGTTGACGCTCATCAGCAGGATCATGTCGACCTTGTCCATGACGTGCTTGAGCACATCCAGCGGGGTCGCCGGGTTAAACACCAGGCCGGCCTTGGCGCCGCCGGCCTTGATCAGTTGCAGGGAGCGGTCGATATGCTCGGACGCTTCCGGGTGGAAGGTGATGTAGCTAGCACCGGCCTCGATAAAGTCACCGATGATGCGGTCCACCGGCTTGACCATCAGGTGTGCGTCGATCGGCGCGGTGATGCCGTACTTGCGCAGCGCCGCGCAGACCATCGGGCCGATGGTCAGGTTGGGCACGTAATGGTTGTCCATGACATCGAAGTGCACGATGTCCGCGCCGGCGGCGAGTACGTTGTCCACTTCCTCACCCAGGCGGGCGAAATCGGCAGAAAGGATCGACGGGGCGATTGCGAAGGGTTGCATGGCGCACCTCTAAGGGCTTGGGTCACGGTGGCGCGCATTGTAACGATTACGCCGCCGGCTGGCAGCGCCAGCGCTGATTTGCCTCAGCAGGCGACAATAAAAAGCCCCGCCGGTTTACCGACGGGGCCTGGGTACGGCCAACGCGCCACTTATTCCGGCACGGCGGTACGCATCTTCTCACTACGCCCGCGCAACCATTCCAAGGTCAGCAGCAGGAGGATGGAGAAACCGATCAACAAGGTCGCTGCGGCGGCGATGGTCGGGCTGAGGTTTTCGCGGATGCCGCTGAACATCTGCCGTGGCAGGGTGACCTGCTCGGGGCCAGCGAGGAACAGGGTCACCACCACTTCGTCGAACGAGGTGGCAAAGGCGAACAGCGCGCCGCTGATCACCCCCGGCGCAATCAGCGGCAGGGTCACCCGGCGGAACGCGGTGATCGGCGAGGCGCCCAGGCTGGCAGCGGCGCGCACCAGGTTGTAGTTGAAACCCTGCAGGGTTGCCGAGACGGTGATGATGACGAAGGGGACGCCGAGCACCGCATGCACCAGGATCAGCGATATATAGCTGTTACCCAGGCCCAGCGGTGCAAAGAACAGGTAGCTGGACACCCCGACGATCACCACCGGCACCACCATCGGCGAAATCAGCAGGCTCATCACCAAGGCCTTGCCGCGGAACTCGCCACGGGTCAGGCCGATGGCTGCCAGGGTGCCGAGGACCATGGCCAGCACGGTGGCGGCCGGGGCCACCAGCAGGCTGTTTTTCAGCGCGCGCATCCAGCTGGCCGAGGCGAAGAAGTCCTCGTACCAGCGCAGCGAGAACGACTCGATCGGGTAAACCAGAAAGGTGCCGGCGTTGAACGACAACGGGATAATCACCAGTACCGGCAGGATCAGAAACAACAGCACCAGCGCGCAGAGTGTGCGCAGGCTGTAGTACCAGATGCGCTCGACGGGGGACATGTAAGGGCTGAGCATCGGATGACTCTCCTGTTAACCCAGGCGCAGACGGCTTGCGCCGACCAGCCAGCTGTAGACCACATAAAGCACCAGGGTCGCGAGCAGCAACAAGCCGCCCAGGGCCGTGGCCATGCCCCAGTTGATCGAGGTGTTGGTGTAGAAGGCGACGAAGTAGCTGACCATCTGGTCGCCCGGGCTGCCGAGCAGGGCCGGGGTGATGTAGTAGCCGATGGACAGGATGAACACCAGCAGGCAACCGGCACTGACACCAGCCAGGGTCTGCGGGAAGTACACCCGCCAGAAGCTGGCAAACGGGTGACAGCCGAGGGAGATCGCCGCACGCATGTAGGTCGGAGAAATGCCCTTCATCACGCTGTAGATCGGCAGGATCATAAACGGAAGCATGATGTGCACCATCGAGATGTACACCCCGGTGCGGTTGAACACCAGTTGCAACGGCTTGTCGATGATGCCCAGGCCGAGCAGCGCGCTGTTGATCAGACCGCTGGACTGCAGCAGCACGATCCACGCTGCCACCCGCACCAGGATCGAGGTCCAGAACGGCAGCAGCACCAGAATCATCAGCAGGTTGCTTTGCCGGGTCGGCAGGTTGGCCAGCAGGTAAGCCAGCGGGTAGGCCAGCACCAGGCAGATGGCGGTGATCACCAGGCCCATCCAGAAGGTGCGGGTAAAGATGTCCAGGTAGATCGCCTGGTCAGGCGTGGCCTGGGTCAGCTCGCCGAGGTCGTCGATACGGTGATCGAGGGCCGCAAGCAAATAATAGGGGGTGACGCTGCTGGCATTGCGACGGATCACCTGCCAGTAAGCCGGGTCGCCCCAGCGTTCATCGAAGCTTTCCAGCGCATCTTTATAGGACGCTGGCGTGTCCTTGAACGGCAAGGCACGGGCGGTCTTGGCCATCAGGCTACGGTAGCCGGCCAGTTCCATGTTCATGCGCTTGGACAAATCGCCAAGGGTCTGATCGCGGCGCGCATCGGCCAGGTCCAGCGCCAAGGCCTGGTACACCGGCTCGGCGGGTAGCCCCTTGCCATCCCAATCAGCGATCTGCTCGACGGTGCGCGGCAGGCTGCCGACCACCTCGGGGTTGTTCACGCTCTTGTTGAGCAGGGCAACGATGGGGACCAGGAAAACCAGCACCAGAAACACCAGCAAGGGCAGGATCAACGCCTGGGCCTTGAGCCGGTTGACGCGCTCGGCACGGGCCAGACGCTGTTTCAGGGTGGGGCCGGTGACCGTGGTCGGGGACACTGCGAGGGCCATAGCGAACTCCGGGAAACGGGAAAACCATCCCCTCCCCCGCGCACGGGAGAGGGGTACTGCCAGGTGAATCAGTTACGCGCGGCCCAGGCGTTGAAGCGCTGTTCCAGTTGCTCGCCGTAGTCGGCCCAGAAGGTCACGTTCATGGCCACTTGGCCGGCGATATTTTCCGGGGTGGTCGGCATGTCCTTGAGCAGCGCGGGGTCGAGCAGCTCGACCGCCTGCTTGTTGGCCGGGCCGTAGGCGATGTTTTCCGAGTAGGTCTTCTGCTGCTCGGGCTGTACCGAGAAGGCGATGAACTTGCGCGCTTCGTCCTGATCCTTGGCACCCTTCGGGATGGCCCAGGCGTCGAAGTCATAGATGCCGCCGGCCCATACCACTTGCAGGTTGCTTTCTTTCTGCACGGCCGCAATACGGCCGTTGTAGGCCGAGCTCATGACCACGTCACCGGACGCGAGAAACTGCGGCGGCTGGGCGCCGGCTTCCCACCACTGGATCTGCGGCTTGATCTGGTCGAGCTTGGCGAACGCACGGTCCTGGCCTTCTTTGGTGGCCAGTACGCCGTAGACGTCCTTGGCGGCAACGCCGTCGGCCATCAGGGCGAATTCCAGAGTGTATTTGGCGCCCTTGCGCAGGCCACGCTTACCCGGGAATTTCTCGGTGTCCCAGAAATCCGCCCAGCCGCTCGGCGCGCTGCTGAGTTTGTCGGCGTTGTAGGCCAGCACCGTGGACCATACGAAGAAGCCTACGCCGCAGGGCTGGATGGCCCCTTCGACGAAATCGTCGGCGTTGCCGAACTGCGCCGGGTCGAGCTCTTCGAACAGACCTTCGTCGCAGCCGCGTGCCAGTTCTGGCGATTCAACTTCGACCAGGTTCCAGGACACGCTGTTGGTGTCGACCATGGCTTTGACCTTGGCCATTTCACCGTTGTACTCGCCGGCGATGATCTTGCCGCCGTTGGCTTCCCAAGGTGCGTAGAAGGCCTTGACCTGAGCGGCCTTGTTGGCGCCGCCGAAGGAGACCACGGTCAGGTCCGCGGCCATGGCCGGGGCGGCGCAGGCGATTGCCAGGCTCAATGCCGGCAATGTGAGGTATTTGTTCATTCTTATGACTCCACTGTGGCTGGTTGGTAACGCGTTGGCTCAGTGCCCGACAGGCAGCGGATCGAGCGCACGAACGTGCTCAACCTGCCAGCCCAGTGGCACCACATCGCCCACCGCGAGGGCGGGATCGAGTTCGGCAATCGGCTGCTTGACGAAGAAATCGCTGGCGCCGCAGACCTCCAGGCGCACACGCACGTGGTCGCCTAGGTAGATGAATTCGGCCACACGGCCGGTAAAGCGGTTGTCGCAACGCTCGCTGGCGGCGTTCAAACGTACGCGCTCGGGGCGGATCGACAGGGTCACTGGCTCGCCAACGGCACCGACGTTGATCGCCAGGGCCCGCACCTGCTCACCGCGCTCCAACTGCACCACACACTGCTCGCCGTCACGGCTAAGCAGGCGCCCGTTGAGGCGGTTGTTCTCGCCGATAAAGTTGGCCACGAAGGTGTTGCACGGCTCTTCATACAGCGTGCGCGGCGGGGCGATCTGCTGGATCTCGCCCTGGTGGAACACCGCCACGCGGTCGGACATGGTCAGGGCTTCGCCCTGGTCATGGGTCACGTAGACCACGGTGACGCCCAGGCGCTGGTGCAGGTGCTTGATCTCCATCTGCATGTGCTCACGCAGCTGCTTGTCGAGGGCGCCCAGGGGTTCGTCCATCAGCACCAGCTGCGGCTCGAACACCAGGGCGCGGGCCAGGGCCACACGCTGCTGCTGGCCGCCGGACAGCTGCGCCGGGTAACGGGTGGCAAAGGCATCGAGCTGCACCATGGCCAGGGCCCGCTTGACCCGCTCGCTGACGTCGGTCTTGCTCATGCCACGCACGGTGAGCGGGAACGCCAGGTTCTCAGCCACGGTCATGTGCGGAAACAGCGCATAGTTCTGGAACACCATGCCGATGTCGCGCTTGTGCGGCGGCACGTTGTTCAGCGCCCGACCGCCAAGCTGGATGACACCCGCGGTCGGGGTCTCGAAGCCGGCGAGCATCATCAGGCTGGTGGTCTTGCCCGAGCCGGACGGCCCCAGCAGCGTGAGGAATTCACCCTTGCGGATGTCCAGGTTGAGATCTTTGACGATCAGCGACTCGCCGTCATAGCTCTTCTGCACACCCTGGAAGCTGACCAACACCTCGTCCATACCGCACCTTTTCGTTCGTAAACCGTGAATAGAGACTAGGCCTCCGGCAACGGCACGCAAATCGGGCGGGATGAGAGATTGTCATCAGGTTTCTGGACAATCGCGTGTAGGGAACGCCCTACATGACAACCGTATTACAGCAGCTTGTGTTCCAGCGCGTAGCGCACCAGATCAGCCACCGAATGGGCGTTGAGTTTGTGCATCAGGCGCGCCTTGTGGGTGCTGATGGTCTTGCTGCTCAGGCCCAGTTGCTGGGCGATGTCGTTGACGTTGGCGCCTTGAGCCAGGCGCTCGAATACCGAAAACTCGCGCTCCGAGAGCAGCGCGTGGGACGGCCGCGCATCGGTCAGGCCGACCTCGAAGACCATGCGGTCGGCCAGGTCAGGGTCGATATAACGCCCGCCTGCGGCGACCTTGCGGATCGCGGTGAGTAGCAAGGCCGGGTCGCTGTCTTTGGTTGCATAACCCGCGGCGCCGATCTTCAACGCACGCGCCGCCATCTGCGCTTCGTCATGCATCGACAGCACCAGGATCGCCGGTGGCTGATTCAATGCGCGAATCCGCGGGATGGCTTCGAGGCCATTCACCCCGGGCATGGAGATATCCAGCAGCACCACCTCGCAGGGAATCTGGCGCAAGGCTTCGAGCAGTTGCTCGCCATTGCTCGCCTCGCCGACCACCTGCAGGTCCTTGGCCAGGCCGATCAATTGCTTGATGCCCTCGCGCACGATGGTGTGGTCTTCGGCAACCAGTACACGGATCACGTTTGCTTCTCCTCGCGGATAAATGCCTGTTCGCTGTCCAGCGGCACCCGCACGCTCAGGGTGGTGCCTTCGCCGGGTTGGCTGTCGATGTCCAGCGTACCGCCGAGCATCAGCACGCGCTCGCGCATGCCCACCAGGCCAAACGAACTGCTGCCTACGGCGGCCGGGCGGAAACCACGGCCATCGTCGCTGATCACCAAGCACAAGGTCGAGCCCTGCAAGGCTAGGCGCACGTCGACAGTATGCGCGCCGGCATGCCGAATGACATTGGTCAGCGCCTCCTGCAGCACCCGGAACAGGCCAATGGCCTGGCCGTCGGCCAGCTCCGGCAGGTTATCCGGCACCTCGACCAGGCAAGGAATCTGCGTGCGCGCCTCAAAGCGCTGAGCCTGCCACTCGATGGCCGAGGCCAGGCCGGCATCGAGAATCGGCGGGCGCAGGGCGCTGGCGACATCACGCACCAGCTGGAACAGCTGAGCGATCAGGCGCTTCATATTGCCCAGGCGCTCATGCAGGCCGGGGTCGAGGTCGGCGTAGCTCAGCTCGCACATCGAGGTTTCCAGCTTGAGCACGGTGAGCACCTGGCCCAGTTCATCGTGCACTTCACGGGCGATACGCGCCTTCTCCTCCTCGCGCACGCTTTCCAGGTGCGCCGACAGCTCACGCAGCTGCGCCCGGGAATCGGCCAGAGCCAGCTCGATGCGTTTGTTGTCGCTGATGTCCCAAACGATGCCATCCCACAGCACCTGACCGGAGGGCAGGCGCCGGGCGACGGCTTTGATGTCCGCCCAGCGCTGCTCGCCGCTGCGGGTAAGGATACGGCCCTGCCAGTGCCAGTCCTGATCACTGGCCAGGGCGGCGTCCTGACTGCGGTGATAGCCCAGGCGGTCATCGGGATGGACCAGGCTGCGCAGGCCGCGATCCGGCGCCATCAGCTCACCGGCGCTGTAGCCCACCAGGTTCTCGGCGCCCTCGCTGATAAACGCGAAGTCCACCACCCCACCCGGCTGCGGCCGCTCCAGGCGAAACACCAATCCCGGTACGTTGGCCGCGATGCCTTGCAGGCGCGCCTCGCTTTCCTGCAACGCCGCCAGGGCGCGGCGGCGCTCGGTGACGTCGGTGATAAACACCACCAGGTATTCATTCTCGCGGTAACGCATAAAACTCAGTGACACATCGGCCGGCAGCAGGCTGCCGTCGGCGCGCACGCAATCACTGGCAAAACTCAACGGGCCCTGGCCGCCCTGGCGCGCACGCTTCCACAGGTTGAGCCAGCGGTCCATGGTCAGGCTCGGCTCAAAATCCGCCAACGGGCGCTGCACAATGCCGCCATGCCCATAGCCGAGCATTTGCTCGGTGGCCCGGTTGGCGTAGTGCACGCGGCTGTCCCAATTGACCCAGAGAATGCCCACGGTGCTGTGGTCGATGGAGAACTGCGCCAGGCGCAGGGCATCGCGCGCCGCCTCACGCAGCTCGATCTCATGGCGCGCAGCCAGCAGGCGAAACTCCAGGGCGTCGCGCTGACGTCGCAGGCTGAACATCAGCGCCAGGCTGCTGAGCAACAGCACGCCAAGCAGCACACTGAGGTTGCGAAAGAACGCCGGCGAGGTGGTCGAGGTGCGCACGGCCGGCTCGATCCAACGGCTCTGCAGGGCATCCAGCTCTTGGGCGGGAATCGCCCGCAGGGCGCTGTCGATGATCGCTGCGAGCTGTGGCCAGTCGCGCCGCGAACCAATGCGCAGTAACTGCGACAGGCCGGCATCGCCGACAATCGCCAGCTCGGCGAACTCCGCCTCGCGCAGCAAACGCGCCACCTGGGACGCTTCGACCACCGCATAGGTCGCCTGCTGGGCCGTCACCTGCTGCAACGCCTGGCGCGCGTTATTCGCCTCGCGCAACTGCAAGCCGGGGTAACTGCCGCGCAGAAAATCGGCCACCGCGCTGGGCATCGGTACGGCCAGCGGTGCTTCGGCGCCGAGGCTTTCCAAATCGACACTGCCCGCGCCGCTGGGTAACCCCACCAGCAGATGCGGGATGCGCAAGTAGGGATCACTGAACAGCCAGCGGCGTAAACCTGCCGGGGTTTGTTGCAGCCCTGGCGCTATGTCGATCTGTCCGGCGCGCAACGCGGCTTCGAGCTCGGCGGGCGTCTTGAAATGACGCCACTGCACGCGGCTGCCCAGGCGCTCGGCGAGTAGATTGAGCAGATCAATGCTGGCACCGCTCAGGCTTTGCTGGCGCTGATCAAACTGCGCGTAAGGGGCTTGCAACACCACCCCGGCGCGCAATGGCACGTGCTCACGTAACCAGGTGGCCTGCTCCTCGGTCAGCGGCACCGGCGCCGGCGCTTGTGCCCAGGCGATGTTGATCCACAGCCCCAGCAACAGCCACCGCCATGCACGCCTGTTCATTGGTACTCACCGTTTGCCATGGAACGCCCCATCACCCGCACCCTACGCCACCGCCGCACCTGACAAAAGTGCCAGCAGCTATTAGTCTCAAGCCATTACCCGCCAGCCAGGACTGCTTTGATGCCGCGCTCACGCCGTTCGACACGTGCCCTGCTCGCCTTGGGTCTATTGGCTTGGTTTGGCAGCGCCTTGGCCGATGCCACGCCGCCCAGCGAGACACCACCTGCCGCACCCGAGGCGCCCATCGAGCGCCCCGCCTTGCCGGAACGCAGCCAGCTTGAGGCCCAGGCCCTCAGCGAACAGCTGCCTGCCGCGCAACAGCAGCAGCTAGGCCCGGACAGCGACCGCTTTCTGGCCTTGTGGCGCGCAGCCAATACCCCCAGTCCAAAAGGCGCCCTGATTATTTTGCCGGGCGCCGGGCAGAGCGCCGATGACCCGCGCCTGGCCGGCCCGCTGCGCGCCAGCCTGCCAGACACGGGGTGGCACAGCCTGAGCCTGACCCTGCCCGACCCCAGCGACCCGCTACAGGCCCTGCCTCCTGCCAAACCAGCGCCAGCGCCGGAGGCCGCTCCCGCCGCTGACCCCAGCGCCCCCCCTGCCGAGCCCAGCGAAGCCGCTGCAACGCCAGAGGCCACCACGCCTGCAGCGCCCACATCGCCCGACAACGTACTCAGCCCGGAGGCGCAGCAGCTGGCGCAAGCCGAACGGATCTTCGCGCGCATCGATGCGGCCCTGGCCTTTGCCCAGAGCCAGCAGGCCAGCCGGGTGGTACTGCTGGGCGATGGCAGCGGCGCCTACTGGGCCGGCCGCTACCTCAGCGAACGCAAACCACAAAACGTGCAGCATCTGATCGTGGTCGAGCCCACGCTGCCCCTGGGTTTTGCACCACCCCTGGAGGAGTTGCTGCCAGCGCTCAAACTCACCACTGGCGATTTCTTCTACAAAGACCAAGCCGCCGACCGTACGCAGGCGCTGCTGCGCAAGCAGGCCGCCAAGCGGCTGGGGCACACAACCTATACCCAGGTCGCCATGAAAGCCTTGCCAGGTAACCAGGCGGTGGAGCGCGAACAGCTGCAACGGCGGATACGCGGCTGGCTCGAGAAAAACGTACAGAAGTGAGTCAACAGGACGTAGGGTGCGCCGTGCGCACCGGCGTCCTCTGCAGGCCCACGGTGCGCGCAGCGCACCCTACGACACCACTTACCGCGTAACAGCCCCCTAGCGAAAGCCACGCTGCTGACGCACCACGGCATAGGCCTGGTGCAGGTCACGGGTCAGCTCGGTGGCCTCGCGAATTCGCTCAGCGCTGGCGCCACTGCCGGTTAGCTTGTCGGGGTGGTGCTGACTGAGCAGGCGCCGATAGGCCCGCTTGATTTGGGTCGGGTCGCTGTCCGCCGCCACTCCGAGCAGGCGCAGCGCCGCCGCATAGGTGCCCTCCGCACGCGACACCGGCGTCCCCTGGCGGCGCGGCGCATAGGCCGTACGCCAGCCTTCCTGCACCGTCACGGACACACCCAGCCACTGCCCCCAAAGCAAAATCAGCTCCTGCTCGGTCTGCCCGACCTGACCGTCTACCCAGGCCATGCGCCAGCAGGCGCGCAGCAGCCGCTCAGCCTCATCACGCTGGCGCTGCAACGGCCGGCGTAGGCTGTCGTGCCCGGTCTTGCCGCGGGCAAAGGCGGCAATGGCCTGTTGTTGCGCGGCCGTGCTCAGGCTCAAGCGCTGCATTTCTGCCTTCGCCTGGCGAATGTGTTCGGGCAACACGCGGCCCTCGCACTTGGCCAGACGCCCCAGCATGACGAACAGCAGCATCGGCTCATCCGCCGGCGCGCCCCACAGCCGGGCACGCACTGCAGCCCAACTGTTCAACCGCAGACGCCGATCCAGCACCTGCCCCAGTAACCCGCCCAGCAGCGCGCCGGGAATGCTGGCCAGGGCCCAGCCCGCCAACGCGCCAATCAGGGTCACGGGCCAGAACACCCTCAGCGCCCCTGTTCAAGCAAACGCTCGACATCAGCCAGGCGCTCGTGGGTGCCGACGTCAATCCAGGTACCGGCAAAGTGTTCGCCGCTCACCTGCCCTTGTTGCATGGCATCACGCAACACGGGCGCGAGCTTGAAGGCACCGGCCGTGCAGCCAGCAAACAGCGCTGGCGCCAGCACGGCAATCCCGCTGTAGGTCAGGCAAGGGGCAGCGCCGTCGGCTGGCGCCAGCTGCCCATCGAGCAGACGAAAATCGCCGCTGAGGTGGTGCGCCGGGTTATCGACCAGCACCAAGTGCGCAAGGTCCTCGAAAGGGCGACGCAGCGAGGCAAACGGGTAGTCGGTGAAAATGTCGCCGTTGACCACCAGAAAGGGCGCATCGCCGAGCAGTGGCAGCGCACGGTGGATACCGCCGCCGGTTTCCAGCGGCTCGCCCTCGGGTGAATACTGAATGCGCACGCCAAAGCGTGCGCCATCACCGAGGTAATCCTCGATCTGCTGACCGAGCCAGGCGTGGTTGATCACCAGCTCATCAAAACCGGCAGCGGCCAGCGCACGCACGTGATATTCGATCAAGGGCACACCCGCAGCGCGCACCAGCGGCTTGGGCGTGTGCAGGGTCAGCGGGCGCAGGCGCTCGCCTTTGCCGGCCGCCAGAATCATCGCCTTCATGCCGGCACCGCTGCATCACGTGGCAGGCTGGCGAACAGCGCTGCCAGCTCGGCCAGCTCAGGCCGACGCGCCAGCACCGTATCTATATAAGCGAAGAAGCGCGGCACATCACCCAGGTAGCGCGGCTTGCCGTCCCGGTGGCAGATGCGCGCGAAGATGCCGATGACCTTGAGGTGGCGCTGCACGCCCATCAGGTCACTGGCCCGCTGGAATGCCTCGAACGTCGTCTGCACGGGAATACCCAGAGCCTGCGCCTGCTGCCAATAACGCCGCAACCACGCCAGTACCTGCGCCTCGGGCCAACTGATGAAGGCATCCTTGAACAGCGAGGTCACGTCGTAGGTCACCGGGCCATAGACCGCATCCTGGAAATCCAGCACCCCAGGATTGGGCGTACTGATCATCAGGTTGCGTGGCATGTAATCGCGGTGCACCAGCACCTTGGGCTGGGCCAGCGCGCTGTCGATCAGCACCTGACTGACCCGCGCCCACTGCGCCTGCTGCTCGGCAGTGAGCTGCACGCCCAAGTGTTTTTCCACATACCACTCAGGAAACAACTGCAGCTCGCGGCGCAGCAGGGCATCGTCATAATGCCCCAGCGGCCGGTCCATGGGCAGGCGCTGCAGCGCCAGCAACGCGGTGAGCGCATCGTCGAACAGGCGGTCGGCGTTATCGGTGTCGATCACATCCAGGTAGGTCTGCCGGCCCAAGTCATTGAGTAATAAAAAACCGCGCGGCAGATCGGCCGCAAGAATTTCCGGCACATTTAAGTCGGCTTCAGCCAGGTATTCGGCCGTCTGGACGAACGGGCGGCAGTTCTCGTGGGGCGGTGGTGCATCCATCACAATCAAGGTGCGCTCGGCACCCTGCCAACGGAAATACCGGCGGAAGCTCGCGTCACTGCTGGCCGCGACCAGGGTGGCGGCGGGCACAGCGCCCCAGCCACGGGCATTGAACAGAACCGGTAATTGCTCAGCGAGCCAGTCTTCGAGCTGTTGCAGGCGTACATCTTCATCAGGCATTACAAGGGTCTCCGACGGCGCTAGCCGTTGCGCGGGTCATGCTTTATTATCCAGCATCTTTTTCAGCCCATCGAGAGGCGTGCGGCCCCTGGGCCATTGGCGCGCAGGAAGCCCGGAAAAACAAGATGGCAGTAAAATACCCCACGTTCCGCAGAAAATGTCCTCTTTTGGTTACTGGCGGCTTTCTCGCCCTTCAACCCTTAGCCACTCACTTTGCCAGTGCTGCAGAGCAGTACGACTGCCAGGCTTCTGCCAGCGACGGCTGGGCGTGTACGCCCCGCTCTGCCAGTGCAGCCGTGCCGGCACGCCCGGTGCACAGCGGTGCAGCCGTTAGCGTCGCCTCGGCCGACGGCAGCACGGCAGCCCCTGCACAGCAGGCAGCAGCCACGCGCTTGGTCACCGAAGCCGGTGGTCGCGCGCTGGCCTCGCGCAGTGCTGACTACAGTCACCTCGACTGGGTCCCGCGTGAGCAGCTGACCGCTGCCCAGCTGGCTGAAACCGGCCCGTATTGCTCTGGCGCTTATGTCGAACCGACCCGCCCGGGGATGAACGACACCACGCCGATGAACGAAGCGCCGATGTTCGTTTCGGCACGCGCCTCGCGCTACGACCAGGAATCTCAGGTTGCTACGCTCGCCGGTGACGTCGTTGTGCGTCAGTCCGGCATGCAGGTCGAGGCCGATGAGGCCAACCTGCTGCAGGCGGAAAACCGCGGTGAGCTCAAAGGCAACGTGCGCCTGCGCGACCAGGGCATGCTGGTGGTCGGCGATAACGCCGAACTGCAACTGGACAACGGTGAAGCGCAGATCGACAACGCCGAATACGTGCTGCACAAGAACCGCATCCGCGGCAGCGCGCAGTACGCCAAGCGTGAAGAAACCGCGATCATCCGCCTCAAGGATGGCACCTACACCAGCTGTGAACCGGGCAGCAACGCCTGGCACCTGAAGGGCAACAACATCACGCTGAACCCGGCCACCGGTTTCGGCACCGCGACCAACGTCACCCTGCGGGTCAAAGATTTCCCGGTGTTCTACACGCCGTACATCTATTTCCCCATCGATGACCGTCGCCAGTCCGGCTTCCTGCCGCCAAGCATTGGCAGCTCGAGCGACAACGGCCTCACGCTGCAGACGCCGTACTATTTCAACCTGGCGCCGAACTACGACGCCACCCTGTACCCGACCTATATGGCCGACCGTGGCCTGCTGATGGAAGGTGAGTTCCGCTACCTGACCAAGAGCAGTGAGGGTCAGGTGGGCGCGGCCTACCTGGACGACAGCAACGACGACCGTAAGCTGCAGTCCGAGTACAAGGACCAGCGCTACATGTACAGCTGGCAACACCGCCAGGGCCTGGACGAGCGCCTGCTCGCCGAAGTCGATTACACCGACATCAGCGACCCCTACTACTTCCAGGACCTGAACACCGACCTGGGCATCGAGACCAGCAGCTATGTCAACCAGCGTGGCACCCTGACCTACCGCGGCGACAGCTACACCGCGCGGCTCAATGCCCACGCCTATGAACTGGCGAACATCACCGATATCACCCCGTACAACCGTCTGCCGCAGATCACACTCGACGGCAAGTTGCCGTTCCAGCCGGGTGGCCTGAACTTCGCTTATGGCACTGAGCTGGTGCGTTTCGACCGCAACCTGCGCTCGGGTAACTTTATCGACGAAGACGGCGGCCCGATCAACGCCGACGGCAGCGTTGGTACACCTTGGTACGACACCCGCGTACGTGGCCTGGCTCGCGCCGAAGGCACCCGTATGCACCTCGAACCGTCGGTGAGCCTGCCGCTGAACTGGAGCTGGGGCTTTATCACGCCTAAGGTCAAGTACCTGCAGACCAACTACGATCTGGATCTGGATCAGCAAGGCCAAGACAGCCTGCTCGCCGAGCAAAGCTACAGCAGCAGCCAGAACCGTGGCGTTGGCATGTTCAGCTTGGACAGCGGTCTGTATTTCGACCGCGAAACCCAGCTGTTCGGCAACAACTACCGCCAGACCCTGGAACCGCGCCTGTTCTACCTCTACGTACCTGAGGAAGACCAGACTGACATTCCGGTGTTCGACACCAGCGAAAGCACCTTCGGTTACTCCTCGCTGTTCCGCGAAAACCGCTTCACCGGTAAGGATCGCATCGGCGACGAGAACAAACTCTCGCTCGGCGTGACCAACCGCTGGATCGAGCCGAACGGTTTCGAGCGTCAGCGTTTCAGCATCGGCCAGGCCTTCTACTTCGAAGACCGCACCGTGCAGATGCCGGGCATCGACTACCGCACCCGCTCCGACGCCACCGCGTCGCAGTCGCCGTACGCGCTCGAGTACCTGTACCGCTTCAACCGCGACTGGCGCTTCAATTCAGACTTCAACTGGGACCCGGACACCCGCCGCACCCGCTCGGGCAGCGCCATGTTCCACTACCAGCCTGAAGCCAATCCGAACAAAGTGGTTAACGTCGGCTATCGCTACCGCAATGACAGCCTGCGTTATGACCAAGCCAGTGGTGAATGGTCGTTCGGCTCGGACTACGGCACCCCAGGGAGCCCGGAATACATCAAGGACTACTACAAGATCAGCCAGCACGATTTCTCGGTCATTTGGCCGATTGTGCCGCAGTGGAGCGTTATCTCCCGCTGGCAGTACGACTACAGCCGTAACCGTACCCTGGAAGCCTTCGGTGGTTTCGAGTACGACAGCTGCTGCTGGAAGCTGCGCCTGATCAACCGTTACTGGATCGACTACGACGAAGTCAGCCTCAACCCATCGCGCAACGATGAGCCGGACCGCGGGATCTTCCTGCAGATCGTCCTCAAGGGCCTCGGCGGTGTAGTGGGCAACAAGACTGAGACTTTCCTCGACCAAGGCATTCAAGGTTACCGTGAACGTGAAGACCAAGCTTTCTGATTGCGTGCGCCCGCTGCTGTTGGGCGCGCTGTTTCTGGGGTCCTCGGCCATGGCCGAGGTACAACCACTCAACCGCGTGGTGGCGATCGTCGATAACGACGTGATCATGCAAAGCCAACTCGACGCCCGCGTGCGTGAAGTTCAGCAGACCATCAGCAAGCGCGGCGCTGAACTGCCGCCGCAGGACGTCCTCACGCAACAGGTGCTCGAGCGCCTGATCGTTGAGAACATTCAGCTGCAGATCGGTGACCGCTCCGGCATTCGCATCACCGACGAAGAGCTCAACCAGGCCATCGGCACCATCGCCCAGCGCAACAACATGACCGTTGCGCAGTTCCAGGCCGCGTTGGCGCAAGACGGGCTGTCGTACGTCGAAGCCCGCGACCAGGTGCGCCGCGAGATGATCATCAGCCGCGTGCGTCAGCGCCGTGTGGCTGAGCGCATTCAGGTCACCGACCAGGAAGTGCAGAACTTCCTCGCCTCGGACCTGGGCAAGATGCAGCTGTCGGAAGAGTTCCGCCTGGCCAACATCCTGATCCCGACGCCGGACGGCGCGTCCTCCGACGCCATCCGCGCGGCTGAAGCGCAGGCCAATGAGGTCTACCAGCAACTGCAGCAGGGCGCCGACTTCGCCCAGCTGGCCATTGCCCGCTCGGCCAGCGAAACCGCACTGGAAGGCGGCGAGATGGGCTGGCGTAAAGCCGCGCAACTGCCACCGCCCTTCGACACCCTGCTGGGCAGCCTCTCGGCCGGTTCTGTCACCGAGCCTATCCGCACACCGGGTGGTTTCATCATCCTCAAGGTGCTGGAAAAGCGCGGCGGCGAGACCCTGGTGCGTGACGAAGTCAACGTGCGCCACATCCTGATAAAGCCCAGCGAAATTCGCAGCGAAGCGGAAACCCGCCGTCTGGCTGAGCGCATCTATCAGCGCATCGAAGCCGGCGAAGACTTTGCCGAACTGGCGAAGAGCTTCTCCGAAGACCCGGGCTCGGCGCTCAACGGTGGCAGCCTGAACTGGATCGATCCGAATGCCCTGGTGCCGGAATTCCGCGAGGTGATGAACACCACCCCGAGCGGCGAAACCTCCAAGCCGTTCCAGAGCCAATTCGGCTGGCACGTGCTGCAGGTCATGGGCCGTCGCGCCACCGACAGCAGCGCGCAGTTCCGTGAGCAACAGGCGATGACCCTGCTGCGTAACCGCAAATACGACGAAGAACTGCAGACCTGGCTGCGCCAGATCCGCGACGAGGCCTACGTCGAATCGCGCATCTGATCGCTCGCAACTCATCAAGCCCGGTACCTGTTTCAGGACCGGGCTTTTTTATGCCTATACAACAACGAGCTGCCGCCCTCCCGTAGGAGCGAATACATTCGCGATTTTGCCGCAGACCACGCATGCGCCCTTGCGCGCAAAGACCGGGCGCCCGCTCGCGCCGCCCGGCACGCAATCACCACAGGCAACACGTCACCGCCGCTGCCCGCGGGTCGCCTCCAACACCGCTACAATAGCCACTCAGTTTTTCGGAGCCTTGCGATGAGCCGTCCCCCCGTTTTTGCCCTGACCCCTGGTGAGCCGGCCGGCATCGGTCCCGACCTGTGCCTGCTGCTGGCCCGCGAGGCGCAACCGGCTGTGCTGGTGGCGGTCGCCAGCCATGCGTTATTGGCCGCGCGCGCCACGCAGCTGGGCCTGCAGATCGAGCTGCTCGGCGTCGGCCCCGGTCATTGGCCCGAGCAACCAGCGCCCGCCGGCAGCCTGTACGTCTGGGACACGCCCCTGGCCGAAACGGTGGTCGCCGGCCAGTTGAATACAGCCAATGCAGGTTATGTGCTGCAGACCCTGACCCGCGCCGCCGAGGGCTGCCTGGCAGGCGACTTCGCTGCAATGATCACCGCACCGGTGCACAAAGGCGTAATCAACCAGGCAGGCATTGCGTTTTCCGGGCACACCGAATTCCTCGCCGATCTCACGCACACACCGCAGGTGGTGATGATGCTCGCGACCGAAGGCCTGCGCGTCGCCCTGGTAACCACTCACCTGCCGCTCAAAGACATTGCCGCGGCCATCACCGAAGAGCGCCTCCTGCGGGTCACGCGCATTCTCGCGGCAGATCTGCGCAGCAAGTTCGGCATCGCCCGGCCGCGTATTCTGGTGTGCGGCCTCAATCCTCATGCGGGCGAAGGCGGCCACTTGGGGCGCGAGGAAATTGAGATCATCGAACCGGCGCTGGCACACCTGCGTGAAGAAGGCATCGACCTGATCGGCCCGCTGCCCGCCGACACGCTGTTCACCCCCAAACACCTGGAGCACTGCGACGCCGTCCTGGCGATGTACCACGATCAGGGCTTGCCCGTGCTCAAGTACAAAGGCTTCGGCGCGGCCGTGAACATCACCCTGGGCCTGCCGATCATCCGCACCTCGGTCGATCACGGCACCGCCCTTGACCTGGCCGCTACCGGCCGGATCGACACCGGCAGCCTCAAGGTGGCTCTGCAGACGGCCTACCAGATGGTCGCCAGCCAGCAGCCAATGACCTAGCGCCTGTCGGTTTGCTCGGGCAATGCTGCTAAACTGCGCCTCTTTTGTATTCGCTTCGGGCACCTGCCACGAAGCGCGGAGCTGCCTTCGATGTCTGAGTACCAACACCGCGCGCGCAAGCGCTTTGGCCAGAACTTCCTGCATGACGCCGGGGTGATCCACCGCATCCTGCGCGCCATCCACGCCCGCGAAGGCGAGCGCATGCTGGAAATCGGCCCAGGCCAGGGCGCCCTGACCGAAGGCCTGCTGGGCAGTGGCGCGGAGCTGGACGTGATCGAACTCGACCGCGACCTGGTGCCCATCCTCAACCACAAGTTCGCAGGGGAAACGCGCTTTCGCCTGCACCAAGGCGACGCCCTGAAGTTCGACTTCAGCAGCCTGCAGCCTGCCCCACACAGCCTGCGCGTGGTCGGCAACCTGCCCTACAACATCTCCACACCGCTGATTTTCCACCTGCTCGACAATGCCGGGCTGATCAGCGACATGCACTTTATGCTGCAAAAAGAAGTGGTTGAGCGCCTGGCCGCTGAGCCGGGCGGTGGCGACTGGGGCCGTTTGTCGATCATGGTGCAGTACCACTGCCGTGTGGAGCACCTGTTCAACGTCGGCCCTGGCGCGTTCAACCCGCCACCCAAGGTGGATTCGGCCATTGTGCGCCTGACCCCACATACGGTCCTGCCACACCCAGCCAAAGACCATCGTCTGCTTGAGACAGTGGTGCGTGAGGCCTTCAACCAGCGCCGCAAGACCCTGCGCAACACACTCAAGGCCCTGCTGACCACCGAGCACATCGCCGCCGCCGACGTGGACGGCAGCCTGCGCCCCGAGCAGTTGGACCTGGCCGCTTTCGTGCGCCTGGCCGATCAACTCGCCGACGTGCAGCAAACCGCATGAGCCTTGCGCACCTGATGCTCCAGCCCATCGAGTAACCTATGCCTGAACCTCGCTACCAGATCGACGTCAACGTCACCACACGCTACCTGCCCGAGCAGTCCCAGCCCGAGCAGAATCGCTTTGCCTTTGCCTACAGCATCGACATCGCCAACCTGGGTGACGTCGCGGCCAAACTGCTGTCCCGGCACTGGCTGATCACCGATGGCGACGGCCGGGTACAGGAAGTACGCGGTGCGGGTGTGGTTGGACAACAGCCCCTGATCGCCCCCGGCGCATGCCACAGCTACAGCAGTGGCACGGTCATGGCGACCCGGGTCGGCACCATGCAGGGCAGCTACCAGATGCTCGCCGAAGATGGCACCCACTTCGAAGCCACCATTGCGCCCTTCCGCCTGGCGGTGCCGGGCTCGCTGCACTAGGGTCTGATCCCGTTTCGTTCACGGCCGCGCCGGAGCCAGTTTTTGCGCGGGGCAAGGCATGAGGAGAGAAGTTTGGTTATTCCAAATGAACGACGAGTAACGCAGCACCGCGCAAAAACTGGCCCGGCCCTTCGGGTTGCGCGGAAAATGGCACCATGCAGCGTTGCGAGGCTTGATAAGGGAACAACCATTACCTGCGCCTCACGCCTTGCCTGGTGCCATTTTTCGCTGCAACGCGGCTCGCGACGAAACGGGAGCAGACCCTAATGGCAACTTATGCCGTCGGCGACCTGCAAGGTTGTCTGGAACCTCTGAAGTGCCTGCTGGAGCGCGTGCACTTCGACCCGACGGTCGATCGTCTGTGGCTGGTCGGCGACCTGGTCAACCGTGGTCCGCAGTCCCTGGAAACCCTGCGTTACCTGTATCGCATGCGTGATGCCCTGACCTGTGTGCTCGGTAACCATGACCTGCACCTGCTGGCGGCGGCGCACAACATTGAGCGGCTGAAAAAGAACGACACCCTGCAGGACATCCTCGACGCCCCCGACCGCGCCGACCTGCTCGACTGGCTGCGTCAGCAAAAGCTGCTGCACTACGATGTCGAACGCAATATGGCCCTGGTGCATGCCGGCATACCTCCGCAGTGGAGCTTGCAGAAAGCCCTGCGCCGCGCCGCCGAGGTTGAAGAGGCCCTGCGTGACGATACCCGCCTACCGCTGTTTCTCGATGGCATGTATGGCAACGAACCGGCTCGCTGGGACAGTCGCCTACGCGGTGTGGCGCGGCTAAGGGTGATCACCAACTACTTCACCCGCATGCGTTTCTGCACCGCTGACGGCACGCTGGACCTCAAGAGCAAGGAAGGCGTCGGCACCGCCCCGCCCGGCTACGCGCCTTGGTTCAGCCACATCAGCCGGCGCACCCGGGTGAACAAGATCATCTTTGGCCACTGGGCTGCGCTGGAAGGCCAGTGCAACGAACCCGGAATATTTGCCCTCGACAGCGGCTGCGTCTGGGGCAACCACATGACCCTGATGAACATTGATAGCGGCGAGCGCCATACCTGCGATTGCCACGAGGAGCGCCCATGAGCGAATTCAAACGCATTGCCCCGCAACAGGCCCAGCCCCTGCGCGAGCAGGGCGCGGTGGTGGTCGACATCCGCGACCCGGCCAGCTTTGCTGCCGGGCATATCAGCGGCTCACAGCACCTGGACAATCAATCACTGCACGCGTTTATCCGCGAAGCCGACCTGGATCAACCACTGATCGTCGCCTGCTACCACGGCAACTCCAGCCAGGGAGCCGCTGCATACCTGGTCGGCCAAGGCTTCACCGACGTCTACAGCCTGGATGGCGGTTTTGAACTGTGGCGCGCCACCTTCCCCGACCAGACCGCTCGCCACGAGCACGACTGAAAAAATATTTTGCCTCGACAGCCCCGTGATTCCTGGCCCTGACGGGCCAGCCTCGCGCGGTAACATTCTGTTATCGCCATACGGTGCTTGATCCCGCTCAGAAGCAACTATCCTTAGCTCAGGCCATCCAAAACCAGGTAGAGCTGGCCACGCGACAGCCGGGCCATTCGGTACGACCGTTAGGTGTTCTGGGGGATTCATCAGCAGCGCGGTCCACCTGGACGGCGCCCAGGCACCCGTGATCGAAGCCCAGCCGGCTCTACGCATCGAGCGAGGTGAAGTCATGAGTATTTTCAGCCACTTCCAACAGCGTTTCGAAGCGACCCGCCAGGAGGAGTACTCGCTGCAGGAGTACCTCGAACTGTGCAAGCAGGATCGCCATACCTACGCCACCGCCGCCGAGCGCCTGCTCCAGGCCATTGGTGAGCCCGAGCTGCTCGACACCTCCACCGACCCGCGGCTGTCGCGCATCTTCTCCAACAAGGTGATCCGTCGCTACCCGGCATTCGCCGACTTCCACGGCATGGAAGAGTGCATCGACCAGATCGTCTCCTACTTCCGCCACGCCGCTCAGGGCCTGGAGGAGAAGAAGCAGATCCTCTACCTGCTGGGCCCGGTCGGCGGCGGTAAATCCTCGCTCGCGGAGAAGCTCAAGCAACTGATGGAAAAAGTGCCCTTCTACGCCATCAAGGGCTCACCGGTGTTCGAGTCGCCTTTAGGCCTGTTTAACCCGGCCGAGGATGCGGCGATTCTGGAAGAGGAATACGGCATTCCGCGGCGCTACCTGGGCAGCATCATGTCGCCCTGGGCGACCAAACGCCTGGCCGAGTTCGGTGGCGACATCAGCCAGTTCCGTGTGGTCAAGCTCTACCCGTCCATTCTCAACCAGATCGCCGTGGCCAAGACCGAGCCGGGTGACGAGAACAACCAGGACATCTCCGCCCTGGTCGGCAAGGTGGATATCCGCAAACTCGAAGAATTCCCGCAGAACGACGCCGATGCCTACAGCTACTCGGGCGCACTGTGCCGGGCCAACCAGGGCCTGATGGAGTTCGTCGAGATGTTCAAGGCGCCGATCAAGGTCCTCCACCCGTTGCTCACCGCGACCCAGGAAGGCAACTACAACAGCACCGAAGGCCTCGGCGCGATTCCCTACAGCGGCATCCTGCTGGCCCACTCCAACGAGTCGGAGTGGCACAACTTCCGCAACAACAAGAACAACGAGGCGTTCATCGACCGCATCTACATCGTCAAGGTGCCGTACTGCCTGCGCGTCAGCGATGAGATCCGCATCTACGACAAACTGCTGGTCAGCAGCTCCCTGGCCAAGGCCCATTGCGCACCCGACACTCTGAAGATGCTCGCCCAGTTCAGCGTGCTCAGCCGCCTCAAGGAGCCAGAGAACTCCAACATCTACTCGAAGATGCGTGTTTACGACGGCGAAAACCTCAAGGACACCGACCCCAAGGCCAAGTCGATCCAGGAGTACCGCGACAGCGCCGGTGTCGACGAAGGCATGAACGGCCTGTCGACCCGCTTCGCCTTCAAGATCCTCTCCAAGGTGTTCAACTTCGACCCCCATGAGATCGCCGCCAACCCGGTGCACCTGCTGTATGTGCTGGAACAGCAGATCGAACAGGAACAGTTCCCGGCCGAAACCCGCGAGCGTTATCTGCGCTTTATCAAGGAATATCTGGCGCCGCGCTACATCGAGTTTATCGGCAAGGAAATCCAGACCGCCTACCTGGAGTCCTACAGCGAGTACGGTCAGAACATCTTCGACCGCTACGTGCTGTACGCCGACTTCTGGATTCAGGACCAGGAATACCGCGACCCGGAAACCGGCGAGATCCTCAACCGTGTGGCCCTCAACGAGGAGCTGGAGAAGATCGAGAAGCCGGCCGGCATCAGCAACCCGAAGGATTTCCGCAACGAGATCGTCAACTTCGTGCTGCGCGCCCGGGCCAACAACAACGGCAAAAACCCCACCTGGCTCAGCTACGAAAAGCTGCGCGTGGTGATCGAGAAGAAGATGTTCTCCAACACCGAGGACCTACTGCCGGTCATCAGCTTCAACGCCAAGGCCAGCAAGGAGGATCAGCAGAAGCACAACGACTTCGTCACACGCATGGTCGAGCGCGGCTACACCGACAAGCAGGTGCGCCTGCTGTCCGAGTGGTACCTGCGGGTTCGTAAATCGCAGTAAGAGCAGCTGCAAGCCGCAAGCTTCAGGTCACAAGCAGGGGCCAACAGCGCGCTCTACTTGCGGCTTGAAGCTTATAGCTGCCGCGGAGGGGCTTATGAGCTATGTGATCGACCGACGCCTGAACGGCAAAAACAAGAGCACGGTAAATCGCCAGCGCTTTTTGCGGCGTTACCGCGAACACATCAAGAAGGCCGTGGAAGACGCGGTCAGCAAGCGCTCCATTACCGATATGGAGCACGGCGAGCAGATCAGTATTCCCGGCCGCGACATCGACGAGCCGGTGCTGCACCACGGCCGTGGTGGCCGGCAGACTACGGTGCACCCCGGCAACCGCGAGTTCACCACGGGGGATCGCATTCCCCGCCCGCAAGGCGGTGGCGGCGGCAAGGGCGCGGGTAAAGCGGGCAATTCCGGCGAAGGCATGGATGAGTTCGTCTTCCAGATCACCCAGGAGGAGTTTCTCGACTTTATGTTCGAGGACCTCGAGCTGCCCAACCTGGTCAAGCGTCAGCTGACCGGTGTCGAGACCTTCAAGACCGTGCGCGCCGGTATCAGCAACGAAGGCAACCCCGCGCGCATCAACATCGTGCGTACCCTGCGCTCAGCCCACGCTCGGCGTATCGCCCTGTCCGGCTCCAGCCGCGCCAAACTGCGCGAAGCTCAGGCCGAACTGGAGCGCCTGAAACGCGAGGAGCCGGACAACTTCGGCGATATCCAGACTATTGAGGCGGAAATCGAGCGCCTCAGCGCGCGCATCCATCGCGTGCCCTTCCTCGACACCTTCGACCTCAAGTACAACCTGCTGGTCAAACACCCCAAACCCAGCTCCAAGGCCGTGATGTTCTGCCTGATGGACGTTTCAGGCTCCATGACCCAAGCCACCAAGGACATCGCCAAGCGCTTCTTCATCCTGCTCTACCTGTTTCTCAAACGCAGCTACGAGAAGATCGACGTGGTGTTTATCCGCCACCACACCAGTGCCAAAGAGGTCGACGAGGAAGAGTTCTTCTACTCCCGCGAAACCGGCGGCACCATCGTCTCCAGTGCCCTCAAGCTGATGCAGGAGATCATGGCCGAGCGCTACCCTGTAAATGAATGGAACATCTACGCCGCCCAGGCCTCCGACGGCGACAACTGGAATGATGACTCGCCGATCTGCCGCGACATCCTCACCAAGCAGATCATGCCGTTCGTGCAGTACTTCACCTATGTCGAAATCACCCCGCGTGAGCATCAGGCGCTGTGGTTCGAATACGAGAAGGTCTGCGAGTCTTTTGCCGACACCTTTGCCCAGCAACAGTTGGTATCGCCCGGCGATATCTACCCGGTATTTCGCGAACTCTTCCAGCGGAGGCTCGCCACATGAGCACACGCGACGGCGCCCCGGTGCGCGCCCCCCTGTCGACCGGCTCGGAATGGACCTTCGAGCTGATCCGCGCCTACGACAAGGAAATCAGCCGACTGGCCGAGCGCTATGCACTGGACACCTACCCCAACCAGATCGAAGTGATCACCGCCGAGCAGATGATGGATGCCTACGCCTCCGTCGGCATGCCGCTGGGGTATCACCACTGGTCCTACGGCAAGCAGTTTCTCGCCACCGAGAAGGGCTACAAGCGCGGGCAGATGGGCCTGGCTTACGAGATCGTGATCAACTCAGATCCCTGCATCGCCTACCTGATGGAAGAAAACACCATCTGCATGCAGGCCTTGGTCATCGCCCACGCCTGCTACGGCCACAACAGCTTCTTCAAGGGCAACTACCTGTTCCGCACCTGGACCGATGCCAGCTCGATCATCGATTACCTGGTGTTCGCCAAGCAGTACATCACCCAATGCGAAGAGCGCCACGGTATCGATGCGGTGGAAGACCTGATCGACTCCTGCCATGCCCTTATGAACTACGGCGTGGACCGCTACAAACGCCCCTACCCGATTTCCGCCGAGGAAGAACGGCGGCGCATGAAGGACCGCGAAGAGCACCTGCAAAAGCAGATCAACGATCTGTGGCGCACCATTCCGAAAAGCGCGAGCAAAGGCAGCGACAAGGACAACAAGCGCTTCCCCGCCGAACCTCAGGAAAACATCCTCTATTTCCTGGAAAAACACGCGCCGCTGCTGGAGCCCTGGCAGCGCGAGATCGTGCGCATCGTGCGCAAGATCGCCCAGTACTTCTACCCGCAACGCCAAACCCAGGTGATGAACGAAGGCTGGGCGACCTTCTGGCATTACACCCTGATGAACGACCTGTACGACGAGGGCTTGGTTACCGACGGCTTCATGATGGAGTTCTTGCAGTCGCACACCAGCGTGGTCTACCAGCCGGCGTTCGACAGCCCCTACTACAGCGGCATCAACCCCTATGCCCTGGGCTTTGCCATGTACCGCGACATCCGCCGTATCTGCGAAGCGCCCACCGACGAAGATCGCCATTGGTTCCCAGACATTGCCGGCAGCGACTGGCTCAGTGCGGTGAAGTTCGCCATGAAGAGCTTCAAAGACGAGAGCTTTATCCTGCAGTACCTGTCGCCCAAGGTGATCCGCGATCTCAAACTGTTCAGCGTGCTCGATGACGACCAGAAGGATGAACTGAGCGTGCCGGCCATCCACGACGAAATCGGCTACCGCGCCATCCGCGAAACCCTGGCTGCGCAGTACAACCTGGGCAACCGCGAACCCAACGTGCAGATCTGGAGCATCGACCGCCGCGGCGACCGCTCACTGACCCTGCGCCACCAGCAGCACGACCGCAAACCGCTGGGGGCCTCGACCGAAGACGTGCTCAAGCACCTGCACCGCCTGTGGGGGTTCGACATCCACCTGGAAACCCTGCAGGGCGATCAACTGATCAATACCCACCACGTGCCGCCGCGCAGCGATCCAAGCCATAACAGCGACTACCCCCGACTGGACCTGATCATCCCGCCGATCTAAGTCCTGCTGCGCTACACCTGGGTGCGGCACAACCGGTATCCTCTGCGCCAACGGAGGTAACCATGCAGATTTACAGAGTTGGCGGCGCGGTACGTGATCGCCTGTTGGGGCGCCCGATCACCGAGGTGGACTGGGTGGTGGTCGGCGCGACGGCCGAGGAGATGCAGGGCCTGGGCTATCGGCCGGTCGGCGCGGATTTCCCGGTATTCCTGCACCCGCAGACCGGCGAGGAATATGCACTGGCCCGCACCGAGCGCAAGAGCGGCCGCGGCTATGGCGGCTTCACCTTTTACGCCAGCCCCGACGTCACCCTGGAAGATGACTTGATTCGCCGCGACCTCACGGTCAACGCCATGGCCGAAGATGATTACGGCCATGTCATCGACCCCCACGGCGGCCAACGCGACCTGCAGGCACGCCTGCTGCGCCATGTCTCACCAGCCTTCGCCGAAGACCCGCTGCGGGTCTTGCGCGTGGCGCGCTTTGCCGCGCGGTATGCGCCTTTGGGTTTTCGCGTTGCCGAAGAAACCCTGGCACTGATGCGCGAGCTGAGTGACTCCGGGGAACTGAGCGCACTCACCCCCGAGCGCAGCTGGAAGGAAATCTCCCGCGCCCTCATGGAGCCGCGCCCGGATGTATTTATCGAGGTGCTGCGCGTGTGCGGCGCCCTGGCTGTTTTGCTGCCGGAAGTCGATGCCCTGTTCGGCGTGCCGCAACCACCCGCCCACCACCCGGAGGTCGATACCGGCGTCCACGTGCTCGCCGTGCTGCGCCAATGCGCCGAGCACGCCCAGCCGCTGGAGGTGCGCTGGGCCTGCCTGCTGCATGACGTGGGCAAGGGGCTGACACCCGAGGCGGAGTGGCCCCGCCACATCGCCCACGAACACCGGGGTGTTCGCCTGATTCAGGCCATCAACGAACGCAGCAAGGTGCCGCGTGACTGCGCTGAGCTGGCACTGCTGGTGGGCGAGTTCCATACCCACGGCCATCGCGCTCTGGAGCTCAAAGCCTCGACCCTTCTTGAGCTGCTGCAGCGCTTTGATGTGTACCGCCGCCCGCAGCGCTTCGAGACCTTCGTTGCCGCCTGCGAAATGGATGCGCGCGGCCGCACGGGGCTGGAAGACCGTGATTACCCCCAGGCCGCCTACCTGCTCGGCGCTGCCGATGTGGCGCGGGCAGTAAGCGTGCAACCGCTCCTGGCCCAAGGCTACAAAGGCCCCGCACTGGGCGAAGCCCTCAATCGCGAACGCCTGCAAGCGCTCAAGGCCTACAAGGCTGTGTAGAAATCAATGGATTCAGCACGGCTTCAGCGCGTGCCTGGGCCGGATCGCGAATAAATTCGCTCCTACAGGTTTTGTGTTGCGCCTGCATTCGGGCGACAGGCTGGTGGTTTTTTGTAGGAGCGAATTTATTCGCGATAGCGTCTGCACGATCTAAGCAAAATCGACCGGCAGGCGCCCACCCCACCAGGCTACGAAGAATGCCCCTGCAGCAGCTCGGCCGGCGTCAGCTCACGGTCGCGCCACTGGAAGGCCACGGGCAGCAGGTGCTGGTCAATCTGCGCCGCCTGCCACAGCTCGGCAAAGCTGCGCTGCTCACCTGGGTGCAACCGCTCGGGTACTAACAGGGCCAAGGGACGCAGGACAAAGGCATTACGCAGAATCTCCGCCCGCGGCAGGATCAAACCATCAAAGTTGCCGACCAAGTCACCGTACAGCAGCACGTCGATATCCAGCGGCAGGCCCTTACGGTCCGGCGCATAGCGGCCGTTATCGGCCTCGATGAATTTCAGCCGGCGGTCTAGGTCGCGCAGTGACAACGCGCATTGCCCGGCCACCACAAGGTTGTAGAAAGGCCCGCTTTTGATGCCGACCGCCGCGCTCTCGAAGACCGGCGAGCAGCGCAGGTCCGTGAGCAGGTCAGCCAAGGCATCGAGTCCGGCACGCAGATGAGGCTCACGCTCGATATTGCTGCCGAGCCCAAGCAGAACCGGGGTCAGCGACATCCGCGCTCGATCTCCACGCCCACACCACCGCGTGCCGCCGGCACCGCGCCGGGCTTGGTCAGCTTCAGGCGCAGCCAGGGAATCTGGAACTCGCTCATCAGCACCGCCGCGAGACGCTCGGCAAAGGTTTCCACCAGGATAAAGCTCGACTCCGTGGCGAACGCCTGGATACGCGCCGAGACGCTGGCGTAGTCCAACGCCTTGCTCAGGTCATCATCAGCGGCTGCCGGGCGGTTGTCCCAGGCGAACTGCAGATCAAGGCTCAGGCACTGGCGGATGGTTCGTTCCCAGTCGTAGGCGCCAATCACCGTATCGACTTCCAGACCCTGGATAAAGACTGTGTCCAAGCACGCTCTCCACGGCACGACAAGGGCGTCGCACCTCGTTAGAATCGGCCATCCCCTGCCCGGAATGGTTACCATGTTTTGGTTACTGGCGATCCTCGCCTACCTGCTCGGCTCGCTGTCATTCGCCATCCTGCTCAGCCGCCTGGCCGGGCGGGCTGACCCGCGCGTCAGCGGCTCCGGCAACCCCGGCGCAACCAACATGCTGCGTGTCGCCGGGCGCAAACTGGCAATCCTCACCCTGCTCGGCGACCTACTCAAAGGCCTGCTGCCGGTATTACTGGCCAAGCTGCTCGGCTTCAGCCTGCAACAACAAGCCTGGCTGGGCCTGGCGGCCGTCATCGGCCACCTGTTTCCCCTGTACTTCCGCTTCCGCGGTGGCAAAGGTGTCGCCACGGCTGCCGGCATGTTGCTGGGGCTCTATCCGCCGGCCGCGTTGCTGGCCATTGCCGCCTGGCTGCTGACTTTCGTCCTGACCCGTACCAGCTCCCTCGCCGCGCTGATCGCGACACCGCTGACCCTGCCACTGCTGGCCTGGCAGCAACCGGCTGCCTTGCTGCCGATGTGCGTGCTCTGTGGGCTGATCGTCTGGCGCCACCGCAGCAATCTACGCGACCTGTTCGCGGGACGGGAGCGGCACTTCTAACCTGCGGTAGCTGCCCCCGCTCACAGCGCTGGCAACTGCTCCATCGGCCAGCGCGCCTGTACGTTGATGCTCAGTTCTTCATGTTGGCCAGCCAACAAGCGCTGGCAGCCGGCGTAGGCGATCATGGCGCCATTGTCGGTACAAAACGCCGGGCGGGCATAGAACACCTGACCGTTGATCGACCCGAGCATCTGCTCCAGGGATTGACGCAGGGCTTTGTTGGCGCTGACGCCGCCCGCGATCACCAGGCTGTTCAAGCCGGTTTGTTTAAGCGCGCGGCGGCATTTGATGGTCAAGGTATCGACCACAGCCTGCTGAAACGCATGGGCCACATCGCAGCGGGTCTGCTCGCTGTCATCACCGCTGGCCTGGCACTGCTGCCAGGTGTTCAAGGTAAAGGTCTTGAGGCCGCTGAAGCTGAAGTCCAGCCCAGGCCGATCGGTCATTGGCCGCGGGAAGACAAACCGTCCGGCTTGACCGGTCTCGGCGATGCGGGCGATCTCCGGGCCACCGGGGTATGGCAGGCCCATGAGCTTGGCCGTCTTGTCAAACGCCTCGCCGGCGGCGTCGTCCAGCGACTCGCCGAGCAACTGGTACTGGCCAATACCGTCGACGCGCACCAGCTGTGTATGCCCGCCCGAGACCAACAAAGCGACGAACGGAAACGCCGGCGGTGTGGCCTCCAGCATCGGTGCCAACAGGTGGCCTTCCATATGGTGCACGCCAAGGGCCGGCACGCCCCAGGCGAACGCCATCGCCTGGGCGCAGGAGGCGCCCACCAGCAGGGCACCGACCAGGCCAGGGCCCGCGGTATAGGCCACGGCATCAATGTGCTCAGCGGTGCAGCCGGCCTCATCGAGCACCTGGCGGATCAGCGGCAGCATACGTTTGACGTGGTCACGCGAGGCCAGCTCGGGGACCACGCCGCCGTACACACGGTGTAGATCGATCTGGCTAAACAGGGCGTCAGCCAGCAGGCCGCGCTCGCTGTCATAGAGCGCGACACCGGTTTCATCGCAGGAGGTTTCCAGTCCCAGCACCAACATGGCGGTCGCCTTCGTTCAAGGGGGTGTAGTCATGCAAGCCGCGCATGATAATGGGCAGCCACACATGCCGACTAGCGGTTTTCGATCAGAGGCTTTGCATTCCGGGCAATGAGACGGTAACATCCGCAACCCTTAAAAACCTACGTTCTCCAGCGCCATTTGCCAGGAGCAACGTTACCCCCGGTAATAAAGAAGGTACGCCCTGGATGCCAGCCGTCAAAGTTAAAGAGAACGAACCCTTCGACGTAGCTCTGCGTCGTTTCAAGCGCTC
>LNFM01001696.1_pt1 | contig 48968 bp, 42 predicted proteins | sample 596031 | NCBI WGS metagenome assembly LNFM01 (sample SAMN04254537, study PRJNA301005) | activated carbon metagenome | isolation source: dual media filters at the Ann Arbor, Michigan drinking water treatment plant | place: USA: Ann Arbor
GAGGCGGCGGCGCAGGTCGCGGCCGATCCCGCGCTGACGCCTGCGCCCGCCGCGCCGGCGGACACCGCGGCAGTGGAAGCGCCCACGGCCGAGGTCATCCGCGAGCCCACGCCGGCCCCGCAGCCACCTGCAGCCAAATCGTCGCCCACGCCCGTCGCCCAACCCTCCGCCGAACCGGCGCCGCCCGCGTCGCCGCCACCAGCGACACCCACTGCCGAGCAGTGGACCGTGCAGCTCGGCAGCTTCGCGAGCCGCGCGAATGCCGAAGGCCTGCTTGGTCGGGTCAAGGCGACTGGCGTCCAAGGCTTCATCCTGCCGCTGACGGAGGCGGGCAAGACCTCCTTCCGCGTGCGCGCCGGCCCGGTCGCGGGCCGCGCCGCCGCCGACCGCCTGCGCCAGGACCTCGAACGAACCCAGGCCATCCGCGGCATGCTGGTCCGCCATCCGTGACCGGACAGGGGCTGGCCGGCCGATGGCGCTGAACTGGGCCGATCTCTTCATTCTGACGGTGCTGGGCATCTCGGCACTGCTGAGCCTGCTGCGCGGCCTCGTCCGGGAGGTGCTGTCGCTGGTTGGCTGGGTTGCCGCCTGCTGGGTTGCGTTCCGCTTCTCAGGGCCGGCAGGCCAGGTGCTCGCCGGCACCTTCGGGGTGCCGCCGTCAGTGCGCACGGCCATCGGTTTCATCGCGCTGCTGGTGTGCGTGCTGCTGGCGTTCGGCATCGTCAACTTCCTGATTGGCAAGCTGATCGACAGCACCGGGCTCGGTGGCACCGACAAAATGCTCGGAATGTTGTTTGGGATTGGGCGCGGACTTGCGATAATCACCGTGCTGGTGATTTTCGCAGGCCTGACACCCCTGCCGCGCGATCCCTGGTGGCACCAGTCGGTCTTTCTGCCGCGACTGGAGCCGGCGGCGCGATGGGCGATCGGCTGGCTGCCGGCGGAATTCGCCAAACACTTCGACAATTATGAACGCGTGCCACCGGCAGGCGGTGCGAGCGCTTCTCAATCCTGAGGCATACCGGGATGTGTGGAATTATTGGCATCGTCGGCAGGAATGCCGTCAACCAGGCGCTCTACGACGGGCTGACTGTACTGCAGCACCGAGGGCAGGACGCGGCCGGCATCGCGACCTATGAAGACGGTCGCGTCTATCTGCGCAAGTCCGACGGGCTCGTGCGCGATGTCTTTCATACGCGGCACATGCTGAATCTCAAGGGGCGCATGGGCATCGGCCATGTGCGCTATCCGACTGCGGGCGCAAGCTCGACCGCCGAGGCGCAGCCGTTTTACGTCAACTCGCCCTACGGCATCGCGCTCGCCCACAACGGCAACCTGACGAATTCCGATCGCCTGAAGCGTGAGCTGTTCCACGACGGCCTGCGGCATATCAACACGGATTCGGACTCCGAAGTCCTGCTGAACGTGTTTGCGCACGAGCTGCAGACTTACGGCAAGACCCGCATCGGACCGGACGACATCTTTCGCGCGATTGGCCAGCTGCACAAGCGCTGCCGCGGCGGCTACGCGGCCATCGCGATGATCACGGGCGTCGGCATCATCGGGTTTCGCGATCCGTACGGCATCCGCCCGATCGTGTTCGGCAGTCGCGAAACGGAGAACGGCACCGAGTACGTGATCGCGTCCGAGTCTGTCGCAATCGATGTACTCGGCTTCAAGCTGCTGCGCGACATCGCGCCTGGCGAAGTCGTGTTCATCAGCAAGGAAGGCGAAGTGCACACGCGCCAGTGCGCGGAACATCCGCAGCTCTCCCCATGCATTTTCGAGCACGTCTATCTCGCGCGGCCGGATTCCATCATCGACGGCATCTCCGTACACAAGGCCCGCATGCGCATGGGTGAAGCGCTGGCGCGCAAGATCAAGCGCGAGTGGGTCGATCACGACATCGACGTCGTCATCCCGATTCCCGACACCTCGCGCACCGCGGCGCTGGAACTCGCGCACTCGCTGGGCGTCGCGTATCGCGAGGGCTTCATCAAGAACCGATACATCCCGCGCACGTTCATCATGCCCGGCCAGGCGCTGCGGCGCCGCTCGGTGCGCCAGAAGCTGAACGCGATTGACCTCGAGTTCGAGGGCAAGAACGTGCTGCTCGTCGACGACTCGATCGTGCGTGGCACGACGTCGATGCAGATCATCCAGATGGCGCGCGAGTGCGGCGCGCGGCGCGTGTACTTCGCATCGGCGGCGCCGCCGGTCTGCTATCCGAACGTCTACGGTATCGACATGCCGACCGGCGAAGAGCTGATCGCGCATGGCCGCACGGTCGACGAGGTCGCACGGCTCCTCGGTGCCGATCGCCTCATCTACCAGGAATTGCAGGATCTGGTCGACGCCGCGCGCAAGGGCAATCCGGGGATCGAGAACTTCGATCTGTCCTGCTTCAACGGGCAATACGTGACCGGCGACATCAGCGAGGTCTATCTGAACCACGTCGAGTCGATGCGTTCGGACGAAGCCAAGGCCAAACGGGCGGCGGCGAGCAATGCCTTGCAGGACTTGTATACATCCTCCGGGGTCGTCGCCGACGTCGGTTGAGCGATCGCGGTTTGACAAGGCCCAGACCCGCCACTATCGTGCGGGCGTCAGTTCTGCGCCGATTTGAATTCAGCTTGCGGGCGCATTAAAAGCACGGCTAAAGCGACTCCTCGCCCTCATCCGCAGCGTTTTGTCCGCACCGCCTTCCAATCTGCGCCCATGCGTCCGGCGCCGCCGCGTCGAGGAGTTGTCCGATGAATTTCGATCCTGAATCAGGATACGCGCTCGCCACGCTCGCTTGCCGCACCGGCGGCGAACACGGCAGCGAGTTCGAGAACAGTCCGCCGATTTACGCGACTTCGAGCTTCTGCTTCGATTCCGCCGCGCAGGCCGCGGCGCGCTTTGCCGGCACCGAGCCAGGCAATGTCTATTCGCGCTTCACGAATCCGACGGTACGTGCCTTCGAGGAGCGTCTGGCCGCGATGGAAGGCGGCGAGGCGTGCATTGGCACGTCGTCCGGCATGAGCGCCATTCTCACGACCGTGCTGGCGCTGCTGGCGAGCGGCGATCATGTGATCTGTTCACGCAGCGTGTTCGGCACGACCGTCAGTCTGTTCACGCTGTTCGAGAAGTTCGGCATCCAGACCACCTTCGTCGATCCTACCTCGCTCGACGCCTGGCAGGCGGCTGTGCGGCCGCAGACGAAGATGATGTTCGTCGAAACGCCGTCGAATCCGCTGACGGAGATCTCAGACATTCCGGCGCTGGCAGCGCTCGCGCGCGAATGCGGTGCATGGTTCGTCGTCGACAACTGTTTCTGCACGCCGGCGTTGCAGCGGCCGCTGATGCTCGGCGCGCAGATCGTCATTCACTCCGCGACCAAGTTCCTGGATGGTCAGGGCCGCTGCCTGGGCGGCGCCGTCGTGGCGCCGGCAGCGGTCGTGCAGCAGAAGCTGTTTCCGTTCCTGCGCACGGCCGGGCCGTCGATGAGCCCGTTCAATGCGTGGGTGTTCCTGAAGGGGCTCGAAACGCTTCCTTTGCGGATGCAGGCACACAGTGCGAGCGCGCTGAAGCTCGCGACTTTTCTCGAGCAGCACCGCGCGGTGCGGCGTGTGTATTACCCGGGTCTCGCGAGCCATCCGCAGCATGCGCTGGCGGCGCGTCAGCAGAGCGGATTCGGAGGCATCGTGTCGTTCGAAGTCACCGGTGGCCAGACAGCTGCATGGCGCGTGATCGACGCGCTGAAACTGTTCTCGATCACGGCCAATCTCGGCGACACCCGCAGCATCGTGACTCATCCGGGCACCACCACGCACGGCCGTCTCAGTGCCGCACAGCGCGTTGAAATGGGCATCAGCGATGAACTGATTCGGCTGTCGGTTGGACTCGAAGATGCCGGCGATCTGATCGGCGACCTGGCGCGCGCGCTCGATACCTGATGTCGCGCGCGTGACGCCCGACTCGCGCCACGTTTCGCAACATGTTGTATACAGCCGAAAAAAGGGTTTGCAGCTGCATTTTGGCGCGTGTACATTCCAGCCTCAGTTTTCTCCAGACGTCGCCACGCTTGGCGGCGTGTCCCCAGAATAAGTTCTTAAACTGAAATCCTTCTGACGCTGGCAGAGATCGATTTCCGTTAACAGGCTGGTGAAAAGCGGGCGAAGGCGCCGCGCTGCAAAGCGCAGAGCCATCGGGATGCGTCGATCATTCATGATTGCGTGAGCACCGCAGGCAGCGGCCGCAGCCGTTTTTCACCAGCCTGTTAAAGGCATCAACCGGAGGTACATCTCATGCCTGGCAGGAATTTCCTTTTCGTTCCCGGTCCGACCAACATCCCGGAACGCATCCGTCGCGCGATGGATGTGCCACTCGAAGATCATCGCCGCAGCGATTACCCGTCGATCACGCTGCCGCTGTTCGAAGACTTGAAGAAGGTCTTTCGCACGCGCACCGGCAAGGTGTTCATTTTTCCGTCGTCCGGCACCGGCGGCTGGGAAGCCGCCATTACCAACACGCTCTCGCCCGGCGACAAGGTCCTGCAGGCCCGTTTCGGCCAGTTCAGCCTGCTGTGGGCCGATCTCTGCGTCCGGCTCGGTCTGGACACGCAGATCGAGGACGTCGAATGGGGTGAGGGGGTGCCGCTGGATCGCTACCGCGCGATTCTTGCGGCCGACAAATCACACGCCATCAAGGCCGTGCTCGTGACCCACAACGAAACGGCAACGGGTGTCACCAGCGACGTGCACGGCGTGCGCCGGATTCTCGACGACCTGAAGCATCCCGCGCTGCTGTACGTCGATGGCGTGAGCTCGATTGGCTGCCTCGATTTCCGGATGGAGGAGTGGGGCGTCGACCTGGCAGTCGCCGGTTCGCAGAAGGGATTCATGCTGCCGACGGGCCTCGGCATCGTCGGCGTCAGCCAGAAGGCCCTCGAGGCCCGCAAGACCGCGCAGATGCGCCGCTGCTATTTCGACTTCGATGACCAGCTGCGCATGAATGAAGGCGGCTGGTTTCCCTACACGCCGGCGATGACGCTGATCCATGGTCTGCGCGAGTCCCTGAACATGCTGTTCGAAGAGGGGCTCGAGAACGTCTACGCACGACATCATCGTTACGCCGAAGCCACGCGCCGCGCGGTCGCCGCGTGGGGCCTCAAGCTCTGTGCGCGTGACCCGGCATGCTACTCGGATACGGTCAGCGCGATTCTCGTGCCTGAAGGCTTCGACAGCACGGCGGTCGTCAATACCGCCTACCAGCGCTACAACCTGTCACTCGGTCTCGGCCTCAACAAGGTGGCTGGCAAGGTGTTCCGCATCGGGCACCTGGGCGATTTGAACGAGCTGATGATCCTGAGCGCGATCGCGGGCACCGAAATGGTGTTGCGTGATGTGGGCATCATGGTCGATGCGGGCAGCGGTACGGCGGCAGCGCAGGAGTACCTGCGTGCCACGCATCCGGCGAGCCAGGGCGCAGAAGGCCTGCGCAAGACGGCGTAACTGAAGCCGGCGCAGCCGGTTTCAGGGGGAACCGTCACCGGTGCTGCATGCGCCCGGTGGCGGAATCGCCTGACGCCGGTGCCGTCTCGGCATTCCCTCAGATTTTCCGGGCGGCAAGTCGCGCACTTGATCCGTGTGGACTGCGTCGTCCCCGTGCAAACGTCCATAGGGGGTCGGCATGAGCTTTACACAGTTTCCTCTCGCGAAGGCGCGCCTGCAGCGCAGCGAACTGGCGGTACCCGGATCCAATCCGCGCATGTTCGAGAAAGCCCTGCAGTCGGCCGCCGATTACGTATTTCTCGACTGCGAAGACGCGGTTGCGCCTGACGACAAGGCGCAGGCCCGGCGCAACATCGTCGAAGCCCTTAATGGCCTCGACTGGCGCGGCAGTCGCAAGACGGTGTCGGTGCGCATCAATGGCCTCGACACGCACTATATGTACCGCGACGTCGTCGACATCGTGGAGCAGGCCGGTGCGAACCTCGACACAATCCTGATCCCGAAGGTAGGCGTGCCCGCCGACGTGTATGTCGTCGACTGCCTGCTGACCCAGATCGAAGCCGCCTGCGGCCTCACGCATCGCATCGGCATCGAATGCCTGATCGAAACCACGCTCGGCATGGCAAATGTCGAGGCCATCGCGCAGGCGAGTCCGCGTCTCGAAGCACTGCATTTCGGCGTCGCGGATTACGCCGCCAGCTGTCGCGCCCGGACCGTCAGCATCGGCGGTCTGAATCCGGATTATCCGGGAGATCAATGGCATGCCAGCCTGCAGCGGATGCTGGTCGCCTGTCGCGCCTATGGTTTGCGTGCCATCGATGGGCCGTTCGGCGACTTCAACGATCCAGCCTCGTTCATCGCCGCCGCGAAACGGGCGGCCGCGCTGGGTTTCGAGGGCAAGTGGGCCATTCATCCGAGCCAGATCGAACTGGCGAACGCGGAGATGTCACCGACCACAGACGAGGTCGCGCGGGCGCGGCGGATTCTCGAAGCGCTTGCCGAGGCCGCGCGCGAGGGCAAGGGAGCCGCGCAGATCGATGGCCGCATGATCGACGCGGCATCGGCCCGCATGGCCGAGAACGTCGTGCGCCAGGCCGACGCGATCAACGCCCGCGCCAACTGAAGGAGCATGTCAGATGGATATCCACGAGTATCAGGCCAAGGAGCTGTTGCAGCAGTTCGGCGTCATGGTGCCGCGCGGCGGTCTCGCCTACAGCCCGGAGCAGGCGCGCTACCGCGCGCATGAAATCGGCGGCGAGCGCTGGGTGGTCAAGGCGCAGGTGCATGCCGGCGGTCGCGGCAAGGCCGGCGGCATCCGGATCTGCGAGTCCGATGGTGCGGTCGAGGAGGCGGCGGAAGAGCTGCTCGGCAAGCGCCTCGTCAACGCCCAGACGGGCACTCGCGGGCGCATCGTCAATCGGCTTTACGTCGAGGCCGCGACGCCTATCGAGCGCGAGTTCTATCTCGGCATCGTGCTCGACCGCGCGAAAGAACAGATCTCGGTTGTCGCCTCGCCTGAAGGCGGCATGGAAATCGAGGAAATCGCGCAGCAGCGTCCTGATTCGATCGTGCGCTGCGCGATCGAGCCGGCTGTCGGCATGCAGGAGTTCCAGGCCCGCGAAATCGCGTTTTCGCTGGGGCTGCCGTCGACTTTGATTGCGCCTGCGGTGAAGACGCTGATGGGCGCTTATCGCGCGTTTCGCGATCTGGATGCGGTGATGGTCGAAATCAATCCGCTCGCCGTCACCGGCGATGGCCGCCTGCTGGCCCTGGACGCCAAGATGGCATTCGACGACAACGCGCTGTTCCGGCGAGCGTCGATTTCCGAACTGCGCGACAAGTCGCAGGAAGACCCCCGCGAAATGCAGGCTGCCGATCGCGGTCTGTCCTATGTCGGCCTCGATGGCCAGATCGGCTGCATCATCAACGGCGCGGGGCTCGCGATGGCGACGATGGACATGATTCAGCATGCCGGGGGCAGACCCGCGAACTTCATGGACATCGGCGGCGGTGCATCCCCGGAGCGGGTGGCGAAAGCGTTTCGCCTGGTCTGCAACGACGCGAACGTGCAGGCCATCCTCGTGAACATCTTTGCCGGCATCAATCGCTGCGACTGGGTCGCAGCCGGCATCCTGCAGGCACTGGAAAAGGTCGAATTGAACCTGCCACTCGTCGTGCGTCTGGCGGGGACCAAAGTCGAGGCCGGCAAGGCGCTGCTGCGTGCCAGCGGCAGGCCGATCATCATGGCCGACACGCTCGCCGACGCGGCCGATCAGGCAGTGGCAGCGTGGCGTGCCGCCACCGAAAACCGGGCATAGGAGGTCGTCATGGCAATTCTGATCAATGAGGACACCCGGGTGATCGTGCAGGGTTACACCGGCCAGATCGGCAGCTTTCACGCACAGGAAATGATGGATTACGGCACGCAGGTCGTCGGCGGCGTGACGCCCGGGAAGGGCGGCATCAACCATCTCGGCAAACCGGTCTTCAACACCGTCAAGGAAGCGGTCGCGGCAACCGGCGCCAATGCGAGCATCGTGTTCGTGCCCCCGCCGTTCGCGGCCGACAGCCTGATGGAAGCGGCCGATGCCGGCATCGAATACTGCGTGGCGATCACTGACGGTATTCCGGCCCACGACATGATCCGGCTGAAACGCTATATGCGGCGTTATCGCGCCGAGCGCCGCATGCGGCTGACCGGCCCGAACTGCGCGGGCACGATCAGCCCCGGTCGCGCGATGCTCGGCATCATGCCCGGACACATCTACCTCGAAGGCAATGTCGGCATCGTCGGACGCTCAGGGACGCTCGGCTATGAGGCGGCTTCGCAGTTGAAGGCGATGGGCATCGGCGTGTCGACGAGCGTCGGCATTGGTGGAGATCCGATCAACGGCAGCTCGTTCAGGGACATTCTCGAGCTCTTCGAGCAGGATCCCGACACGGATGCCGTCGTGATGATCGGCGAGATTGGTGGTCCGCAGGAAGCGGAGGCCGCGCGATTTTTCCGCGACCACATGAGCAAGCCGCTCATCGCCTACATCGCGGGACTTACCGCGCCGAAAGGACGCCGCATGGGACATGCGGGCGCAATCATCTCCGCGTTCGGCGAAAGCGCGGCGGAGAAGCTCGAAATCCTGCAGGAATGCGGCGCGACGATCGTGCCGCACCCGTCGCATTTCGGGCCCTCGGTGGCTGCGGTGCTCGAGCGCCGCGCGAAGTGACGCAAGCATGATCAGGAGAGTTTTTCCATGAGCAAACCCAAGGTGATCGTGACGCGCCGCTGGCCGGCGCCCGTTGAAGCAAGACTGTCCGAGCTGTTCGACGTCACGCTCAATGCCGACGACCAGCCGCTCGGTGTCGCTGAACTGCAGGCTGCACTGCGGTCGGCCGATGCGCTGTGCCCGACGGTGTCCGATCGTATCAGCGCGGAAGTGCTCGACATCGACGGCATCCGTGCGCGGGTGATCGGCAACTACGGCGTTGGCTTCAATCACATCGATCTGAAGACGGCGGCCACGCGTGGACTCGTGGTCACCAACACGCCGGAAGTGCTGACGGACTGCACCGCCGATACGGCCATGACGCTGCTGTTGATGGTGGCGCGCCGTGCCGGCGAAGGCGAACGGCATGTGCGACACAATGAATGGACCGGCTGGCGGCCAACGCACATGATGGGCACGAAGGTCACCGGCAAGACGCTGGGCCTGATCGGCTTCGGTCGCATCGCGCGCGCGATGGCGCACAAGGCACATTTCGGCTTTGGCATGCGCATCATCTTCAACGATCCGTATCCGCCGTCGGCCGAGATCGTCAACGCACTCGGCGCGACAGCCTGCGCCTCGGTCGAAGATGTCCTGCGGGAAGCGGATTTCGTCGCGCTGCACTGCCCGGGTGGCGAGGCGACGCGACATCTGATGAACGCGGCGCGTCTGGCCCTGATGAAACCGACCGCCTTTCTGATCAACACCGCGCGCGGCGACGTCGTCGATCAGCCTGCGCTGGTCGATGCCTTGACGTCCGGGCGGATTGCCGGGGCCGGGCTCGACGTCTATGACGGCGAACCGAAGGTGCCCGATGCGCTGAAGTCGCTCGACAACGTCGTGCTGCTGCCCCATCTCGGCAGCGCCACGCTCGAAACCCGTGTCGCGATGGGCATGCGCGTCATCGACAATCTCGAGGCTTTCTTCGCCGGCAAACCGCCGCGCGATCGCGTGGTGTAAGCGAGTCGGGTACTGTCGCGGGTCGCCTCGGTGCGGCCCGCGACAGGCTTGCTGACGGCATGCCGGGCCACCTAAGCTTCGAGCCCGTCACCGTATCGATCAGGTCCTGCATGCCCGGTATCGCGCTTGCTGAACTCACGTTCATCGTGCCCTGCATGGGCCGCCTCGCGCACTTGCAGCAGACCTTGCCGAGGATGCTGGCCCTGGCGCCCCGGTCCGTCATCGTCGTCGATTACGCCTGCCCTGAATTGAGCGGGGACTGGGTGGAGGCCCATTATCCGGCAGCACGCGTGGTACGCGTGCGCGGGGTCGGGACCTTCAACCTCGCCGCAGCGCGTAATGCAGGCGCTGCCGTGGCCACGGGCGCCTGGCTCTGTTTCATCGATGCCGACGTCGAACCCGCCGACGACTTCGCGGCCGAGGTCAGCCGACTGGCCGATGCACCGGCGTTCTATACCGTCGCGCCAGCGACGCGCGGCCTCAGCGGCACCGTGATCTGCCCGCGCGGCGCCTGCGCACGCATTGGCGGCTATGACGACACGATCGCCGGCTGGGGCAGCGAGGACACCGACTTTTACCTCAGGCTGCAGTTTGCCGGCTTCCACCGCGCCTATTTCAATGCGACGACCCTGCGGTCGATTCCGCACGATGATGCGCTGCGCACGCAGCATTATGGCGGGCTGAACACGACGCTCAGCCTGAGCATCAACGCCTATTACACGCACGCCAAACTCGATCTGATGAAACTCGGGGGCCGCGAACTGTCAGCGCGTGCGCGGGCCGCGCTGTATTCGCGCATCGCCGCACAGGTCACGGCCGCGCTCGAGCGCGGCGAGCCGGGCGTGATCGAAGTGCCGGTGGGACAGCAGCCACTGTCCGAGGGCTGGGAAATCAGCAGCAGCCTGCGTTATCGCGTCGCGCCGCGCCGTGGCCCGATGCGCTGATCTTGATCGAGCCTCGCACCGGCGACAGCCGCAGCGGTATAGTGTCGGGTGCATGCATTGATTGGGAGGGAAGCTTCATGACCAGAAAACTGAGTGTGCTGATATTCGCACTGATGCTTGGCGCGTGTGGTGAACAGGGTGCGCAGACGGGTGCGGCACCCGAACCCGCGGCGGCTCCGGCCGAAGCGGCGGCACCGGCAGCACCGGCGACTGAGGCGGCAGCACCTGCGGCCGCGGCACCCGACACAGCCGCGGCTGCCGCACCGGCAGCGCCTGCGGCCGACACCGCGGCGCCGGTGACGGACGAAGAGGTCAAATACGACCCGATCGACGTCTCGAAACTCGACAACAGCTGGTACAAGCAGTTTGGTGGCGGCCAGTAGGCAAGGCACCTGCGGCGGCGGATCATCGAACGACCGCCGCCGCATTTCCGGCGCTTCGGGCGTCGGGCGTGCCGCGTTCAGCCGGTGCGGCGATACAGCCTGTTGCGACCAGCGCCGAGCGAGCGCGCCGCCCGATCCTCGACCAGACCTGCGGCAGCCAGCCGCGCTTCCAGGGTGCGCTCGCGTTCACCTTCGATCCGACCCTGCACTTCGATGAGAATCGAGTTCACCAGCGGCAACGTCTCAGTGGCGCCGGCGACGATGTCGTCTTCGATGCCGTCGACATCGAGCTTGATGTGGGTCGGTGCCGGCAGCGCATAGCGCGCGCGCAGACCGTCGATCGAAAACGCGAGTACGCTCTGGCGGAACACCGGCGTGAAGCTCGTGTACTGGTTCTCGGGGCGATCCAGCGCGTTGCCGCCATGGCCGGGACTCGCCTGGCTCATGTACAGCGCCCCCAGCGCATCGCTCGCGCCGAGCGCGACGCACAGCGGATGAATGCGCTCGCCCATGCCGTTGAGGGCAACGTGATCGACCAGCACGCCGAAATTGAAGCCGCTCGGTTCGAATGCGTACACCGTCACGCCGGGCTTCAGGGCCGCGTACAGCGAGTACACGCCGATGCTCGCGCCGATGTCCCAGAACACCTCGCCGGCAGCGAAGCCGTCGATCCAGCCCAGGGTTTCGGGCTCATCGGTATGGAAGCGTTCGACGGCGCTCGCCGTGAAAGCGCTGCGCAACTGGTGAAAACGCAGCGGGCCGAGGCGCGTGTCGACGATCGCCAGATCCTCGCCCATCAGCTGCTCGATGACCCGCGCCGTCACCCGCTTGCGCTGGCGGGCGCTCAGTGGCGCGAGGGTGGTCCTGACGAGGGCGGTGACCAGGCGGGCGATGGAGCGGCTCATGGCGCGCATCTTACCGCAGACCTTCACCCCTGCGGCCGCCGGCGCACCCGCCGCTGTTGCCGGCAGGGCTGTCGATGGCAGAATGCCCACTCCCACGATTCACCCACACAATAAGGAGGCCCACATGACCATCAAAGCAGGCGACAGGATGCCCAGCGGTTCGTTCGGCGTGATGACCGACAAGGGACCCGGTTCGCTGACCAGCGACGAACTCTTCAATGGCAAGAAGGTTGTGCTGTTCTCGGTGCCGGGCGCCTTCACGCCGACGTGCTCTGCGAAGCACCTGCCGGGCTACCTCGAACACGCCGACGCTCTCAAGGCGAAGGGCGTAGACACCATCGCGTGCCTGGCCGTCAATGACGCATTCGTCATGGGCGCCTGGGGCAAGCATGCAGGTGCCGACGGCAAGGTGACGATGCTCGCCGACGGCAACTGTGCCTACACTAAGGCGCTGGGCCTGGAACTCGACGCCAGCGGCTTCGGCATGGGCACGCGCGGCCAGCGTTTCGCGCTGATCGTCGACAACGGTGTCGTGAAGAACGTGTTCGTCGAAGCGCCGATGGAGTTCAAGGTCAGTGCCGCGGAGAACGTGCTCGCGAATCTCTGAACGAACCGCGGACCCGGGCGCAATCGGGCGCCCGGGCGCATCAACGATGATTGATTCCCCAGTCCCGACCCCGTTCGACCCGGACTGCTTCCAGCAGGAACTGGCGTCACTCGGTGCCTGGATAGCTGATTACTACCGGCGTCTGCCCGAGCTTCCCGTCCTCTCGCAGGTTGCGCCAGGCGCCGTGCGCGCGGCGTTGCCCGACACTGCGCCTGAAACTCCCGAGCCCTTCGCGGCCGTGCTGGCCGATCTCGATCGCATCGTGGTGCCGGCGCTGACCCACTGGCAGTCGCCGAATTTTTTCGCCTATTTTCCCGCGAACGCCTCGGCACCTTCAATGGAGGCGGAACTCGTCTCGGCCGCCCTCGGCGTGCAGGGCATGTTGTGGCTGACCAGTCCCGCGTGCACCGAACTCGAAACGCAGGTGCTCGACTGGCTCGTGCATGCGTGCGGGTTGCCGGCAGCGTTCCTGTCCGCGGGCGCCGGCGGTGGCGTGCTGCAGGATTCGGCGTCGAGCGCGGTGTTGTGCGCGCTGCTGGCCGCGCGTGAACACGCGAGTGGTGGCGACAGCAATGAGCACGGCTATCGCGGCGGCCTCACGGTGTACGGTTCGAGCCAGGCCCATTCGTCGCTCGACAAGGCGGTGATGATCGCCGGCATCGGTCGCCGGCAGCTGCGCAAAATTGCGGTCGATGCCGGGTTCGCGCTGGACCCGGCCGATCTCCTCGCCCGGATCAACGCCGACCGCGCGGCCGGCCTGACGCCGGCCTTCGTCTGCGCGACTGTCGGCACCACCTCGTCGCTGGCCTGCGACCCGTTGCCCGAAATCGGCCGGATCTGCCGCGAGGCGGGCGTCTGGCTGCACGTCGATGCCGCGATGGCCGGCAGCGCGGCGTTGTTGCCCGAGCACCGCGCCCTGTTCGCGGGCCTCGAACTGGCGGACAGCTATTGCTTCAATCCGCACAAGTGGCTGCTGACGAACTTCGACTGCAGTTGCCTGTACGTCGCGCGGCGCGACGAGCTGACGTCGGCCCTGTCGATCAGCCCTGCGTATCTGCGCAACGATGCCACGGCCGCCGGCGCGGTGCTCGATTATCGCGACTGGCAGATTCCGCTGGGCCGTCGTTTCCGCGCGCTGAAGCTGTGGTTCGTGCTGAGACGATTCGGCCTGGCCGGCCTGCGCGCGCTGCTGCGGCGACACATCGCGCTGGCTGCCGATTTCGCGGGCTGGGTGGCTGCGGACGAGCGTTTCGAGCTTGTGGCGCCCGTCACGCTGAATCTGGTCTGCTTCCGCTACCGTGGCAGCGACGAACAGAACCAGCGGTTGCAGCGCCTGGTCAATGACAGCGGGCGTCTGTTCATGTCGCATACAGTGTTGAATGGTGAGCATGTACTGCGCTGCTGCATCGGTCAGGGCGCGACCGATGACACTCACGTGCGTGCCGCCTGGCAGCAGATAGCGGCGGCGGCCACCACCTTGAACGCCTGAGGCGCGGAGTCATGACGATGCTGAAGCTGTTGCCCCTGATGTTGCCTCTCCTGGCCGGCCTGGCGCCGTCGGCGCTGGCGCACGACGCCGAGCCTCTCGTCTACGATCAGGTCGACCTGGCGGCGAATGCCGAGCAGGAGGTCGCCAACGACCTGCTCGTTGCGGTGCTCTATACCGAACACGAAGGACAGCGTCAGGCCGAAGTCGCCGAGCGCGTCAACACGACGATGGCGTGGGCCCTCGACCGCGCGAAGCCGGCCGCGGGCATCAAGTCGCAAACCCTCCAGTACAGCACCTATCCCGTCTACGCCAGCAACTCGACGACAATCGCCGGCTGGCGTGCACGTCAGGCGCTGCGGCTCGAAGGGCACGACGCGCAGGCGCTCGGCGAACTGATGTCGTCGCTGCAGGAGAAACTCGCCGTCGAGTCGGTGGGCTACGCGGTGTCGCGGGAGGCGCGGCTGGCCGCCGAGGACGCGTTGACCGCGAGCGCCATCGCGCAGTTCGAGGCGCGCGCCCGGCAGATAGCCGGGGCGCTCGGCCGCCCCGGCTACCGGCTCGTGCGCCTCAATGTCTCGAACACCGGCAATCCCGGCATGCCGGTCGCTTATCGCTCGGCGATGATGGCCGATACAGCCATGGTCAAGTCGGCACCGGCGCAAATCGACGCCGGCGAACAGACGCTCGGCGTCGCGGTGTCCGGCACCATTCAACTCGAACCCGCGCGCTGAGCCGCGCGAGAGGCCCGCCTGATGAAATCGACGCTCGCTGCCCTGTGCCTGTCCGTCGCGCTGTCGAACGCGGTGCTGGCCGCCACGCCCGAGCCGGCCCCCGACTACGCGGCGCTGAAGGCCCGCCTGCAGGGCGGCGATCCAAAGGTCGATTACCTGGCCTTGCGCATGGCGCACGCTGAATCCGGCGATTATCGGCCGAACTCGCCGGATTCACTGGTGCGTCGCAAGGCCGTACAGGATGCAATCGAAGCGCGCCGGTTCGACGAGGCCGCGGCCCTGCTGGAGAAATGGCTGGCCGCCGATTTCCTGAATCCGTTCGCGCATCTCGGCGCCATCCGCGCGTATCGCGAACTCGGCAAGGACGAGCTGTCGGCGTTCCACAACGCCGTCGTCGATGGCCTCTTCGCGTCCATCTGCGGCCCGGACGAAGGCCAGTCCGAGAACCGCCCCTGTCGCGTGCTGTCAATCGACGAACAGCATTTCTTTCTGGTGATGAACGGCTTTATGGTCAACGGCGAGTACGGCACGACCTGCAGTGAGGCTCGACCCTGTCAGGTGTACGAAGTCACGAAGCAGAACACCAACGAAGCCTTCACGCTGTATTTCGACATCTCGCGACCGCTGGCCTTCCAGGAGGCCCGGCGCAAGGTCGCGACCGACGCCGCGGCGGCTCAGAAGCCGTAGAAGACGGGGATGACGGTGACGGCCACGGCCCAGGTCACGAGATTCAGCAAGCCCCCGAACACGACGAAATCCCGGAACTGGTAGCCGCCGGGGCCGTAGACCATCAGGTTCGTCTGGTACCCGATGGGCGTCGCGAAGCCGCAGGAGGCCGCGATCATGATCGCGAAGACGAACGGCATGTGCGACACGCCGAGCATCTCGGCGGTCGCGAGCGCGAGCGGGAACATCATCGCGGCCGCGGCGTTGTTCGACATCAGTTCGGTGAAGACCATCGTCAGCCCATAGATGATCACCAGCGCGAGCCAGGGATCGTTGCCGGCGAATCCCAGGAACTGCTCGACGATGATCTGCGCGCCGCCGCTGATCTCCAGCGCCTTGCCGATGCCGAGCGCAGCGCCGATCACGGTCAGGACCTGCCAGTCGATGCTGCGGCGGGCGACCGGCCCCGTCACGCAGCGCGTGGCGAGCATCAGGCAGGCTGCGAGCAGCGCTGCGTTCAGCATCGTCATCACGCCGGTGGCCGCGAGCGCCACCATGCCGCACAGGATCGCCACCGCGATGCCCGCCCGCTCGTGGCGCACGGGTGCCGAATTGTCGAGTTGGGTGACGAGGAGGAAATCACGTGAATTGCGATGCGTCTCGGCAAACGAATTGTTCGTCTCCAGCAGCAGCGTGTCGCCGGTCTCGAGGACGATGTCGCCGATCTTGCGCTTGATGCGCGCGCCGTCGCGCGCCACCGCGATGACCGCCGCGTTGTAGACGTTGCGAAAGCGCCCGTCGCGGATCGTGCGGCCGACCAGCGGGCAACTGCTCGATACCACGGCTTCGACGAGGCAGCGCGAATCGCGATGCGCCTGCAGCTTGAAGACCTGGTTCGTTGCCGGGCGCAGCCCGTGAATGCGCTGCATCTCGACGATCGAATCGACGATGCCGACGAAGATCAGCCGGTCATCGCCTTTCAGACGCTGTTCCGGGCCGACAGCAATGATGGCGTCGCCATCGCGTTCGATTTCCATCAGATAGGCGCCGGGCAGATGACGCAGCCCGGCTTCCTCGATCGTGCGCCCCGCCAGCGCCCCGCCTGGCTCCACCATCATCTCGACGGTGTATTCCCGCGGATCGCTCTCGAGGCTGATCGCCGGCTTGCGATCCTTCAGCAGCAGGCGGCTGAACAGCAGCATGTAGGCGATGCCGACCACGGCGCATGCAATGCCGACCGGTGCTATCGCGAACATGCCGGGCTTCTCGCCGGTGGCGTCGCGCAGCAGCCCGTAGACGACGACGTTGGTGCTGGTGCCAATCTGCGTGCACAGCCCGCCGAGGATCGTCGCGAAGCTGAGCGGCATCATGAATTTCGACGGCGACATCTGGAGCTTCTTGGCCCAGTCGAGCACCACCGGCACCAGCATCGCGACCAGCGGCGTGTTGTTCATGAACGAACTCATGACGGCGGCCGGCAGCATCATGCGTGTCTGGGCGCTGACGAGCCGGGTGGGACGCCCGAGCAGCCGCTGGGCGACCCACGCCATGCTGCCGGTCTCGCGCATGCCGGTGGCGACCACGAACAGGACCCCGACCGTGATCAGGCCCTCGTTCGCAAAGCCCGCCAGTGCCTGCCCGGTATCGAGCACGCCGCAGCTCAGCAGGAAGGTCAGCGCCGCGATCATCACCAGATCGGGGCCGACGGCGGTCAGGGTCAGGGCCAGCAGCACGCCGAGGACGGTGACGAGAGTCAGGATGGCTTGTTCGGTCATGGCGTTGGGTGCGGGTGCGGCCGGCGTTTCGTCGGATCGACGGGGTGGTTCATAGCATAAAGGAGAACGGCGCCCGGCTGCGTATCAAGCCACCCCGGCCTTTGCCGCTAACGAAAACTGCAGCCGCCCGCCGGCCCATCACGGAGACTTCCGCATGACTTCCCCCGTTGCCGCCAGGCCTGGTCCCAGAACGGCGGTCGAACCGCTGTTCGTGTTCGGCTCGAACATGCTCGGCGAACATACCGAGGGCCACGCCGCGGTCGCCGCGCGCTTCCACAAGGCGCAGACCGGCGAAGCGCAGGGCCGCACCGGTAATGCCTATGCGATTCCCTATCGCGATCAGCAGATGCGTCTGCTGCCGCTGCGCGAGATTGGCGCGCAGGTCGAGAAGTGGAAAGCGTATGCGACGGCGAATCGCGGGACGGCCTTCCAGGTCGCGCGCTTTGCGTGCGAAAAAGGTGCATTCAGCGACGCCGAAATCGCCCATCTGTTCCGCCAGGCGCCGCCGAACAGCATCCTGCCGGCGGTGTGGCAGCGCGTGCTCGAGAACACGCGACCGGTGCGCATCATGGTCTACGACCCGGCCGGCCGCCTGCTCGGCGCCGAGTGGCAGGCGCTGCTGGGCCGTTACCTGTCGCTGAACCTGCCGCTGTGGGGCGCGAGCGGCGCCGAACTCATCAGTGCCGGCGGTGCACGCAACGTGGTGGCGACCGACGCCGCCGCGCGGCACCTCGGCCTCAAGCATCGGGTGATAGGCGAGAATCCGGCGTACTTCGGCGCGCAGTCGGCGATTGCGGCAGAGATGAAAGCCGTGTGGTCCGCGACCCACCTGCTGAGCATCACCGATCCCGATCAGACGGCCCAACCTGCCCATGTCCGCGTGCTGTCCTATGCGACGCGCGACGGGCTCGATTGCGATGACCTTTATCCGGGCATGTTCGACTGAGCCGGACTGGCCGCGTCGCCTTCACACCGGCGGGAGCCGCGGCGAAGGAATCCGGCCTGCTCAACAGCAGCGTCGGATCCCGCTCCAGCGCCGATCCTGTTCGGATCTGAAGAATTCCGCGCGCGTCGGCAGGCGATGGCCGCAGCCCGCGCCGTGCTCGTGCAGATGCTGCCGGCAATAGGCGCGATAGGCGGCATCGCCGTTCAGCCAGGCCAGCCAGGTCCTGAGCCCCTGCCAGCAGCGCGCGAGCCGCATCACGGTACCGCGAGCTCCGTGCGCGTATAGGGCGCTTCCGTCAGTGGTGGCAACGGGCCGCCGCGCAGGGCGCGCCGACAGACGCGTGCCGTTTCGAACACCACCACCCAGGTGATGACCAGGAACAACGCCGTCATCGTGGCATTCAGGTGATCGTTGAACAGCAGTCGCGGCGCGCTGGCCACCGCATCCGGCGGCAGCAGGCCATCGGCGAGCTTCTGGCGCAGGTCGCTGGCATGCGCAAGGAAGCCGATGCGCGGCGCGTCGTTGAACAGTTTGTGCCAGGCGGCGGTCGACGTGACGATCACGAGCCAGGCGAGTGGCGCCGCCGTGATGAAGGCCTGTCTGCCACGCCCGGACTTCACGAGGATCGTCGTCGCCACGCACAGTGCGATGGCGGCCAGCATCTGATTGGCAATGCCGAACAGTGGCCACATGCTGTTGATGCCGCCGAGGGGATCCAGCGTCCCCTGATACAGGAAGTAACCCCACGCGGCGACCACGAGGGCGCTCGTCAGCAGCACACTCGGGTACCAGCTCGTGCGACCCAGTGGAGCGTGGAAATTGCCCAGCAGGTCCTGCAGCATGAAGCGCGCCACGCGGGTGCCGGCGTCGAGCGTGGTCAGGATGAACAGCGCTTCGAACATGATCGCGAAGTGATACCACAGCGCCAGCAGCCCACCGCCGGACACCGCCGAGAAGATATGCGCCATGCCGACCGCGAGCGACGGCGCGCCGCCGGTGCGCGCGAACAGCGTCGCCTCGCCCATCTCGCGCGCGAGCGCCTCCATCTGGGCGACCGTGACCGGAAAACCCCAGCCCGAGATCGTCGCCACGGCGCTTGCCGCATCCTTGCCGACGGCGGCGGCAGGGCTGTTGATCGCGAAGTAGACCCCCGGATCGAGCACGCAGGCGGCGACGATCGCCATGATCGCGACGAAGGACTCCATCATCATGCCGCCGTAGCCGATCATCCGCGCATCAGCCTCGTTGGCGATCAGTTTCGGCGTGGTGCCTGAAGAGATCAGCGCGTGGAAGCCCGAGATCGCGCCGCAGGCGATCGTGATGAACACGAACGGGAACAGCGGCCCGGAGAAAATAGGTCCTGTGCCGTCGATGAACTGGGTCACGGCCGGCATGTGGATGTCCGGACGGATGATGACGATCGCGACCGCCAGCGCGCCGATGGTGCCGATTTTCATGAACGTCGACAGGTAGTCGCGCGGCGCGAGCAGCAGCCACACCGGCAACACGGCGGCGCAGAAGCCATAGGCGATGATCATCAGCGCCAGCGTCGGGCCGTCGTAATCGAACCACCCGCGTAGTGCCGGCTGGTGATCGAGCCAGCCGCCGCCGACGACGGCCGCGAGCAGCAGCACCACGCCGATGGCCGTACCCTCGAGCACCTGGCCCGGGCGGATATTGCGCATGTAGAGCCCGATCAGCACCGCGATCGGGATCGTTGCGGCGACGGTGGAGGTTGCCCATGGGCTGTGCTTCATCGCATTGACGACAACGATACCGAGCACGGCAATGAGGATGATCATGATCGTCATCACGCCGAGCAGCGCGGCGCCGCCGCCGACGGGCCCGAGTTCGTCGCGCGCCATCTGGCCAAGCGAGCGGCCATTGCGGCGAATCGAGAAGAACAGGATCACGAAATCCTGCACGCAGCCACCGAGCACGCCGCCGATCAGGATCCACAGCGTGCCGGGCAGATAACCGAACTGTGCGGCCAGCGTCGGCCCGATCAGGGGGCCGGGCCCGGCGATCGCGGCGAAATGATGGCCGAAGACGATCCAGCGGTTGGTCGGCATGAAGTCGCGACCGTCGTTCAGCCGTTCCGCCGGAGTGGCGCGCGTTGGATCGAGCAGCAGCACCTTCGTCGCGACGAAAGCGCTGTAGAAGCGGTAAGCGATGGCGTAGACGCACAGCGCGGCCACGATGAACCACAGGCTGTTGATCGACTCGCCCCGATGCAGCGCGATGCCGCCGACGGCCGCGGCGCCGACGATCGCGACCGCCAGCCACAGCAGCATGCCGGGGCCGCCCAGGCCCCGCTGGGAATGGAAGGCGTAGAGCTGCTGGCGCTGCATCGAAATCCCCCGTGACGCCGGCGGAGGCCGGCGGCGGCTACGATAGCGCCGACGCGTTGGACGCTCAATCGGCAGGGGCGATGGGTCAGCCGGTTGCCCGGACGGCGACGGGGCCTGCGGCCGCGTCGTCAGCAGGAAGACTGCGCGTCGCGGCCGCTGGCCGTGCGGCGCCCGTCAGAACAGACCCGTGATGTTGCCGTGCGCGTCGACATCGATGTTCTCCGCGGCCGGCACCTTCGGCAGACCCGGCATCGTCATCATGTCGCCCGCGATTGCGACGATGAAACCGGCGCCTGCCGCCAGTCGCACCTCGCGGATCGTCACCGTGTGGCCGCTGGGCGCACCGAGCGCACCGGCGTCGGTCGAGAACGACATCTGCGTCTTCGCCATGCAGATCGGCAGCTTGCCGTAACTGGCGTTCAGTTCGTTGAGCTGTGCCCTGACCTTGGCATCGGCGCTGATGCCGGCCGCGCCGTAGATGCGGGTCGCAATCGCGCTGATCTTGTCCCACAGCGGCGCGTCTTCGTCGTAGACGTAACGGTGCGGCACGGTATTCGCGTCGACCACGTCCGCCACCACGCGCGCGAGTTCCTCGGCGCCGGCGCCGCCGTGCGCCCAATGCCTGGCGATCACCGCGCGGCCGCCCAGTGCCTGCACCTTCTTCACGATGAGATCGATTTCAGCATCGGTGTCATGCGTGAAATGGTTGATGCTGACGACGCAGGGCAGGCCGTAGTGCTCGGTGATGTTGCGGTAATGTCGCTCGAGGTTCACGAGCCCCTGTTCCAGCGCCTGCAGATTTTCGGTGGAGAGATTTTCCTTCTTGACCCCGCCGTGGTATTTCAACGCGCGCACCGTCGCGACCAGCACCGCGGCGCGTGGCGCGAGGCCCGCTTTGCGGCACTTGATGTCGATGAACTTCTCGGCGCCGAGATCGGCACCGAAACCGGCTTCGGTGACCACGTAGTCGGCCAGCTTCAGCGCGGCCCTGGTCGCCGACACGCTGTTGCAACCGTGCGCGATGTTCGCGAACGGCCCGCCATGCACGAAAGCGAGATTGTTCTCGAGCGTCTGCACCAGATTAGGTTTGATGGCGTCCTTGAGCAGGGCGGCCATCGCGCCGTGCGCCTTCAGATCGCGCGCCCGCACCGGCTTGCGGCCCGTCGTGGTGTAGCCGATCACGATGTCGCCGAGCCGTTCCTTCAGATCCTGCAGCGAAGTGGCGAGGCAGAAGATCGCCATCACTTCGGAGGCGACGGTGATGTCATAGCCGTCTTCCCGCACGTAGCCGTTGGCGGTGCCGCCGAGGCCGATGGTGATCTTGCGCAGTGCGCGGTCGTTCATGTCGACGACACGTTTCCAGGCGATGAGGCGCGGGTCGAGATCGAGCGCATTGCCATGGTTGATGTGATTGTCGATCAGCGCCGACAACAGGTTGTGCGCGGCGCCGATGGCGTGGAAATCGCCGGTGAAGTGCAGGTTGATGTCTTCCATCGGCACGACCTGCGCATAGCCGCCGCCGGCGGCGCCGCCCTTGACCCCGAAGCAGGGCCCGAGCGATGGCTCGCGCAGGCAGATGATGGTCTTGCGCCCGATGCGGTTCAGGGCGTCGCCGAGGCCGACGGTGGTGGTGGTCTTGCCTTCGCCGGCCGGCGTCGGGCTGATGGCCGTCACCAGCACCAGCTTGCCGTCCGGTTTGCCCTGCAGGCTGTTGATGTAGTCCAGCGAAACCTTGGCCTTGTAATGGCCATAGGGTTCGAGGTGTTCGTTCGCGATGCCATAGCGCTCCGCAGCCAGCGCCATGATGGGACGCTTGTTCGCCGCCTGCGCGATTTCGATGTCGGACATGACGATCTCCTGAATCTCGGTTGAAGCTGAATTCGTGGCGGCGGACGACTGGTCGAACACGGAAGCCGGGTGGACTGGGGCAGGCTTCCGATGCCGCGGCGTGGGCCTCGCTCACGCTGGCGAAACAGGGGCGTGAATGGTGCGCGGGCTGCGAGGTCGAGGGCATTCTAGCACCGGGATCGCGCACGCCATCCACCCTGCACGCGACGCAGCGAGGGCTGTATACAGGCCCTGCCGCAGCAATGCCGATGCCCCGATCGTCGCCCGCACGCACGTGACGAAAGCGCGCCGAAGATGGCGGCGCGCTGTATACAGGTGCGCGCAGTCCGCCTGCGCGCCCGGCCCAGTGGCATGCGCCGGTTCGGCTGCCGGCCGGCCGGCGAGGGCTGCACTCGCGACGTCTTTCAGGGCCTGACCGGACACGCCGCAGGGGCTGGCCGACGGCTTGCGGGCGTTGAGAAAGGAGGGCGCTTCTGGTAGCTTGCCGACATCGAAAAGGGTGGCCATGCATCACCCTTTCTTGCCCGGTACGCAGTGTCCGTCCACCCAGGAATTCCGTAGTTTCACACGTGCAATGACCCGCTATGTCTTCATCACCGGCGGCGTCGTCTCCTCGCTAGGCAAGGGCATCGCATCGGCATCGCTCGGCGCCATACTCGAAGCCCGGGGACTCGATGTCGCGATGATCAAACTCGATCCGTACATCAACGTCGATCCGGGCACCATGAGTCCGTTCCAGCACGGCGAGGTCTTCGTCACCGAGGACGGCGCCGAAACGGATCTCGACCTTGGCCATTACGAACGCTTCGTGCGTTGCCGCACCAGTTCGAGCAGCAACTACACGACAGGCCGCATCTACGAACGCGTCATCCGCAAGGAACGGCACGGCGAGTACCTCGGGGCGACCGTGCAGGTCATCCCGCACATCACCGACGAGATCAAGGCCTGCATCAAGCAGGGCGCCGGTAACGCCGAAATCGCGATGGTCGAGATTGGCGGCACCGTCGGCGACATCGAGTCGCTGCCGTTTCTCGAGGCCATTCGCCAGATGCGGGTCGAACTCGGCGCGCGACACACGCTGTTCATCCACCTGACGCTCGTGCCGTACATCCCGTCGGCCGGCGAAGTGAAGACCAAGCCGACGCAGCATTCGGTGAAGGAACTGCGCTCGATCGGCATCCAGCCCGACGTGCTGATCTGCCGCGGCGATCGGCCGGTGCCCGAGACCGAGAAGCGCAAGATCGCGCTGTTCACGAACGTCGAGGAGCGGGCTGTCATCTCGGCCATCGATGCCGACTCGATCTACAAGATTCCGCTGATGCTGCATGCGCAGGCGCTCGACGACATCGTCGTGGAGAAGCTCGGCATCGAGGCGCCGCCGGCCGATTTGAAGGAATGGCAGGCGGTGGTCGATGCGGTCGGCGCGCCGAAGGGCGAAGTCAACATCGCGATGGTCGGCAAGTACGTCTACCTGACCGAATCCTACAAATCCCTGTCCGAAGCGCTGATCCACGCCGGCATCCACACCCGTACGCGCGTCAACATCCGCTACGTCGACTCGGAGGTCTTCGAGCGCGAAGGCGTGACCGGGCTCGAAGGCATGGACGCGATACTCGTGCCGGGCGGTTTCGGCGAGCGCGGCATCGAGGGCAAGGTGCTGGCCGCGCAGTACGCGCGCGTCAACAAGATTCCCTACCTCGGCATCTGCCTCGGCATGCAAGTCGCGGTGATCGAGTTCGCGCGCCATTGCGCGGGCCTCGAGGACGCCCACAGCACGGAATTCAATCGCGACACGAAAGCACCGGTCATCGCGCTGATCACGGAATGGATGGCGGCCGATGGCGCCGTGCATCGCCGCGACGAGCGCAGCGACAAGGGCGGCACGATGCGCCTCGGCGGACAACAGTGCAGGCTCGCGCCCGACAGCTTCGTCGCGCGGGCCTACGGTACCGAGACGATCATCGAGCGGCATCGCCACCGCTACGAATTCAACAACACCTATCAGATGGAACTCGAGGCCAGCGGGCTGCGCATTGCCGGCCGCTCGATGGACGGCAACCTCGTCGAAATCGTCGAAATTCCGACGCACCCGTGGTTCGTCGGCTGCCAGTTCCACCCCGAATTCACGTCGACGCCGCGTGACGGCCATCCGCTGTTCACGGCCTTCGTGCGTGCCGCGCTGGCGCATCAGCAGCAGCGTGCGGCACCGGATTCCAATGCGGCTATGTAATTTCGACGTCGGCGGCGCGCAGCCTTTTTTCCTGATTGCGGGCCCTTGCGTCATCGAAAGCGAAGCGCTGGTGTTCGAGGTCGCGGGCGCGCTGCAGGAGATGACGCGCGCGCTGTCGATTCCGTTCATCTTCAAGGCTTCCTACGACAAGGCGAACCGGACTTCGCACGAAAGCTTCCGCGGCCCGGGGCTCGAGCAGGGCCTGAAGATCCTCGAGAAGCTCCGGCGCGAGCTCGGCGTCCCGGTCCTGACGGATGTCCACGAAGATACGCCGCTGAACGAGGTGGCGGCCGTCGTCGACGTGCTGCAGACTCCGGCGTTCCTGTGTCGGCAGACGAACTTCATCCAGGCCGTCGCGCGTCAGGGCAAGCCCGTCAACATCAAGAAGGCGCAGTTCCTCGCGCCCTGGGACATGCTGCACGTCGTCGCCAAGGCGCGGGCCACCGGCAATGAGCAGATCATGGTCTGCGAACGCGGAGCGAGCTTCGGCTACAACTATCTCGTGTCCGACATGCGCTCGCTGGTCGTGATGCGCGAGACCGGCGCGCCCGTCGTGTTCGATGCGACGCACTCGGTGCAGATGCCGGGCGGTCAGGGCGGGTCATCCGGCGGCCAGCGCGAATTCGTGCCGGCGCTGGCGCGGGCGGCGGCAGCGGTTGGCGTCGCGGGCATCTTCATGGAAACGCACCCGGATCCGGAGCGCGCGTTGTCCGACGGCCCGAATGCGTGGCCGCTGCCGCGCATGCGCGAACTGCTCGAAACCCTGTGCACGATCGATCGCACCGTCAAACAGGCGGGCGTGATGAATTGAGTCGGGCCCCGCTGCCGGGGCCATCGCTGGTCAGAAAGGAAATCACATGTCTGAGATCACCCAGGTCACCGCTCTCGAAGTGATGGACTCCCGCGGCAACCCGACGGTCCGCGCCGAAGTCGTCACCGCCAGTGGCGCGCGTGGCGCTGCCGCCGTGCCGTCCGGCGCCTCCACCGGCGAACGCGAAGCGCTCGAGATGCGCGATCTCGACAAGTCCCGTTACCTTGGCAAGGGCGTGCTGAAGGCCGTCGGCCACGTCAACGCCGAAATCGCCGCCTGCGTGCGCGGTCGCGATGTCACCGACCAGGCCGGCCTCGACGCGGCGATGATTGCGCTCGACGGCACGCCGAACAAGGGCCGTCTCGGTGCGAACGCCACGCTCGCGGTGTCGATGGCGGCGGCGCGTGCAGCGGCCACCGAGCTGAAGCTGCCGCTGTACGCCTACTTCGGCCGCGGCGAGCGCGAGCGCTTCGACCTGCCGGTGCCGATGATGAACATCATCAACGGCGGTGCGCACGCGAGCAATAACGTCGACTTCCAGGAATTCATGATCCTGCCGGTCGGTGCACCGAATTTCGCCGAGGCGCTGCGCTACGGCGCCGAGGTGTTCCATGCCCTGAAATCCGTGCTCGCGAAACGCGGCGCCGGCACCACCGTTGGCGACGAAGGCGGATTCGCGCCTGATTTGCCGTCGAACCAGGCGGCGCTCGATCTGATTGCGGAAGCGATCGACAAGACCGGCTTCAAGCTCGGCACCGACATCGTGCTGGGCCTCGATGTCGCGAGCTCCGAGTTCTACGAAGACGGCAAGTATCACCTCGCGTCCGAAGGCCGTCGCCTGACCAGCGCTGAGATGAGCGATCTGCTCGCCGGCTGGGCACGGGACTATCCGATCGTCACGATTGAAGACGGCATGGATCAGAACGACTGGGCAGGCTGGGCGTTGCTGACGAAAGCCATCGGCGATCGGGTGCAGCTCGTCGGTGACGACCTGTTCGTGACCAACACCGAAATCCTCGCCCGCGGCATTTCCGAACACATCGCGAATTCGATCCTCATCAAGGTCAACCAGATCGGCACGCTCAGCGAAACCTTCGCTGCGATCGAGATGGCACGCAAGGCCAACTACACGGCGGTCGTGTCGCATCGTTCGGGCGAGACCGAAGACACCACGATTGCCGACATCGCGGTCGGCAAGAGCACGGGCCAGATCAAGACGGGTTCGCTGTCGCGCTCGGATCGCGTGGCGAAATACAACCGCCTGCTCGTGATCGAAAGCGAACTCGGTGCGCGCGCGAGCTATCCCGGCCGCGCCGCGTTCTACAACCTGGCAGGGCGCTGAGCCTCGATGCGCGGCCTGATCCTCGTCCTCGGTGTGTTGCTGCTGCTATTGCAGTACAGCCTGTGGCTGGGGCGCGGCGGCGTGCGCGACGTGGCGAACCTGAAGTCGCAGATCGCCGCGCAGGAGGCCGAGAACGCGAAACTCGAAGCGCGCAACAACGCACTGCTCGCGGAGGTCATGGACCTCAAGCAGGGAATGGACGCGATTGAGGAAATCGCGCGCAGTGAAATGGGCATGCTGCGTCAGGGCGAGGTGTTCTTCCAGGTACTCGAACCGGTCAGGACGCTCGCGGAGGCGCCGGCGGCGAGTGATGACGACTGACGCTGCCCGGATCTGGGCCGTCGTGCCCGCCGCCGGCAAGGGCGCCCGCATGGGCGCCGACCGGCCCAAACAGTATCTCGAGCTCGCCGGCCGCACGGTGCTCGAGCACACCCTGCGCCGTCTGCTCGATGAACCCCGCATCAGCGGCATCGTGGTGCCGATGGCCGCAGACGACAGCTTCGGTCGGACCATCATCGACGGTCTCGGACCGCGCGTGGTCGCCACGCTCGGCGGCGCCGAGCGCTGCCATTCGGTGCTGAATGGTCTCGAGGCGCTGCCCGACGCGGCCGACGACGACTGGGCGCTGGTCCATGACGCCGCGCGCCCGTGCCTGCGGTCCGGCGATCTCGCCACGCTGATCGCGCAGCTCGCCGACAACCGCTGCGGCGGCATCCTCGCCGTGCCGGTGCGCGACACGCTGAAGCGCTGCTCGGTTGACGGCGCCATCGAACATACGGTCGATCGCAACCGGCTGTGGCATGCGCTGACCCCCCAGATGTTTCGCCTGTCCGTGCTGCGCGCCGCGCTGCGCGATGCGCTGGCGGCGGCGCGCCTGGTGACCGACGAGGCGCAGGCAATCGAACTCGCGGGATTCGTGCCGCGCGTGGTCGAGGGGCATGCCGACAACATCAAGATCACGCGGCCGGAAGATCTGCCGCTGGCGGATTATTATCTGCGCACGCAGTCGGGAGGATGAGCACGATGCGGATAGGTCAGGGCTACGACGCGCACCGGTTTCGGGACGGCGATCACGTGATGCTCGGCGGCGTGCGCGTGCCGCACGATCGCGGGCTGGCGGCGCATTCCGACGGCGACGTGCTGCTGCACGCGATCTGCGATGCGTTGCTCGGGGCCGCGGCGCTCGGCGACATCGGCAAGCACTTTCCGGACACGAGCCAGACCTTCAAGGGCATCGACAGTCGGATCCTGTTGCGCAAGACCGCAGCCCTGATCGCCGACGCGGGCTATCGCCCGGTCAATGTCGACGGCACCATCGTCGCCGAGCGCCCGAAGATCGCGCCGCACGTGGCGGCGATGCGCGCGTGCATCGCTGACGATCTGGGTCTGCCGCTCGAGGCCGTCAGCGTCAAGGCAACGACCACCGAGAAAATGGGCTTCACCGGCCGCGAGGAAGGCATCGCGTCGCTCGCGATTGCGTTGCTCGAACCGCTGCCGGCCGGCCGCTGACAGGCGGGGCGTCAATGGCGCAGGCGCGTGTTCGCCGGCCTGCGCGACTGATGACGACACGCCCAGGTGTCGCGGATCCCTCGCTCACCACGGGCGGGCCCCATTCGAAGACTGCTGTGCGCGCGGCCCGGGACCGTTTTTCACGAGTCCGCTGATGCTGGCTCCGCGCCGGCGACATCCTCATAGCGCAGGACCTGCGTGCCGTTCCACTCGGCGCCGGGTGCGAGCCGCACCGGCGGCTCGAACACGGCCGGTTCGATGCACAGCATCCGGCGATAGCCGTCAGTCTCCATGTCGCTGAGCGCTGCCGCCTTCGTGGCGCCCGGATTCCAGATCACCAGGTCGGCAAAGCCGCTGCGCTCCACCGTCACACGCGCCACGCCGTCTTCGAGCACGACCGAATCGGGGGCTGCGACGAAGACGCGGTCGAATTCGCCGTCGAAGCGCAGTGCCGGCCGGGTCTCGAGCGCCGCGCGCATCGCGTCCGTCGCGTCGAGGAAAGGCCGCCCCTGCAGCCCCCGCACGCGCACTGCTGCGATGTCGTCGACGGCGAGATAGGTGTGCAGTGCGGCGGTGAACGCGCACGCGGTGCCGCCGGTGTTGCGGACGCACAGCGTCGTGGTGAGCGTGTCGTCGCCGAGGATGATGCTGAGCAGGGCTTCGAACGCATGCGGCCACAGGATCCGGGTCGCGGGCGTGTCGCGCAGTTCGAACACCACGCGGCTGGACCCGTCGCGCGGCCGCGCGGTCCATACCAGGTTGCGCGCAAAGCCGTGCTTGGGCAGCGGCCCGAAGCCGCTGAACTGCGGGAAAATGACCGGTATGCCGCCGCGGATCGCACAGCCGGGCGCATAGTGGCTCGCGGTGCTGAGGAAGAGGCGCTCGCGCGTGGTGCCGGCAGGCCGCCAGCCGAGCACGTGGGCGCCGTGAGGGCACACCTGCGCGCTGGCGCCGCCGGGCGAGTGCAGCGTCAGGGCGGTAAAGTCGGGGTCGGTTTTCGCGCGCGCGTCAGCCATGCTGGCCTGCCCCACCGTGTGCGCGTGCAAACGTGATCCCGTTCACACGCCGCGCATCTGCCGATTCTTTTCCGTGAATAGCTCTCAAGTTTGCTTTCCGCCTTCCGCTGTAGCGACTACAAATAACGCCACAACAATAACCCACCACGCGGACGGTCAAACAACATGCGCAACTGCGGTGCAGAAGCTCACGGGGCGACTCTCTTCACCCTCCTGCTGGCGAGTCTGTTCGCCGGCGGCTGCTCTTCGATGGGCAGCAGCCCGGGGCCCGAAGCCCGCGTGCCGACCGCGCAGGCGGTCAGTGCCGACGAAGACCGCGTCGAACAGGTGTTCGTCTATCAGGGCCGGGTGGCGAACGACCTGCTCGAACGCTACCAGTTCGCCGAAGGACCGGAGGCCGAGATGGACCCGGTGCTCGCCGCTGCCGAAGCCCGCATGACTGACAGTTGCACCTACCTGAACCAGGCTGCCGTCAGCTATCTGGCCGGCACCGAGCCCGGGCTGCGCCTCAAGATGCGCGTGTACGCGTCGGTCGACGACTGTGAGGCCGCCGCCACCAAGGTGGCCACGCTGCTCGAACAGTTCAGCCAGCCCATCGCGATTTCCGACAGCAGCCGCTGAGCGCCCGCTCAGCGCTGCACTTTCAACAGAACGTAGATTGCGCCGGTGCCGCCGTCGACCGGCCGCGCCGACGTATACGCCATCACTTCCTCCCGCTGCGCGAGCCAGTGCGCGACGCGCGGCTTCAAGACCGGCACCTTGCCGGGTGAACTGTTGCCCTTGCCATGCACGATGCGCACGCAGCGCAGGCCGTTGCCGAGACAGTGCTGCAGGAAGCCGGCGAGACTCAGTTTCGCTTCGGGTGAGGTCAGACCGTGGAGATCGAGATGCGCCTGTACGGCGATCTCGCCGCGCCGCAGTTTGCGAATCACGGCGTGCTGCACGCCGCCGCGTTTGAAGTTGAGCTCGTCGCCCATTTCCATTTCGCCTGCGCCCGGATCGAGCAGCACCATCTCGCGCAACACGGCGGCCTCGTCGCGCACGCGTTGCTGAGGCACCGGCGGCGGCGCCGGGCGGCGCAGCGGGACGGTGTCGACGGTCAGCGGGCGGACGCCCGCCAATGCCTCGCGCAGGGCGCGGGCATCATCGTCCGGGACACCGGGCGCGGTGCCGGGTGGAGGCTCCGGCTTGCGTGACATCTCGGCGGATATCCAAGGCGCGTCGGTGGCTCAGGCGCGCCGCGCGACGCGGGCGTCGCAGCGCACCGGGGCCGTCGCGCTGCGCAGGCGGCAGGCGTGATGAACGTCGGCGGAGACGAGGAACAGTCGCATGGTGCGCTCCTGCGATGACTGGCGAGAGGCTGGCCTGCAGCCTGCCACGGACCTCGCCGGGCCGGCAAGCAGCCGTGATGCGGACTCAGCCGACGCGGCGGCGCGCATTGTCGAACATCCGGAACCACGGCGACTGCGCCTCGCGCCACTCGCGCGGCAGCCACGAGAACTGGCGGCTCAGATACACGCGTTCGGGATGCGGCATCAGGATCGTCGCGCGGCCGTCGTCGGTCGTGAGGCCGGCCAGGCCCGCAGGCGAACCGTTCGGGTTCTGCGGATAAAGCATCGCCGGCGCGCCGACATCGTCGATATAGCGCACACAGACCTGCTGCGACGGATTGGCGAACGACGCGCGGCCTTCGCCGTGCGAAGCGACCAGCGGGGCCTGCAGTCCCTCGAGACCGTCGAAGAAGATCGACGGCGACGGCAACACCTCGGCCATCACCAGCCGCGCCTCGAACTGCTCTGACCGGTTGCGCAGGAAGCGCGGCCAGTGAGTGGCGCCCGGGATCAGGTCTTTCAGCTGTGACAGCATCTGGCAGCCGTTGCAGACCCCGAGCGTGAACGTCGCGGGGCGTGCAAAGAATGCCGCGAACGCGTCCCGCGCCCGTGCATTGAACAGGATCGAACGCGCCCAGCCGCTGCCGGCGCCGAGCACGTCGCCGTACGAGAAACCGCCGCAGGCGACGAGGCCGTCGAAGGTCTCGAGGTCGGCCGTGCCGGCCAGCACGGCCGACATATGGACATCGACCGCGTCGAACCCGGCCGCGCTGAAGGCCGCCGCCATCTCGCGATGACCGTTGACCCCCTGTTCGCGCAGGATGGCCACGCGCGGACGCTGTAACAGCCGCGCCGGCGCCGCTGACGGCGCCCGCGACGGGCCATTCGACGGGGCAGACGCCGGCACCCGCAGATAAAGTCCGCGGGCGTCGCGATCGAGCGTGCGCGCGAGTTCCTCGTCGGCGCACTCGGGATTGTCGCGCAGGCGCTGGATGGCGTGCGATGGCGCAGACCACTCGCGCAGCAGCGCATAGAGATCGGCTTCGAACAGCGGCTCGCCACCGGCCGCGATCGCGATGCGGCTGCCCGCCGTCGGGCGTCCGAGTCGATGCACATGGCCGGCGAGCGCGGTGGCCGCGAACTGCGCTTCGACGGCCGCGACATCCGCCGCCGAAATCTGCAGCACGAGTCCGAGTTCCTCGTTGAACAGCGCCGCCTGCGCCGATCCGCCGAGCGGACCGATGTCGAGATCGAGACCGCAGCGCGCGGCGAAGGCCATTTCGCACAGCGTCGTGAACAGGCCGCCGTCGGCGCGATCGTGACAGGCGAGCACGTAGCCGGTCTCGTTCAGCAACTGCACGACGGTGAATGCGTCGCGCAAAGCCTGCGGGTCGTCCAGATCCGGCGCTGCATTGCCGAGCAGGCCGTGGACCTGGCCAAGCACCGAGCCGCCGAGCCGCTGGCGGCCAAGGCCCAGATCGACGAGCAACAGCACGCTTTCCTCGAACGGCGCGGCGAGTTGGGGCGTCAGCGATCGGGTGACATCGATCACCGGCGCGAATGACGTCGCAATCAGCGAGACGGGCGAGGTCACGGTGCACTCGCGGCCGGCGTCCTGCCAGCGCGATTTCATCGACATCGAGTCCTTGCCGACCGGAATGCAGACGCCGATCGCCTGGCACAGCGCGCTCGCGGCGGCGACGGCCGCATACAGACGCGCGTCTTCGCCGGGGTGTCCGGCCGCTGCCATCCAGTTCGCGGACAGCACCACGTCTTCGAGACGCTTGATGCGCGCGGCGACGAGATTCGTCAGCGCTTCGCCTATCGCCATGCGCGCCGCCGCGGCAGCGTCGAGCAGCGCGAGCGGCGTGCGCTCGCCGATGGCGAAGGCTTCGCCGGTGACGCCGCTGAAATCCGCCGCGGTCACCGCGCAGTCGGCGACCGGTACCTGCCACGGCCCGACCATCTGATCGCGCACGGCAAGTCCGCCGACCGTGCGATCGCCGATCGTGATCAGGAAGCGCTTGTCGGCGACCGCCGGAAAACGCAGCACGCGGCGCGCCGCTTCGGCGAGATCGAGTGTCGTGTCGAAGGTCCGTTCCGGTGCCGGCACGGTCGCAACGTCACGGAACATGCGCGGCGCCTTGCCGAAGATGACATCCATCGGCAAGTCGACGACCGCCTCGCCGCGCAGCGCATCCCACAGCCGCAGATGGCGCTCGGCCGTGGCGACGCCGACGACAGCCATCGGGCAGCGTTCGCGCGCGCACAGGGCTTCGAAGGCCGGCAGATCGGCCGGCCGGATGCCGAGTACGTAGCGCTCCTGCGCTTCGTTGCACCAGATCTCGAGCGGCGACATCGCGGGATCTGCATTCGGAGTCGCGCGCAGCTCGAGTCGGCCCCCGCGCTCGGAATCGTTCAACAGCTCGGGGATCGCGTTCGACAGTCCGCCGGCACCGACGTCATGGATGGCGACGATCGGGTTCCGGTCGCCGAGCGTCCAGCACGCATCGATCACTTCCTGCGCGCGCCGTTCCATTTCGGCGTTGTCGCGCTGCACCGACGCATAGTCGAGATCGGCATCGCTGTCGCCACCCTTGATCGACGACGCGGCGCCGCCGCCGAGGCCGATCAGCATCGCCGGGCCGCCCAGCACGATGATGCAGTCATCCGGTGCCAGCGTGAGCTTCTCGACGTGTCCAGGCCGCACGTTGCCGATGCCGCCGGCGAGCATGATCGGCTTGTCGTAGCCGCGGCGGTCGCCAGCGTCATTGAACTCGAAGGTGCGGAAGTAGCCGGCGAGCGCCGGCCGGCCGAACTCGTTGTTGAACGCCGCAGCCCCGATCGGGCCTTCGATCATGATCTGCAGGGCGCTCGCGAGGCGCGGGTTCAGCGCACGCGTGTCTTCCCAGGGCTCGGCCATGGACGGCAGACGCAGGTGTGAGACGGAGAAGCCGCTCAGGCCCGCTTTCGGTTTCGCGCCGCGGCCCGTCGCGCCCTCGTCGCGGATTTCGCCACCGGCGCCGGTCGAGGCACCCGGATACGGCGAGATGCCGGTCGGATGATTGTGCGTCTCGACCTTCATCAGCATGTGGATCTCTTCGGCCGTCGTCACGTAGCGGCGCGTCGCGGGATCGATCAGCTGTCGCTGGCCGACGTAGCCGCGCGTGACGGCCGCGTTGTCGCGATACGCGGACAACACGTCGTTGGGATGCGCCGCGTGCGTGGCGCGGATCATCGCGAACAGGCTCTGCTCGCGCGGCGCGCCGTCGATGGCCCAGGCGGCGTTGAAGATCTTGTGCCGGCAGTGCTCGGAGTTCGCCTGCGCGAACATCATCAGTTCGGCGTCGGTCGGATCGCGCCCGAGTTCGGCGTAACGCGTCGCGAGGTAGTCGATTTCGTCCGGGGCGAGTGCGAGGCCGAGCGCGGTGTCGGCTTCGCGCAGCGCGGCCGGACCGCGCGCGCCCAGCGGCACGTGCCCGAGCGGTCTGGCGTCGAACGCGTGGTCGGTGCGCAGCAGTGCGAGATCGGTGCTCGCGAACTCGGTCATGCGATCGTGCAGCAGTGGCGCGATGGCCCCGGCATGCGCGGCGGTGGCGCCGTCGATCCGCCAGCCGATCGCGCGTTCTATACGACGGATGCCGGACAGCCCGCAGTTGCGCACGATGTCCGTCGCCTTGCTCGACCACGGCGACATCGTGCCGAGGCGCGGTGCGGTGTAGAGCAGGGTGGTGGAGGCGTCGCCTGCGTCGGCTTCGGCCCCGAGCAGCGCGCAAAGGCGGGCGTCGCCGTCCGGTGTCGGGACGTCGTCGCACCACACGAGGTAGAGATAGTGCGTCGTGATCTCACCGAGACCGGGCTGCGTCTCGGCGAGCAGGGCGCGGAGGCGGGCTAAACGAAACGGCGAAAAGGCCGCGGACCCGCGGTAAACCCGGGCCATCGCGCTCGACTGGTTCTGCATGGGCGTGTCGTCGTCGTGGAAGTGCGTGGAGCCGCCCGTCACGGGCGGGGCGTGACGGCAGTTTACACCGCCGGCGCGGCGCCGGCTGCCGTCAGTCCGCTCGGCCGGCTGCTGACAGCAGATGACCGCCGCCTGTCAGGTGTCGATGAGTGCGGGGCGCCCGCTGGCGGTGCCGCTTGACCCGCGCTCAGCGCCGCGCCTCGTCTGGCGTGCTTTGCAGACGACGGCCGCGCGCGGTCTTTCACCGGCCCGTCAGGGCACGAGATCGACGCGCACCCAGTAGCCCTCGTGCGCATGCCGGCTGCGCCGGGTATGCGCGATGATCTCCGACTGGCTGCCGGCGGTGGTGCTGGCGACGCCGCCGAGTGGCAGCCACTCGCCGAGGCGGCCCGTCACGGTCGTCTCGATGCCGCCGCTCGCGATGGCGCCGGAGCCGTCGCGCGCGAAGCGCTCCTGGCGGGACGAGATGTCGAGGGTGACGCTGTCGCCGCGCAGGCGTGGTGTCACGTAGAAGCCCGTCGACGTCTGCTGGTAGGCGATGCCTTCCTGCAGCACCGGGCCGTAAGGGGTGAAGGCCTGGTTCGAATAAGGCATCGGCATTGCGACGCCGGTGTTCACGAAGGCGCTCTGGCCGTCGGTCGTCAGCACCATGCGCACGTCGCCACCCTCGTCGTGGCCGTGGGTGCGGGCGATGCGCGCGTCGAGCTCGATGCCCGGACCGCCCGGCGGCCGCCCAATCGCCACGCCGCCGGACTGACCCTGCACGCTGGCGCCGAGGCCGTAGTCGTCGAAGGCGCTGTCCTCGATGCGCGACTGCGACACCGATACCCGCAGTCGCTGGAGGCGCACGTCGAGCGCGGCAATGGCCTGCTCGAGCTCGGCCAGGTTGGCCGGCGACGTGCGCACGATCAGCTGGCCACCGGCGCCGGTCAGCGTGCCACCGGGTTCGAGCAGGGGTTCGAGCAGGGGGATCAGATCCTCGACCAGGCGGTGCTGGAGCGGGATGATCTCGAGCCGGGCGCGTCCCTCCTGGGCGGCGCTGCCGGCAACGCAGACGGCCAGCGCGAGCGCGAGCAGCCAGCCATGGCGGCGTTTCAGAGGTGCAGCCGCCGCAGGTTCGGATCGGGTGATGCGCGTTGCCACAGTTCGTCGAAGCGGTTCGTCAGGTGGACTGCCAGCCGCGGGTCATGGAAATTGGCCGTGGCCTCGAAACGATCGCTGAAGCGGCGGTGTGCATAACCGTCCTTATCGGCCACGAGCCAGGCTTCATTGAACTCGCGGTGCTCGGGGGCCGGCACGCGCACCTGGATGAAGCTCGACAGGCGCTGTGCGAGCTGCACCAGCCGGTGGCCATGACTGACGACGGGGGCGGGATCCAGCACCAGCACGCGAATCTGCGCGCGGGGACTGCCGAGCGCGATGGCTTTCACGGCCTCGGCGAAGTCGTCGCGATCGTAGAGCGTGGGGTCGAGGTGACGGCTCACGATGTCGAGCGTGCGCCGCGTCTGGCTCGTGAGCGCGAGCAGGACCTCGCGCAAGGTGTCGCCGCGTTCGACCTCGAACTCGTGATCGGTGGTGCCGAGCACGCCTGTGTGTGCGTCGTCCATCACGGGGTCCTCCGTCTCAGAGGCCGCTGGCGAGCTGCGCCGCGGTGCCAATGTAGTCCGCCGGCGTCATCGCACGCAGCCGCTCGCGCTCGGCGGCCGGTATCGACAGGGTGTCGATGAACGCGTGCAGGCGTGCGCGGTCGATGCGCTGGCCGCGGGTCAGCGTCTTCAGGGCCTCGTAGGAATCCGCGATGCCGTAGCGGCGCATCACGGTCTGGACCGGTTCGGCGAGCACTTCCCACGCCTCGTCGAGCCCGGCGCCGAGCGCCGTGCGGTCGAGATCGAGCTTGCCGAGGCCCCGGCTGGCCGAGTCGAGCGCGAGCAGCGTATGTCCGAAGCCGACGCCCAGATTGCGCAGCACCGTGGAATCGGTGAGGTCGCGTTGCCAGCGGGAAATCGGCAGCTTCGCAATGAGATGTTCGAACAGGGCGTTGGCGACACCGAGATTGCCTTCGGCATTTTCGAAGTCGATGGGATTGACCTTGTGCGGCATCGTCGACGAACCCACTTCCGATTCGACCTGGCGCTGGCGGAAATAGCCGAGTGCGATATAGCCCCAGACGTCGCGGCAGAAATCGATCAGCACGGTGTTCGCGCGGGCGACCGCGGCGAGCGTTTCGGCCAGGGCGTCGTGCGGTTCGATCTGCGTGGTGTAGGGATTCCAGTCGAGGCCGAGACTGCGCACGAAACCCGCATTCAGCGCGGCCCAGTCGCGCTCGGGATAGGCCGACAGGTGCGCGTTGTAGTTGCCGACCGCGCCGTTGAACTTGCCGAGGATCTCGCCGCGTGCAATCTGCGCGATCTGACGTCGCAGGCGGTAGGCGACGTTGGCGAGTTCCTTGCCCATCGTCGTCGGCGACGCCGGCTGGCCGTGCGTGCGGGCCAGCATCGGCGCGTCCGCGTGCAGATGGGCCAGATCGGCGATGGTCGCTTCGACCCGCCCGAGCGCCGGCAGCAGCAGCATGTCGCGCAGGTCCTTCAGCATCAGGCCATAGGCGAGGTTGTTGATGTCCTCGGAGGTGCAGGCGAAATGGAGGAACGGAATCGCGCGGCCGAGTGTCGGATCGTCGGCGCAGCGTTCGCGCAGAAAGTACTCGACCGCCTTGACGTCGTGGTTCGTGGTGCGCTCGATGGTCTTGATCCGCTGCGCCTGCGTCAGGCCGAAGTCGTCGACGATGGCGTCGAGACGCGCGCGCTCGGCGGCATCGAACGGCGGCAGCTCCGGCAGGTCCGCCTGCGCCGCGAGGAACTGCAGCCAGCGCGTCTCGATCAGCACGCGATAGCGGATCAGGCCGAACTCGCTGGCGTAAGGACGAAGGGCGGCGCTGGCGCGCGCGTAGCGTCCGTCGAGCGGTGACACCGCGGTCAGATCGGACAGGGGCAAGACGTCGGAGGCGGTCATGGCTGGTGCTGGATCTCGCTGGTCGTGGCGCCGGCGGCGCCCTGGAAGAAGGTTCGCGTTACCTTAAGGGCGCCCGCCACCGCTTGCAATGAAAACGCCGCATCGTGGCCAATCCCAGCGGGCGCTGGTCCTGCTAGAATCCGGTGCCCGCCCTGCCGGTCTATTGTTCAGTGTCAAAGTCTTCCATTGCCCAACGCTTCCGCGGCTTCCTGCCGGTGGTCGTCGACATCGAGACCGGCGGTTTCATCCCGGAAACGGACGCGATGCTCGAGATTGCCGCCGTGCTCCTCGAACACGATCCGGTCGACGGCTGGCGCCGGGCCGTCACCGTGGGCCATCACGTACAGCCGTTCGCCGGCGCCAGGCTCGACGAGGCTGCGCTGCGCTTCAACAAGATCGACCCGTACCATCCCTTCCGGTTCGCGGTGTCGGAAGGTCATGCGCTCGGCGACATCTTCGAGCGAGTCCGCAAGGCGGTCCAGGTGCACGGGTGCACGCGCGCCATCCTGGTCGGTCACAACCCGGCCTTCGACCTGTCCTTTCTGAAGGCCGCCGTCGACCGCGCGAAGGTCAAGCGCAATCCGTTTCACGCATTCAGCACGTTCGACACGGCATCCCTCGCCGGTGTCGCGTTCGGCCAGACGGTGCTGTCGCGCGCCGTGCAGGCCGCCGGCATGAGCTGGGAAGCGGAAGCCGCGCATTCGGCGGTTTATGACGCGGAGAAGACGGCGGACCTGTTCTGCGCGATCGTCAATCGCTGGGACCGGTTGCGGCCAGGTGCCGCGGTCGGCGCCCGGGAGGGCGCCGACGGTGGCGAGGACGAGGGCGCCGCCGCTGACGAGGCCGGCGAGTCCGGGGCGCCGCCGATCTAGCGGGCCTCGATGCGCGAGCGCCAGCGCTCGGCGGTCGCGAGCAGATCCTGTTCGTCGAGCGTCATCAGGTGCCGGTCCTCGACCACGCGCCGGCCGCCGACCCACACGTCCGTGACCTGATCGCGGTGCCCGGCATAGACGATCTGCGAGATCGGGTCATACACCGGCTGCGCGCGCAGCCCCCCCAGATCGAAGGCGACGAGGTCGGCACTCTTGCCGGCCGCGAGCGAACCGGTGTCCTGATCGAGCCCCAGCGCACGTGCGCCATTCAGCGTCGCCATCTGCAGGGCGACGTGCGCCGGCACGGCGCAGGGGTCGCCGGCGACCGCCTTCGCCAGCAGCGCGGCGGTGCGCATTTCGCCCAGCATGTCGAGATCGTTGTTGCTCGCTGCGCCGTCGGTGCCGAGCGCGCAGTTGACGCCGTGACTCATCAGGGCGGCGAGCGGGCAGAAGCCGCTGGCGAGTTTCAGATTCGATTCCGGGCAATGCGCGATCGACACGCCGGTGGTCGCGAGCAGGCGCAGCTCGGCGGGCTCGAGCGCGGTCATGTGCACGGCCAGCAGCCGGTGCGACAGCAGGCCCAGGCGCTCGAGTCGCGCCAGCGGACGCAGGCCGGTGGCCGCCACCGCTTCGGCGACTTCATGCGCGGTCTCGTGCACGTGCATGTGAATTGGCACATCGAGTTCTTCGGCGCGCACGGCGATCTGGCGCAGCGCATCGTCATCGACGGTGTAGGGCGCGTGCGGCGCGAAGGCGGTGCGAATCAACGGGTGGTCGCGATAGCGATCGTGGACGGCCTGGCCGTTCGCGAAGTATTCCCGCGTGTCGCGCGCCCACGCACTCGGAAAGCCGATGACGATCATGCCGACCACGGCGCGGATCCCGGCTTCGATGGCGGCGGCGGCCACCTCGTCCGGGAAGAAGTACATGTCGTTGAAAGTCGTCGTGCCGCCGAGGAGCATTTCGGCAACGGCCAGCCGCGTGCCGTCGCGCACGAACTCGCGATCGGCCCAGCGCGCTTCGGCCGGCCAGATATGCTCTTCGAGCCAGGTTTTGAGCGGGAGATCGTCGGCGAGCCCGCGAAACAGCGACATTGCGCCATGCGTGTGCGCGTTCACGAATCCCGGCAGCAGCGCATGCCGCGGCAGGTTGACGATGCGGGGGGCGGTGAAATCGCGCGTGGCGAGCGGTGTCGGCAGGACAGCGGCGATGCGTCCATCCCGCACGATCACGCTATGGGCGGTGAGCACTTCGCCGGCCGGCTCGACCGGAATCACCCAGCGCGCATGGAGTATCTGATCGGCCTGTTGCACGGCAGCCCCGCTGATGGGCCCGGGCCTGCGCGGCCGCCGGGCGGATGAGTCATGCCGGGCACCCGGCGTACCGGGCCGGCGACGTGTCCGGCGCCAGCGCGCGCTTAAGGTAACATACGGTTTTAGCCGCACGCAGCCGCCCACATGAGCCCTTCAGCCCACGCTTCGAGCACGGTCAATCCGATTCAATGGCGCGATGACAGGCTGGTCCTGCTCGATCAGCGGCTGCTGCCTGGCGCAGAGATCCATGTCGACTGCGCGACTTCCGCCGCGGTGGTCACCGCGATCCGCGACATGGTCGTGCGCGGCGCGCCGGCCATCGGGATTGCCGGTGCCTACGGCATGGTGCTCGCCGCGCGCGAAGCCTGGCAGCGCGTCGGTCCCGCGTGGCGCAGCGACTGGCAGGACGCAGTCACGGCGCTGCGCGAGGCGCGACCGACGGCAATCAATCTCGCGTGGGCTGTCGATCGGCTGGTGCTGGCGGCGCAGACGCTGGACGGCGATCCCGGACTGCCACTGCTGGTCCTCGCGCAACAGCTGCATGCGGAGGATCTCGCCGCCAATCACCGGATGGGCCAGCTGGGCGCCGCGTTGATCGCGCCAGGCTCCACGGTGATGACCCATTGCAACGCCGGCGCGCTTGCGACCGCCGGCCACGGCACGGCGCTCGGCGTGATCCGCGACGCGCATGCCGCGGGTCGCATCGAGCGCGTCTTCGCGACCGAAACACGGCCCTGGCTGCAGGGCGCGCGACTGACCTCGTGGGAACTGTCGCGCGAAGGCATCCCCGTCACGCTGATCACCGATGGCAGCGCGGCGCACGTGATGCGCGCCGAGGCCGTGGCCTGGCTGATCGTCGGCGCGGACCGGGTGGCTGCGAACGGGGATGTCGCGAACAAGATTGGCACCTACGGGCTGGCGATTGCGGCCCGGGCGCACGGCGCGCGGGTCATGGTCGTCGCGCCGCTGTCGACCTTCGACCCGGCGACGCCGGACGGGTCGGCCATCCACATCGAGGAGCGGGCGGGGGAGGAAATCACGACCATCGGCGGGCAGCGCTATGCGCCAGCCGGTGTCACGGCCTACAACCCGGTGTTCGACGTCACGCCAGCCGCGCTGATCGACGTGCTGGTGACCGAGGCGGGCGTGATCGAGCGGCCGGATCGGGCACGGATCGCGGCGCTGCAGGCTGCCCGTTGAAGCCCTGCCCGGGCGCTTAAGCACGGGCGCCGGACGTGCTACACTCCCGGCTCTGTTGGGGTCCCGCGTTTCTCAGGAAATTTAAGAACTTATAAAACCGACGATGGTTGATTTCGCGCGCCACCTATTCCCCGTAAACATCGAAGACGAAATGCGCCAGTCCTACATGGATTACGCGATGAGCGTAATCGTGGGCAGGGCGCTGCCTGATGTGCGGGATGGACTGAAACCGGTACATCGTCGCGTGCTGTTCGCCATGCACGAGGCGAACATCCAGTGGAACCGGCCGTACGTGAAGTGCGCGCGCGTCGTCGGCGAAGTCATGGGCAAGTTCCACCCCCATGGCGACAACGCGATCTACGACACGCTGGTGCGCATGGCGCAGGATTTCTCGCTGCGCTACACGTTGATCGACGGGCAGGGCAACTTCGGCTCGGTCGACGGCGACGCCGCCGCGGCGATGCGTTACACCGAGTGCCGCCTCGATCGCATCGCCAGCGAACTGCTCGCCGACATCGATCGCGAAACCGTCCATTTCGTCCCGAACTACGACGGCAAGGAACAGGAACCGACGGTGCTGCCGTCGCGCATTCCGAACCTCCTGATCAACGGCTCCAGCGGCATCGCCGTCGGCATGGCGACGAACATCCCGCCGCACAATCTCGGCGAGGTCGTCGATGCCTGCGTCGCGATGGTCGACGACCCGACGCTCGGCATCGATGACCTGATGCGCTACATCCCGGGTCCTGATTTCCCGACGGCCGGCATCATCAACGGCGCGGCGGGCATCCGCGAAGCCTATCGCACCGGTCGCGGCCGCATTTACGTGCGGGCAAAGGTCGAGATCGAGAATCCCGAGAGCGACGCGCCGTCGATCGTCGTCACCGAACTGCCGTACCAGGTCAACAAGGCGCGCCTGCTCGAGAAGATCGCCGAACTCGTCAAGGAAAAGCGCCTCACCGGCATTCGTGAACTGCGCGACGAGTCCGACAAGGACGGCATGCGCATGGTCATCGACCTGAAGCGCGGCGAATCGCCCGAAGTGCTGCTGAACAACCTGTACCAGCATACGCAGATGCAGTCGGTGTTCGGCATCAACACGGTCGCGCTGGTCGAAGGTCAGCCGCGCACGCTCGATCTGAAGACGCTGATCGAATGCTTCCTGCGCCATCGCCGCGAAGTCGTCACGCGGCGCACGATCTACGATCTGCGCAAGGCACGCGACCGCGCCCACGTGCTGGAAGGCCTCGCCGTCGCGCTGGCGAACATCGATGAGGTGATCGCGGTCATCAAGGCCTCGCCGAACCCGAACGACGCGCGTATCGCGCTGACCGAACGCGCCTGGACGCCCGGCATCGTGATGACGATGCTCGAGCGCGCCGGCTCGCAGGTTTCGAAGCCCGAAGATCTGCCGCCGGGCGTCGGCCTCGGCCCCGACGGCTACCGGCTGTCCGAACGGCAGGCGAAGGAAATTCTCGAAATGCGCCTGCAGCGCCTGACCGCGCTCGAGCAGGACAAGATTCTCGACGAATACCGCGAAATCCTCGCGCGCATCGACGACCTGCTCGACATCCTCACGCGCCCCGAGCGCCTGATGGCGGTCATCCGCGGCGAACTCGTCGAAATCCGCGAGCAGTATGGCGATGCGCGCCGCACGCGTATCGAGATGACGCAGGAAGACCTGTCGCTCGAAGACCTCATCACGCCTGAAGATGTGGTCGTCACACTGTCGCACCTCGGTTATGCGAAGTCGCAGCCCGTCGACACCTATCGCACGCAGCGTCGCGGCGGCCGCGGCAAGATCGCAGCCCCCGTGCGCGACGAGGACTTCGTCGACAAGCTGTTCATCGCGAACACCCACGACACGCTGCTGTGCTTCTCGAATCGCGGCAAGGTGTACTGGCTGAAGGTCTATGAAGTGCCGCAGGCGAGCCGCACCGCGCGTGGGCGCCCGCTCGTCAACCTGCTGCCGCTGACCGAGGGCGAGCGAATCACGGCGGTGCTGCCGGTCAAGGCCTACGACTCCAACCTGTTCGTGCTGATGGCCACCCGCCTCGGTACGGTCAAGAAGACCGCGCTCGACGAATATTCGCGCCCGCGCACCGCCGGCATCATTGCGGTTGACCTCGACGAAGGCGACAGCCTTGTCGGCGTCACGCTGACGGACGGCACGCGCGACGTCATGCTCGTCAGCTCCGGTGGCAAGGCGATCCGCTTCCAGGAAGAGGAAGTCCGGCCGATGGGCCGCAACGCCCACGGCGTGCGCGGCATCCGCCTCGGCGAGGGACACAATCTGATCGCACTGATTCCGATCGACTCGGATCGCGACATCCTGATCGCGACCGAAAGCGGTTACGGCAAGCGCACGAAGGCGGACGAATTCCCGCGCCATGGTCGCGGCGGGCAGGGCGTCATCGCCATCCAGACCAGTGAGCGCAACGGGCTGGTGGTCAGTGCGGTGGCGGTCGCGGCCGATGAGGAGATCATGCTGATCAGCGACGCGGGCACGCTGGTGCGCACGCCCGTGCAGGAAATCTCCGTGGTCGGCCGCAACACCCAGGGCGTGCGCTTGATTTCACTGGGCAACGGCGAAAAACTGGTCAGCGTGGAGCCGATTGCGGATGTCGGGAACGGCGACGAGTCCGACGACGCCCCGGCGGCCTGAACAATTCCCTGGCGAGGCGGGTATGTTGCCGTGAACGAGGAACAGGCCCTTAAGGCGGTCCGCGAAGACATCGATCGCATCGATCGCGACCTGATCCGCCTGCTCAACGAACGCGCGCAATGCGCGCTCGAAGTGGCGCGCATCAAGCGCGATGGCGGCGCCGACGGCGATTTGTACCGTGCCGAACGTGAAGCCCAGGTCCTGCGCCGCGCGCGTGAACTGAATCCGGGCCCGCTGAGCGGCGACGAAACCGCGCGGCTGATGCGCGAAATCATGTCGAGCTGCCTGGCCCTGGAGAAACCGGTCACCGTGGCCTATTTCGGCCCTGCCGGCACCTACACGCACGCCGCTGCCCGCAAGCATTTCGGCGGCGCCGTGCAACTCGTTCCCGCACCGACGATCGATGAAGTACTGCGCATCGTCGAAGCGCGCGGCGCGGATTTCGGGGTGGTGCCGATCGAGAATTCACTGGAAGGCTCGGTGAACCAGACGCACGACTGTCTGCGCGAATCGAGTCTGCGCATCGGCGGTGAGGTACTGCTCGCGGTGCATCACCAGTTGATGTCGCATGCGAGCGCGCTCGCCGATCTGAAACGCATCTACGCGCACCCGCAGGCACTCGCGCAGTGCCGACATTGGCTCGATGCGAACTGCCCGCGGGCCGAGCGCGTGCCGGCGACCAGCAATGCCGAGGCCGCCCGCCTCGTGGCCAGCGAACGCGATGCCGCGGCCATCGCCGGCGAGATGGCCGCCGAGATTTACGACCTGCCGATCCTCTTCCGCAACATCGAGGACGATCCGAGCAACACGACGCGCTTTCTGGTGCTGGGCCACCAGGACGTTGCACCGAGCGGGCAGGATCTGACGTCACTGTTCTTCGTCACCCTGAACAAGCCCGGCGCGCTGCACGAGGTACTGCGCGCATTCGCCGATGCGAATATCAGCCTGACGCGCATTGAATCGCGGCCGCAGCGCCAGGCGAAATGGGAGTACGTGTTCTTCGTCGACATCGACGGCCACCAGTCAGAACCCCGGGTGGCCGGGGCGCTGTCGAAAGTGGCGGACACGGCATCGATGCTGCGGATTCTGGGCTCCTATCCGCGGGCGAGCCTGTGAGCTTCAGGATTCGCCGGCTGGCGATCATCGGCGTCGGGCTGATCGGCGGCTCGCTGGCGCGGGCGTTGCGCGAGCGCGGCGCGGTGGAGCAGGTCGTCGGCTGTGGCCGCGATGCCGCCAATCTGCAGCGTGCCATCGACCTGAAGGTCATCGACGAAGCCACGCACGATCCGCTCGCGGCCGTGCGCGGCGCCGATGTCGTCGTCATCGCGGTCACGCTCGGTGCCACCGGCGACATCCTCGCCCGCATCGCGCCCGGGCTCGGTCCCGACACCCTCGTCACCGACGTCGGCAGCGCCAAGCGCTGCGTGATTGATGCGGCGCGCCTGCACCTGCCGCAGGGCTGCGCGCGTTTCGTCGCCGGACACCCGATTGCCGGTGCCGAAAAGAGCGGCGTCGAGGCCGCCAGGTCCGATCTGTACGAGAAGCATCGCGTGATCCTGACGCCGATGCCGGAGAACCTGCCGGCAGCGCTCGCGACCGTGCGCGCGATGTGGGAGACCGTCGGCGCCGAGGTGTTCGACATGGATGCCGGCCTGCACGACGAAGTGCTCGCCGCGACCAGCCATCTGCCGCACCTGCTCGCCTTCGCGCTCGTCAACTGCCTGCTCGATCTCGGCAAGCCCGTGAACGTGTTCGACTTTGCGGCCGGCGGCTTTCGCGACTTCACCCGCATTGCCTCGAGCAATCCGGCGATGTGGCGCGACATCTCGATTGCCAATCGCGAGGGGCTGCTCGCGGTCTGCGACCGCTTCGAAGTCACCCTCGCCGGCCTGAGGCGGGCGCTCGAGGCCGGTGACGGCGTGGCGCTCGAAGCGGAATTCGGCCGTGCCAAGGCCGCGCGTGATGCCTTCCTGCAGCGGAAAGCTGCGTCCTGACGAGCGGAGCTACGATGACTGACGCGATCGGCGAGGAACTCGTCGTCAACCCGGGCGGATCACTGCAAGGCACGTTGCGCGTGCCCGGCGACAAATCGATCTCGCATCGGGCGGTGATGTTCGGTGCGCTCGCCGAGGGCGTCACCGAAATCCGCGATTGCCTGCTCGGCGAGGACGTGCGCGCGACGATGGGCGCGTTTCGCGCGCTTGGAGTGCGCATCGACGAACTCGACGAGGGACGCCTGATCCGGGTGCACGGTGCCGGTCCCGGTGGTCTGCGTGCGCCGACTACCGTGCTCGACCTCGGCAATTCCGGCACCTCGATCCGGCTGTTGACCGGCATCCTCGCCGGTGCCGGGATCGGCGCGACGCTGACCGGCGACAGCTCGCTGCAGCGTCGGCCGATGAAGCGCGTCACCGAGCCGCTGGCGCGGATGGGCGCGCAGATCAGCACTGCACCGAGCGGCACGCCCCCGCTCGCGATCGGCGCCGGGGTACCGCTCCACGGCATCGAGTTCCCGATGCAGGTGGCGAGCGCGCAGGTCAAATCCGCGGTGTTGCTCGCCGGCCTGTTCGCGAGCGGCCAGACCTGCGTCGAAGAACCCGCGCCGACACGCGATCACACCGAGCGCATGCTGCGCGGCTTCGGTGTGCACGTCGACGTCAGCGGACCGCGCGTCTGCGTCAACGGCGGGCAGACCCTGCGCGCCACTGCGATCACCGTGCCGGCCGACCTGTCCTCCGCGGCGTTCTTCATCGTCGGTGCGAGCATCGCGCCGGGCAGCGACGTGCTGCTGGAGAATGTCGGCGTCAATCCGACGCGCACCGGCGTGCTGCAGATCCTCGAACGCATGGGGGCGGACATCGAGCGCGTGAACGAACGGGCGGTCGGCGGCGAGCCGGTGGCGGACCTGCGGGTGCGCGCGGCCCGGCTGCGCGGCATCGACATTCCGCCCGAACTCGTGCCGCTCGCGATCGATGAATTCCCGATCCTGTTCGTCGCGGCGGCCTGCGCCGAAGGCGTGACCCGGGTGCGGGGCGCTGACGAATTGCGCCACAAGGAGAGCGATCGCATCGCGACGATGGCCGCCGGCCTCGCCGCCGCCGGCATCGATCTCCAGACTTTCGACGACGGCATTGAAATCCGCGGCGGCGACCTGCACGGCACCACGGTCGAAAGCCACGGCGATCACCGCATCGCGATGTCCTTCGCGATGGCCGCGCTGCGCGCGGCGGGTCCGATGCGCATCCAGGGTGCCGCGACGATCGCGACATCGTTCCCGAGCTTCACGACCCTGGCGCACGCTGCCGGCCTGCGCCTGTGACGATTCCCGTCGTCACGGTCGACGGCCCGAGCGGCACGGGCAAGGGCACGCTGAGCCTGCATCTCGCGCAGAGCCTGGGGTGGCATTTCCTCGACAGCGGAGCCCTTTACCGGGTGCTGGCGCTCCATGCGTCCCGCGCGGGCGTGGCGCTGACCGACGAGGCCGGCGTCACCGCGCTCGCCCTGCGGCTCCCGGTCAGCTTCGCCGCCGGCGACGGTGAGCCGCGCGTGCTCCTCGAACTGGAAGACGTGACGGCGGCGATACGCACCGAAGAGGGCGGCGCGGCTGCCTCGGTCGTCGCGGCACTGCCGGCCGTGCGCGAGGCCCTGCTGGCGCGCCAGCGCGCGTTTCGACAGGCGCCTGGCCTGGTCGCGGACGGGCGGGACATGGGCACCGTGGTGTTCCCCGATGCGGCCTTCAAGCTGTTCCTGACCGCAAGCCCGGAAGCGCGCGCGGAGAGGCGCTATAAGCAGTTGAAGGGCAAAGGAATTGATGTTAACCTCGCGGCGCTCTTGGAGGACATCCGACGCCGCGACCAACGGGACGAGCAACGCGCAGTTGCGCCGTTGCAGCCCGCTCCCGACGCTGAAATCCTCGATACCACGAATCTCGGGATTCCCGAAGTGGAAGACCGCGTAAGACGACTGCTGCAACTTCGCGGCATCGGCTGACGCGGCGGATGACCATTTGTTCAACCCTTAACCCCGGCTCCGGGGACGGGCGCCTTGTCCACGCCGGCCTTGCCGGTAGCGGCGCTTTCGTCGAAGCCACTACAGAAGAAATCAGGTAATTATGTCGGAGAGTTTCGCAGAGCTGTTTGAGAGCAGCCAGATTGCCGCGAAGATGCGGCCGGGCACCATCGTCAAGGGCATCGTCGTCGCCATCCGGCCCGACTTCGTCATCATCAACGCGGGACTCAAGTCCGAAGGCGTCATCCCCGCCGAGCAGTTCCGCAATCCGAAGGGCGAAATGGAAATCGCCGTCGGTGATGAAGTCGACGTTGCACTCGATACCGTCGAAGACGGCAATGGCGAAACCCGCCTCTCGCGCGACAAGGCCAAGCGCGCCAAGGCCTGGGACGAACTCGAAAAAGCCTGCGAAGCCGGCCAGAGCGTCACCGGCATCATCAGCGACAAGGTCAAGGGCGGCTTCACCGTCGACATCGAAACGATCCGCGCGTTCCTGCCGGGCTCGCTCGTCGATGTCCGCCCTGTGCGCGACACCAGTTACCTCGAAGGCAAGCCGCTCGAATTCAAGGTCGTCAAAGTCGACCGCAAGCGCAACAACGTCGTCGTGTCCCGTCGCGCGGTTGTCGAGAGCGAGAATTCCGCCGAACGCGAAGCGCTGTTCGAAAGCCTCAAGGAAGGCGCGGTCACGAAGGGCCTGGTCAAGAACCTCACCGATTACGGCGCGTTCATCGACCTCGGCGGCATCGACGGCCTGCTGCACATCACCGACATGGCATGGCGCCGCGTCAAGCATCCGTCCGAAGTCGTCGCCATTGGCCAGGAAATCACCGTCAAGGTGCTGAAGTTCGACCGTGAGCGCACGCGCGTGTCGCTGGGTCTGAAGCAGCTGGGCGAGGATCCGTGGGTCGATATCTCCCGCCGTTATCCGGAGGGCGCCCGTCTGTTCGGCACGGTCACGAATATTGCCGATTATGGCTGCTTCGTCGAAATCGAACCGGGCGTCGAAGGTCTGGTGCACGTGTCCGAAATGGACTGGACGAACAAGAACGTCCATCCGTCGAAGGTCGTGCATCTGAGCCAGGAAGTCGAAGTCATGGTGCTCGACATCGACGAGGAGCGTCGTCGTATTTCGCTCGGCATGAAGCAGTGCAAGGCGAATCCGTGGGAAGAGTTCGCGGTCACGCACAGCAAGAACGACCGCGTCAGCGGCGTCATCAAGTCGATCACCGACTTCGGCATCTTCGTCGGCCTCGATGGCGGCATCGATGGCCTCGTGCACCTGTCCGACCTGTCCTGGGACATCCCGGGCGAAGAGGCGGTGCGCAACTTCAAGAAGGGTGA
>LNFM01010196.1_pt1 | contig 48951 bp, 47 predicted proteins | sample 596031 | NCBI WGS metagenome assembly LNFM01 (sample SAMN04254537, study PRJNA301005) | activated carbon metagenome | isolation source: dual media filters at the Ann Arbor, Michigan drinking water treatment plant | place: USA: Ann Arbor
TGCTGGGTGCGATCAGCGGCAGCCTGGTCGGCCTGCTGACGGACGGCACCCCGCGCGGCATGGCGCTGCTCATGTGTCTGGGCGCGCTGTGCGCCGTGGTGGCAGACCTGTTCCGGCCGCGACCGTAGCCCGCCTTTCTGCTGGCAAGGCACCCCTACTCCATCCGCTCCAGGACCTTGGCTGCGCGCGCCAGCCTGTCGCGGCAACCTGCCTCGTTGTCGCGTTCTGCCTCCGCCCGGGCGGCGACGAGTAGCGCCTGCAAGGCGGTCCAGTTTGCCGCCTGGGTCTTGTCGGGCGTCACGGCGGGGAGAGTCGGCATGGCAGAGCGCTGATCCGGCGGCGTGATGATCGACCTGTCGTGAACGGCCGGTGGCTCGACGACGCCTCCCGAGTCCGAGAGCTCGCGGGGCGTTACTGTGTCGTTGCCTTTCTTGGGCGCCGTCGGCGGGTCGGTCGAGATATCGTGCGCCTTGGCCACGCGCAGCACCTGCTCGAGGCAGTTCTCCGTGGCAGCGCCGTCGCTTCCGATCGCCAGCACCGCGAAACAGGTCGCGATGAAGCCAGCAACGCGCCAGATCGTTCCTGGTTGGCCCACCTTGAACATGCGCATCCGTCGCTCCTTCGTCCTTTCGAAGGAACGATCTGGCCGATGCCGAGTTGCAGGGCTGGTCCGGCGAAAGTCCGTCAATCCAGCTCGGGCGCGTTTTCACGGGCCCTGTCGATTTCCCGGGCCCGCGCCTTGAAGCGCACGAGTTCCGCACCTCTCAGCTGCTGCCGCTGCGAGGTTTTCGCCACGTCGAGCGGGTTCACCGGCCGATCGTTGCGATGCAGCTCGAAATGGAGGTGCGGGCCGGTGGAGAGGCCGGTGCTGCCGACGCCGAACACCAGGAGCGATGCGCGACAAGTGCGCATACCCAGTCGCGAGGCCGTTGTCGTGACGGATCTTGACCCAGCGGCCATAGCCGCCGTTGACTCCGGCCTCGACGATACGGCCGTCACCGGCCGCGAGCACCGGCGTGCCACTGGGCGCCGCGAAGTCGATCCCGGCATGAAGGCGCGTGAACCCCAGCAAGGGATGGCGCCGCATGCCGAAGCCCGAGGAAATGCGGCTGAGATTCAGGGGTGTCCGCAGGAGCGACTTGACGACGCTTTCGCCGTCGCGACTGTAGAAGAAGTCGGCTCCGCCCCGTGGTTGAAAGCGATAGATGGCGAAGGCCTCCTTTCCGCCGCCCGTCGTCAGCTCCGCCCACAGGACCCTGCCGCCATCGACCGGCCTGCCGTCCTCGGTCCAGGACTGCTCGATCAACAAGGCGAAGCGGTCCCCAGCCTTGATGTCATGCTGAAAATTCACGTCCCAGGAGAACGCCCGCAGCATCTCCGCCAGCGCCGGATGCGGCACGCCTGCCGCCTCGACACTTTCGATCACCGAACCGTTCACGGCTCCCGCTGCCTGCCGAATCCTCGACACGATCTCGAAGACCTTCACGGTCGAGTCGAGCTCGCCCTGCTCGTCGCGCTCCACCGTGATCTCGCGCTTCGCCTCCGGTCGGACGGCGAGCGCGAGCAGCGTTGGCTTGTCCTGGCCCACCCCCGGCGAGCGGAGTTTCACGTCGATCGACTGGCCGATCGGAAGGCGTCTCAGGTTGACGTGCTCGGTCAAGGCCGCGACGACATCCGCGACTTCCGGCGCGGCCAGCTCGAGCTCGCCCAGCACGCCCGCCACCGTGTCTCCCTTCTCGAGGCGCACCGCCATCTCGTACACGCGCGGTGCCGCGGCAGTGATGGCGATATCGGGCTCCGGATCCAGAGCCGGCTCCGGCTCGGTCGGCGCCTCGGGCATCGACGTTCCCGTCTCGGGAAAGGCATCCTGGGCGGACATTTGACGGCCCTGAACCTGCGGCACATCGGATGTAACCGATGGCGTCGATGGCGACGGAGAATCCCGAACCACGAGCCAACCGATCGCGCCGGCCGCGGCAATGCCGCCGAGAACCAGGGCGATCGCCACCGCTCGCAGGGCCGGTGTCGCGCGTCGGTAAGGGGACGTTTGATGTTGCTCTTGCGGAAGTGGATCGATGTTCAGGTGCGTTGTTGGGGGGTGAGGCGAACGAACAGACGACTGATCAAACATCCTTGCGTTCCTGGAGGGGGAAGAAGGCGCATGGCATCATTCAGGGATCGTTGGTGCGAGCGGGCCCGCACGGGTCTCGACGCGGGACCCGGACGAGCGTCCGGCAGCCCACTCAGCAGGTGCCGATACTTGGCCGAAATCTTGTCAGGAGTGTGATCTCGTACGCCATCTGTCCACAGGTCAGCGACACCATGGGATTGCCGTGAGGTCGGAGGCGGGCTCTCTAGCGTTGTTCCTCGCCGAGACGCGCGCGCCATTCCCACGGCGTGACGCAGGCATGCGCATGGATGCCCCGCAGGGCGCTCGCTGCAGCGGCCTCCTGCGAGATGTAGCGGGCCGAATGAGGCACCTCGGCGTAGGCATAGCCCCCCGTGACCATGGCCGCCCCGAGGTCGACGTCATCGGCGCGGCAGATCGCGACGATCTCTCCTCCCCGCTCACCACCGAGCGGCACGCAAGAGAGTTCCTTCCCTTCCATCAGCGTGGCGAGATACTGCTCTGCAACGTGGCCTGCGGGCCAGCCGTCGGCGCAAACCTGTGCGACGTCGGGCGCATCGACGCCATGCAGCCGGTAGGTCTTGCCGCCCAGCTCGAGCGAATCGCCATCGACCGACTTCTGCGCACTGGCAGGCAGCGCGATCATGATCGCGATGGCGGCCAGCGACAGTCGGTGACAGGCGCGCGTCGCGCGCAACTGATTCACGGATTTCGACTTCATCGGTCACGTCCTCTTGTGGATGGGATCCGCGGCTTCCGACAGAACGAAAGTCTCGAAGGGTTCCATGTCACTTGCAAGGCGACATCGTCATCCGGCTGTCTTGCGTTCCGGGTCAGCACTCGTGCGCGAAGTGGACGATCGTCAGGAACGGGGTGAGCCCGCAGCCTATCCACTGACCGCGCGAGACCGGACATGGCAACGGCGCCGCTCCCGGTCGGGAGGGCGCCGTGGGCGGCGCGAAGGCCGCTTCAGAGCCGATAGGCCTGCAACGTCTGGGTCGGCGCCGCGAACGTCGGCCTCTGGATGCTCGTCGATAGCGTCGGCTGCGCCCACGACACGGACACCCATGCCGTGGATGTGGAGATGGAGGCCGAGGCCGAAACCGTCTTGTGCCCGCCCGTGACGGCAGCGATCTCTTCCAAGTTCATCTCGATGATCTTCTGCATGACACTCTCCCGTTTCTGCGTCGCGGCGGCGGGATGCCGTCCGTCGATGGTGGGAGAGTAAGCCTGCGCCGTTGCCGGTCGATTGCGCGGGCCCGTCGATTTGTTGCGTCGGTTACAGCAGCCTCTCACGCTCGATGTATCGGGCGATCTCGTCGGCGATGATCGCGTGCGCGGCAGCGCTGGGGTGGCCATCCCCGACGATGTAGACGCCCGGGCCGCCTTCCGCCTTGTTGCGCTTGAAGCGCTCGCTCATGTCGAGGAAGCGTAGCCGGCCGCCGATCTCGGCGATCATGCGTGGCAGGGCGGGCGACGGCTCCCAGTAGTTCGTCGGGATGAAGACCACCAACACCTGGCTGCCCATGTCGGCAGCGGTGCGTTCCATCTCGTGCAGCAGGAAGGCCAGCGCCTGCTCTTTCCGCGCCTCGTCCGGCTCGTTCTGCACAGCCATGGCATAGGTGACGCGGCCGTAGATTACGTCGGCGCCATGCGCCAGCCAGCGCATCGGATTGGTGAAATCGCCGGTGAGATGCTGCTCGAGACGGCGCACGCCGTTGCTCGCGGGCGGCGCGATGGCAGGTCTGCCCTGGCCATTCCATTCGATGTGCGAGACGTCGAGGCAGAACGGATAATACGACGGCGCACACGCCGAGACGTTACGCTCGCTGTGATGGGCAATGATGCCGTAGATCACCAGCCTGGGCGCGAGATCGCGATTGCGCCGCAGCATCTGCAGGGCCTGGACGGTGCCATAGCTCGCCTCCGAGAGGTTCGTGACGCTGACGCTCAGGGTCTTGGCCAGACGGCTGGAATAGGTGTCGCCGTTCGGCAGGGCATAACCCCAGCTGAACGAGCAGCCCACGGTCATGATGTCGGTCCGGCCAGGGTTGCGCTGCCCCAGCCCGTCGACGCGCGCGCCGCGGTCGTCGGTGTAGATATCGAACACGAAGGTCGCCCGGTCCTTGATCGCCGGGTAGGTCCGCCGGGTGTGGGCGCTGCGGTTCGGCACCATGCCGATCTCCGGGTCGAACACCACCATGGCATCGCCCTCGGACGACAGGTGGATCGGCGGCACCGTCAGGTAGGCCGCGACCTCGATACCGATCAGCAGGCAGACGATGGTCGTCGCCGATGCCAGCACCAGGTTCTTCGTTCGCTTTCCCAGAGTCACGCTGCCTGCTCAACCCGCACCCGGCCGACTACCTACCACAGATCGACCGTGGAACGGTGGTAGGGGCGTCCCGCGACCGTCACGGCCTGCGACCCGGCCTCCGATCGAACGGATTGAGGACGGCGACGCCGGTAGGCTCGAAGTCCGACACATTCCGGGTCACCACGGTGAACCCGTGCTCCAGGGCCGTTGCGGCGATCATCAGGTCGGCGCTGTCGTTCCCGAGGGCGGCCGTCAAGATCCCCCAACGCCGAGCCATTCGCAGATCGAACGCCACGACCCGCTCTCCGTAAAGCGCGAGCACGCGATCCAGCCATGCCGCGAGTGCCCCGGAAAAGCCGGGATCAGTCGCACGCTGTCGCTCGATGCCACGCTCGATCTCGCCAACGCTGACGACGCTCAGGAACAGATCAGTCGCGCGTTGGCGCTCGAACCACGCCACCACCATCGGATCGCGTTGCCGCCGGCGCAACTCTGAGAGCGTGACGGTATCGATGAGGAACATGAAGACCGGATATCAGGGATCGAGGTCGCGCATCCGCACCTCGTGGCGCGGGAACTCTCCATCGTCCTGCGGCATCGCCAGAAGCAGCTCGGCAAACGACGGCGCCTGCGCACGGGCGAGATGACGCAAGCGCTCGTATTCCGCCACACCGATTATCACGACGGCCGGTTTGCCGTGCTTCGTAACCGTCTGCGGCGCGCGGCGCGCGGCTTCGACGACCTCGCTGAACCTGTTCTTGGCATCCTGGACCGACCAGTTGCTGCGACCCATCCGGCCGGCCCCTTTCTGGCTATAATTTCTGGCTAGAGTGCGCGGTCGCCCGCCTTTCGTCAAGCGCATCGGGCGGCGGCAGGGCTGCGAGCGCGGGGGCTGAATGAATGCTACCAACGGGCCGCCATGGACACCCGCCTCTATCTCATCTCCCCCGAACGGCTCGACCATCCCGACCTGTTCGCCGCCGACCTGCGTGCGGCGCTCGATGGCGGCGACGTGGCGGCGTTCCAGCTCCGCCTGAAGGACGCGGACGACGGCATGATCGCCCGCGCGGCCGACACGCTGCGGCCGATCTGCCAGCACCGCGGCGTCGCCTTCATCATGAATGACCGGCCCGAGCTCGCGGTGAGGCTCGACTGCGACGGGGTCCATATCGGTCAGGAGGACATGCCTTACGCCGAGGCGCGGCGCATCGTCGGCCCGAATCGGCAGATCGGCGTCACCTGCAAGGCGTCGCGCCACCTCGCGATGGAGGCCGCCGAGGCCGGCGCCGACTACGTCGCGTTCGGCGCGTTCTTTCCTTCGTCCACAAAGACCGTCACCACGCCAGCCGATCTCGAGATCCTGACCTGGTGGAGCGAGCTCATGGAGATCCCCTGCGTGGCGATCGGCGGCATCACAGTGGAGAACTGCCGGCCGGTGATCGCGGCCGGCGCCGATTTTCTCGCCGTCGCCGGCGGCGTGTGGAACCACCGCAACGGGCCGGAAGCCGCGGTGCGTGCCTTCAACGAAATCTTCTCAGCGCACCGGTAGCCACAGCACCTGCTCGATGTGCGACGCGTCGGTGGCCAGCATGACCAGTCGATCGAAGCCCAGCGCAATGCCGGCACAGTCGGGCAGCCCGTGCTCCAGCGCGGCGAGGAAGTCCTCGTCGACCGGCCAGCGGACGCCGTAGAGCCGCTCCTTCTCGTCCATGTCGGCCTCGAGGCGGGCGCGCTGGATGCCGGGGTCGGTGAGCTCGCCGAAGGCGTTGGCGAGCTCGACGCCGCAGGCATAGAGCTCGAAGCGCTCGGCCACCCGCGGATCGTCCGGCTTGGCGCGCGCCAGCGCCGCCATGCCGATCGGGTACTCGCACAGGATGGTCGGCCGGCCCATGCCGAGCCGGGGCTCGATGCGCTCGAACATGATGCGAAAGAAGATGTCGTCCCAGCTGTCTCCGGCATGCATGGCGATGCCCGACGCCTGGGCCAGCCGCTCGGGGCTGCCGACCGTGGCCAGGACATCGACGCCGGCATGACGGTCGAAGGCATCGGCCACGGTCAGCCGCTCGGGCTCGGCAAGTGGATCGCAGACATGCTCGCCCCAGCGCAGCTGCTCCACGCCGGTGAGTGCGAGCAGCGCGTGACAATCCTGCATGATGGTCTCGTAGCCCGCGCCGGTGCGATACCATTCGAGCATGGTGAACTCGGGATGATGCAGTGCCGAGCCCTCGGCGTTGCGGAACACGCGGGCGAACTGGAACAGCCGCGGCATGCCGCCGGCCAGCAGCTTCTTCATGGCGAGCTCGGGCGAGCTGTGCAGCCAGCGTTCGCGCTCCTCGCCGTCGGGCAGCTCCCAGGCGGTGGCGAAGCCCGCGAGATGCACCTCGGCGCCGGGCGCCACCTGAAGGATAGGCGTCTCGACCTCGACGAAGTCCTGCGTCTCGAACCAGCGCCGCAGCGCCGCCTGCAGGCGCGTCCGGGCCTGCAGGTTGGGAAGACGTTTTGCGAGCTTGTCTGGCCGCCAGTCGGTCATGCCCGACCATCGCACGGCCTGCCCGGGCAGGGCATTCGCATTTGGACAAGAAAGCCGTCATCCCGACCGGAGCCGAGCAGCGACGGATCAGGCTCGTGCTCTTGCGGTCCGCGAGCGTCCCGCTCGCTCATGCAGCTGAGCGAGCGGGACGCTCGCGGTCCTGAAGAGTATGATCGAGCCTATGGCTTAGTACGGCGGCGGCGGCAGGCCGCCGCCCTCGAGGAGGAACGAGTTGCGATTCGTCGCGAGTCCGCCGATCGTTGGCGACAGGCGGTAGCGGCGCGGGTTAGAGCCGCCGGCCCACGTTGGCCAGTCATCGACCTGCTCGATTGTCTGCGGAAGGCCGCCGCCGGCAGTCTTCGCGCCCTTGCGCAACTCGTCCAGCAGCACGGCCTCGTGCTCCTCATCCCATTCCCTGGGATTGGCCGGCCACAGGGGCAGTCGGAGACGCGCCGCCGCGAAAGCCTGGCTTACCGCGAAGCCCGCCTTGCCGCCGGACACGATGTGACCGGGAAAACGGATGTGCCAGCGCAGCAGGATCGCCCTTGCCCGCTCCGAGGTGAAGACATCGCCAATGGTGAGCGTCGGATCGATCGGGGCAGCGGCGATGTCGCGCAGCCGCACGCGCGCCATGGTCCACATGGCGCGGCGGTACCCCTCGAGCTGCCGCCCGGCAGCGACGAACCTGTAGAACCAATGCCAGCTCTTGAAGAAGTTCCCGTCCTCCTCGCGCTCCACCAGGCGGCGCGCCTGCCCGCTTTCGTCGACCAGCGCCACCCATCCGGCGTACTTGCGCGAATCCGGATTGAACAGCGCCTTGCCTGTCGCGCTGCCGGTGGCGTCCACCCACTTCTCGTCGACCTCGACGCCGAACGCTCCGAGCAGCCGCGCGTAATCGCTGGAATGGGCATGCTCGAGATAGGCAAGGAACCCGCAGAGCTCGCCTTCCGAGACGTTGCCGCCCGGGCTGACGATGCCCAGGGTCCAGTGGCACGGTCCCGCCGAGACGAACGCGTTGTCGTAGGCATTGACGCTGTCGTAGAAGCCGATGCATTCGACCTCCGACACCGCGCGCACCACCTTGTAGGTCGAATGTTCCTCAGGCGAGAGCATGCCGAGCGGCTTGCCGATCAGGCTGTCGGGCAGGATCTCCCCGTCGGGCACCGTATGCGTGGGCGGCACCGACCGCGGCCCGCTCCATTGGAGATATTTCTGGAAGTCGCCCAGAGCCACCCGATCACCGATCGAGGTGCCGGCGGGATGGCCGAAATGATCGGACAGGTCGATCACGAACACGCGCGGGCTGCTGCTGGCGAGCTGGTCGTGACGCCAGATGTTCTCGGCCACCAGGCCGGCACGGTTGCCGCCGGACATCGTCCACGCCTCGACCACGACCGGGCAGCGCCATTTCGACGCGAGCCAGGTTTCCAGCGCCGCGCGTGTCGCCTGGTCGACCATGCCCGAGACAGGCCCTCGATAACGCGAGGCACCCGTGGCGACGCGGCCGAGCTGGTCTGCATAGACACTCGAGTCCGGGTTGGCGACAAAGGCAACATGTTCCATTGCCGCGTAAGCTTGGAAGTCGCGCACCGCCCAGTAGGTCAGGCGGCCGAACACGCCGTCGGCCTTGTCGATGCCGTTGAAGCCCAGCGCGATCAGATCGAGTTGCAGCCGTTGCACCAGGTCGTGCCTGCTCGAGCCGCGGCGCAGATCGGTATCCTCGTAGCGATCAGGCATTGATCGTGTTCTCCGGCTGTATCGGGTCACGACTGTATCCCATGGCACGCGCGACCCGCCGGATTTCTTCCACCATGGGACGGGAGGCTCCTGCAAGCGTCCCGGACAGCACCTCCGGGATCTCGCCGCGTCCCCTGGACGGGGTGCTCGTCGGAGTCGTGGTCTTCTGGCATGTTGCCGCGCCGTGACCCCGAAACAGATCGATGCCTTCTGCGCCACCCTGCCCGCTGCCACACGGACCGTTCAGTGGGAGGGCGTGATCGTCTTCAAGGTCGGCGGCAAGATGTTCTGCCTGATCGCGCCGCCCGAACATTCGGTCGCCCGCATCAGCTTCAAGTGCGCGCCCGAACACTACGATTCCCTGTCGCGCGCCGAGGGCTTCAGGCCGGCGCCCTATCTCGCGCGCGCCAAGTGGGTGGCGCTCGACGATCCGCGGGTCCTGAGCGCCGCCGAGACCAAGGCCTACCTGCGGCGCGCCCACGCCGTGATCGCGGCGGCGTTGCCCAGGAAGAAGCAGGCCGAGCTCCGGCTATGAGCCGAGCCGGTCACACGATGACGGGTTCGCGGACGCGCCCCCGGCGTCTCGCCTGCACGCCCTTAGCACCCGAACGTCGTCCTCGGTCCATGGGTCACTTGCAAGCCTCTCTTCAATCGGCGCACGCGTGGGCGCGACGTACCGCGCCGATCGACAACACCACGGCACAATAGGGCAGCAACCAAATGACCCGGGCGTTGTAGCGACCGGTCGGCGCGGAGATCCCGCCGCAGATCGCGGCGTTGACGGCCACCCCGATCAGAACGACCACCAGCCCGATGCGCTGGGCCGGCGTGAGAAGCCGGCCGCCGGCGAGCAGCAGCACGGCGAGCGCCGCGACAGACGCGAGGAGGCCTACGACATGAAGCGCATGCACGGGAGCGGCCGGAAACTGCGAATCGTGCTGAAGCGCCGCCCCGTAGGCATCGAGGCCGCGAATGCCGAAACTCTCGAGCATGGGCAGCACATAGGGATTCGCCCTGGCATACTTCATGTCCTCTCCCGGATCGAAGCGGCCGACCTGCTCGACGGTGCTTCGCAGGGCGTTCTTCAGCACTGCCCCAGGGCGCTCGAGCACGATCGCCGTGACCAGCCGCCGGGCCTCCTCCTCCATGGCACGGAACGATCCCAGGCGCGTGAAGGGGGCGCTCTCTTCCCACAGAAAGGTATCGGACTTGGCTGGCAGCTCGTGACGATGCTCGCACAGCCTATAGCGCATCGATGCGCAATGGCGCTCCAGGTGATCCTGCAGGAGGCCGTCAGCGGCCAGCCGCGCCAGGATGAACCCCGTGCCGTAGGGCGGCAGCAGGCTGGGTGTCCCATGCGCCAACATGTTCATCGCCAGGCTCGAACCGATCGCGAGCGCTCCGACCGATGCCATCCGGAGCGCCAGGACCCGGGCGACGATCCGCCGCGCAGGAGCAGTCAAGGCCTGCCAGCAGGCAACGGCGAGTCCGACAAGGACGAGGCTCAACGTCAGCAGGATGGTGGTCGAATGCATGGCCGCGCCGAGGCCGGTCAGGATGATGAGCAGGCCAGCCCGCTTCACCGGCTTGGCCAGCGCGCCGGCGACAAGGGCAGAAACGCCCGCCACCACGAGCCCGGCGAAGATATCGGGCATGACCCAGCTCACCGTCCACGACAGGGTGCTGAACGCGGCGAGCCCTGCCACAAGCGCAAACGCTGCGACGGCGTCGAGATCGCAGCCGAACGCCTCGGCCATCGCCCGGACGACGTAGAGCGTCAGAACCGCCTGGACGATGACGACCGCCCACAGCGAGCCGAGCCACGCGAACGGCTTCAGGAACACGGCGTAGCCCAAGGCGCGCGGCAGATCCGTCGTCAGGCGCGCGCCGTCGGCGATGTAGCTGGCGGTGTCCGGAAAGATCAGGGGAAAGCCGTTCAGCACGGCCCCGAGGACAAGGAAGGGCACCGTCCCAAGAACGATGATCGCCGCCAGCGCACGTGCCAAGCCACGATCGCAATCTACTGGCACGAAGACAGTCTTTCCAGATCGGTTGCAGGACCAGCGGATAATGCTTCCGAGGCGTGCCGCCCCCTGTCAACCGTAGACTGCGCGCCAAGGGCCCGAGGCGAAACAATTGCATACGCCGGCAGTTGCCTTGCCTCGAAGAAAGCGGCAAGGGTCGAGCGGTGTCGATCGTCTTCCAGTACATCCGCTACGTGGCTTGCGCAGCGTGCGCCGCCGCGATCAATTTCATCGTCGGCTTCGCGCTCGTCCAGGGAGCCGGGTTCACCTCGCAATGGCAGTATCCCCTGGCCATCGCCTTCGGCTACGCCAGCGGGATGATGGTCAATTTTCTCCTCAACCGGCGATTCACCTTCAGCGGCAACGACCGCACCAGGATCGCCCAGGGCCGGACGTTTCTCTTCGTCGCTACGACCGGCCTGGTGATCAGCTCGGCCTTCGCGTCCGCGGCCCGTGGCCTGATCGAGATCCTCTTGCCGACCACGCCCGTGCTGAGCGGCGCGCTCGCTCCGTTCTTCAGCGCCGAAACTCTGGGCCAGGTTTTCGCGATCGGCATCGTGTCGGTCTATTCCTTCGCCGGCCATCGCTACCTCACCTTCAATCGGGGCATCCGCTTCCAGGTGCGCAGGATCGCCGGGCTCGCTCCCACCAGCCATGCCCGTGCCCGCGAGTGAAACGGCAGGCCGTCCGGCGCTGGTCATCGTCGGCGGCGGCCCTTCCGGCATGGCTGCGGCGCTCGAGGCGGCGCGCAACGGAGCACAGGCCATCGTCATCGAGCGGCTCGACCGGGTGGGCGGGCTGGCTCGCACCCTCGACTTCCAAGGCTGCCGGTTCGACATCGGCCCGCATCGCTTCTTCACCCTGAACAAGGAGGTCCAGGAACTCTTCGTCGAGGTCTGCGGCATCGACGTCCTGCGTGTCTCGCGCCTGACCAGGATCCTCTACAAGCAGAAATACTTCAACTACCCTCTGACGCCCATCAACGCGCTGTTCGGCATGGGCCTGCGGCTGTCGGCCGAGATTCTCGCCAGCTACTTGCTGGCGCGGGCGAGGCACCTGGTGGCGAAGCCGCGGTTGGTCTCGTTCGAGGACTGGATCGTCGATCGCTTCGGCCGTCGCCTGTTCGAGATCTTCTTCAAGACATACACCGAGAAGGTGTGGGGCATATCGTGCCGGGAGATCAGCGCCGACTGGGCCGGGCAGCGCATTAAGGGTCTGAGCCTGATGGCCGCCATCGCCAATGCCGTGCGGCCACACCGCAAGGTCATCAAGACCCTGGTCGACGAGTTCCTCTATCCGCGCCTCGGCGCGGGCCAGCTCTACGAGAAGATGGAAGCCCTGGTCGCGGCGGGCGGCGGTACGGTGCACAAGAAGGCCGAGGTGCTGCGCATCGAGCGCGACGGTTTCCGCGTCACCGCCATCCACTACCGCGATGCCGACGGCCTCGAACGGACCCTCCGCGGCGACTTCTACCTGTCGAGCGCGGCGCTCAGCGACCTCGTGCGCCAGTTCGACCCGCCGGCGCCCCAAGCCGTGCTCGATGCCGCGCACGGCCTGCGCTATCGCAATCATGTCGGCGTGAAGCTCGTCATCGAAGGCGCGGCGCCGTTCCCCGACAACTGGATCTACGTCCATTCGCCGGACGTAAGCATGGCCCGCATCTCCAACTACCGCAACTTCTCGCCCGATATGACGCCGGCAGCCGACATCCATGCCCTGACGGTCGAGTATTTCTGCTTCGCTGGCGACGAGACATGGTCGAGTTCCGACGACGCGCTGGTCGCCCGCGCCGTCTCCGAGTTGCGCCGCTTGGGGATATCGCTCGGCGCCCTTGCCGGATCGTTCGTCGTCCGCTCGGAGAAGGCCTATCCGGTCATAGAGATTGGCCACGAAACGAGGATCGAGACCGTAAAGTCCTTCCTCGACCGTTTCGAAAACCTGCTGCCGATCGGCAGATCGGGCATGTTCAAGTATAATAATCAGGACCATGCCATGGCGACCGGCCTCTATGCGGCCCGCACCGCGCTCGGCAAGGGCCGCTTCGATCCGTGGCTGGTCAACATCGACGGCGTCTATCTCGAGGGAGGACGCATCGAGTGACCGGCTCGGCCGCCCTGGCGGATCAGGCGCTGGTAGGACTATCGAGGGTGGCAGCCGGCGCGCGACTGACACAAATTTTCGCACCGGCTCTCCGCTGACACGATGCTTGCCAGAAACTCGTCTCGCTAACCTCGCGGCGCCGCGAGGGCGGCAGGACGCCCGGTTGCGGGCAGGGACGGCCTTTGATAGAAGGCGCCGCCGGCCTCGCCCCGCCCCTGCGGGCGAGGCCGAATTCCATTTTTCCGACCCCAGCATCCGCGCCGGCAATGTCGTCGAGTACAACGGCAAGCTCTGGGTGGCGTCCAAGGTACAGCACATAAATCCCGGCAAGGGCGGCGCCTTCGTGGCGTTGGAAGCCAAGGCGCTGCGCGAGGGCAACAAGCTGCAGGAGCGCTTCCGCTCGGGCGAGACCATCGAGCGCGTGCATATCGACGAGCGCGACTGCACTTTCCTGTACAAGGACGACAACGGCTTCACCTTCATGGACAAGGAGACGTTCGACCAGCTCGTAGTCGGCTCCGACGTGCTCGACGCCGACCAGGCCCGCTTCCTGCAGGACGGCATGGAGGTGACGGTGTCGCTCTACGAAGGCACGCCGGTCGGCGCCGAGATTCCCAAGACCGTGGTGCTGCCGGTCATCGAGGCCGACGCCGTGGTCAAGGGCCAGACCGCTTCGTCGTCCTACAAGCCGGCCATCGTCGAAGGCGGCATCCGCGTGATGGTGCCGCCGCACATCGGCGTCGGCACGCGGTTGGTGATCAACACCGAGGACGGCAGCTACCTCGAACGCGCCAAGGATTGAGAGAGTGGTCCGCGCGCCGGATCAGCCGGTCGCCCGCATCGGCCGCGCCCCGATGGCGCCGGGCCGGGAGCGCTCCGGGCCGCCCGAGCGCCGCTCCCTCGCGCCGCGCTCGGCGACGATCACAGTGATGATCCGGGCGGCCTTCGCGGCGGCCAAGTTTCTCAAGCGCGATTTCGGCGAGGTCGAGCATCTGCAGGTCTCGGAGAAGGGTCCGGGCGACTTCGTCAGCCACGCCGACATCCGGGCCGAGCGCACCGTGCGCGCCGAGCTGGCGCGCACCCGGCCGGACTACGGCTTCCTCGGCGAGGAAGGCGGCGAGACCAAGGGCGACGGGCGGAACCGCTGGATCGTCGACCCGCTCGACGGCACCACCAACTTCCTGCACGGCGTGCCGCACTTCGCCATCTCGATCGGGCTCGAGCGCGAGAACGAGATCATCGCCGGCGTCATCTACCAGCCGATCTCCGACGAGCTGTTCTGGGCCGAGAAGGGCAACGGCGCCTTCGTCGACACGCCGAGCGCGCGCTCGCGCCGCCTGCGCGTGTCGGGCCGCAAGGACCCGGCGCGGGCCCTCGTCGGCACCGGCATCCCCCATCTCGGCAAGGGCGACCACGCCGGCTATCACGCCAAGCTCGCGGCCGTCACCGAGCGCACCGCGGGCGTACGCCGCTGGGGCGCCGCCGCACTCGACCTCGCCTTCGTGGCGGCCGGCCGCTACGACGCCTTCTTCGAGCTCGGGCTGGCGCCGTGGGACGTCGCCGCCGGCATCCTTATGGTGCGCGAAGCCGGCGGCGTCGTGAGCGACATCGCCGGCAAGCCCTACGAGCTCGGCGGCCCATCCCTGCTCGCCAGCAATTTCGGCCTGCGCGACTCGATGGTCGAGATCCTGTCGAAGGCGTAGGGCTGGCGGCAATCTGCCGCCACGGCGGCGGTCGGGACGTGATGGGTGTTGCGGTCGCACCATCTTTGCCCATCGACGTCGCCTCATTGCTGGGAGCGCACCGGAGTGGCGTGCTCCCGGCAATGAGCCGTCGTCCGCACCATGCCGTGTCACCGAACTGCACCCGATCGGGGAAGGGCGTTCGCATGTGGAAAAGCTACTCCGTCATCCCGACCGAAGCCGAGCGAAGCGAGGCGTAGTGGAGGGACCTTATCTTACTGCAAGACCAGTAAGAAAGGTCCCTCGACTGCGCCGCCAATGGCGCTGTAGACAGCGCCTGATTGGGCGGCTCCGCTCGGGATGACGGGAGAAGTGGCCATGTGCGAATGCCCTGCCGATTGGGGGGTAGTTCTTGCCTGAGCTCTGCTGGACCGGGTTGACGTCGCGCAAGTCTCGGCTAGCGTGGCCGAGGCAGGCGACGAGGCGTCGCCGGCGACAGCGCCGCATCGAGGAGGATGGATCATGCGCAAGCTCGAGGGTGTGACCAAGGTCCCGTTCGGCCGCGTCGGCACCCATGGCACGTGGGCGGTTCGGATGTTTGACGTGCCGGCGATCGAGACCGAGGCAGCGCACCCGGCTGACGCAAGACCGCTTTCGACATCTGCTCTTGCGTCAGTCGCAAGCCATTGATTTCAAAGGGCACTGACGCAACGGACGCAACGGACGCAAAATCCGGGGCCGAAGAATTTCTCTCTCTACCTTACCGGCCGGTCAGGATCTGGCGCGCCCGGCGGGCGACTGTGCGGGCGACGGGCGTGGCGGACCGCTGCGTGCCCACGGCGAGCCACGTCCCCTGGTGTCCACTCGCCGCTGCTCTCGCAAGAGCGACTCCGCTGCTGCAGCCGGTTGACCCGTGGGTGCCATTGGCTAATGTGGATGGCAGGTGCACGACGCTCAGGCCACGCGTCTACCGGGACCCCCAACTCCTTGGAAAGGCAGCCCATATGCCCGCGCTCACGAATGCCCTGCGCAGCCTCGCCGTCGTCGCGGCGGGGGTGGCGGCTGCCGTGGGCCCCGTGGCCGCGCAAGCCCAAGGATACCTTCCGCCGCCCAACCGCATCGAGAGCCGGCTGATCGACGACGGGCTGGGCGATGTCGGTCGTACCCCGCCCCCTTCGTCCGCCCGCCAGGTGGTGGCGATCCCGGCGACATTGCCGCCGGCCCAGGTGGCCGCCGCGCCGGCGCCGCCCGTGGCATCGCCTCCCGCCCCCGTGCAACCTGCCCCGGTGCAGGTGATCGAGCCGCCCGCGGCACCGGCGCGCGCAGCAGCGCCTGTTCTACGGCCGACGGCAATGGCCGCGCTGGCGCCAGAGCCGCCTGCACCGGCACCATCCGGCCAGGCCGTCTCCGCCATCCCGTTCATGCCGGGGTCGGCAATCCTGAGCGAAGGCGCCAAGGCCGAGCTCGACCGCGTGGCCGCCATCGTCTCCTCCGACCGCAAGGTCCGGGGCATCGAGCTCCACGCGCATGCCGGCGAGGGCGATCCCGAGAGCCGCAAGGTTGCCTTGGCGCGGGCGCTGGTGGTGCGCAGCTACCTGATCGACCGTCGCGTCAGGGCGCGCATCGAGGTTGGCGCCTTCTCGGGCAGCGGCGAGCGGGTCGATATCCTGGTGGCCACCCAGTGAGCTACCCTGAGAAGGCCCCAATGCGTTCGACCGGATGAGCAGCCCCCTTCCCTACCTCGTACGCATGCTGCTGTTCCTGGCGGCGGTGGCGGGCCTCGCCTATCTGCTGCACCATGACCTGGTGCGGGTGTTCATGAACACCCCGATCCTGAACGGCGTCATCGTCGCCGTCCTGGTGATCGGCATCTTCTTCGTCATGCGCCAGGTCATCCTGCTGTGGCCCGAGGTGCGCTGGCTGCGCCGCTTCCAGCATCGCGAGGAAGGCGCGCCGCCCCTCGAGATGGAATCGATCAACCTCCTGGTGCCGCTGGCGGCCATGCTGGGCGAGCGGCAGGAGCGCTTCCGCCTTTCGCCGACGGCGGCGCGCGCGCTGCTCGACGGCATCGCCGCCCGGCTCGACGAGCGGCGCGAGCTGATGCGCTACCTGATCGGGCTGCTGATCTTCCTCGGCCTGCTCGGCACGTTCTGGGGACTCCTCGAGACGATCGGCGCCGTCGCCGATGCCATCGCCAACCTGCAGGTGTCGAGCGGCGATGCGGTGCAGATGTTCGCCCGGCTCAAGGAAAGCATCGAAGGCCCGCTCAAGGGCATGGCGACTGCGTTCGGCGCCTCGCTGTTCGGCCTGTCGGGCTCGCTGGTCGTGGGCTTCCTCGAGCTGCAGGCGAGCCAGGCACAGGGCCGCTTCCATACCGAGCTCGAGGAGTGGCTGGCCGGCGCCACGCGGATCTCCGGCGGGCCGCAGATCGAGGGCGAGCAAGGCGTGTCGGCTTATGTCGAGGCGTTGCTCGAGCGCACTGCAGACGGCATCGACGACCTGACGCGCTCGTTGCGTCGCGCCGAGGAGGCGCGCGGCACGACCGTCACCGCCAACGCCATGCTGGTCGAGCGGCTGGCGGCGCTGGCCGAGACGATGCGCGCCCAGCAGAATCTGCTCGCCCGGATGGCCGAGCATTCGATCGAGCTGCGCGGCGCGGTGACCCGGCTGACCGAGCGCGCGCCCGACCAGACCGATCGCGACTCGCTCGCCGCCCACCAGCGCAACACCGAGGCCTATCTCGCCCGGCTGCTCGAGGAGAACGTGCGCAGCCGCGCCACCCTGGTCGAGGAGCTGCGCGGCGTGGTCGCCCGGCTGGGCGAGCGCGCCCCGGACGACGAGCGCGAGGCGCTGATCGCCCATCAGCGTGCCACCGAGGTCTACCTGGCACGCCTGGTCGAGGAGAACGTGCGCGGCCGCGCCGCCCTGATCGAGGAGCTGCGCGGCACGGCCGAGCGCCTGGCCGAGCGCTCCTCCGACAGCGAGCGCGAGGCCCTGATCGCCCATCAGCGCGCTACCGAGGTCTACCTGTCTCGCCTGGTCGAGGAGAACGTGCGCGGCCGCACCGCCCTGATCGAGGAGCTGCGCGGCACGGTCGAGCGCCTGGCCGAGCGCTCGTCGGACAGCGAGCGCGAGGCGCTGGTCCACCACCAGCGCGCCATCGAGGGCCACCTCGCCCGCCTGGTCGAGGAGAACGTGCAGTCGCGCACGGCGCTCGCCGACGAGCTGCGCGGCGAGTTCAGGCTGCTCGCCCGCACCATCGCCTCGACGCGTGTCGGCAATCAGCCGGCCGGCGAAGGCTAGGCAATGGCCGCTTCCGCTCACCGCCGCGGCGGCGGTGCCGACTACATCTGGCCGGGCTATGTCGACGCGCTGACCACTCTCCTGATGGTGATGATCTTCCTGCTGTCGCTGCTCAGCGTCGCGCAGTTCACGCTGTCGAGCACGCTCAGCAACCGCGACAGCGCCATCGAGCAGCTCAGCCGCCAGATCGGCGATCTCGCCAGCCAGCTGTCGATCGAGAAGCGGGCGTCGCAGAGCCTGCAGAAGGATCTCGAGCAGCTTACCCTGCAGCTCCGCCAGACCCGCAGCGAGCGCGACCGGCTGGGCACCGACCTGGCCGGCGAGCGGCGAACCTCGGAGACGCTGCGCATCGAGCGCGACCGGCTGACCGGCGACATCGCCAACGAGCGCCGGACAATCGAGGCGCTTCGGGCCGAGCGCGAGAGGCTCGGCACCGACCTCTCGGCCGAGCGCAAGTTCGTGGAGACGCTGAAGGGCGAGCGCGACCGCCTCACCGAGCGGCTGTCGGAGATGTTGATCGAGCGCGAGAAGCTGACGGCCGCCCTGCAGAGCCAGACCCGCAGCGCCGAGGCCAAGGCCCAGGATCTGCAGAAGGAGATCGAGCGCCAGCGGCTGGAGCTGACGCGGCTCGCCGCCTCGCTGGCCGCCGCCAACCAGGAGAAGGGCAAGCTGTTCGGCGACCTCACCGAGGAGCAGAAGCTCTCGGCCGAGCAGAAGGCCGCGGTGGTGCGGCTGACCGCCGAGCTGGCCGGGGTCAAGGACGAGCTTGCCCGGCTCAACGCCGCGCTCGAGGCGTCGGAGACCAAGGCCAAGGACCAGCAGGCGCAGATCGTCGATCTCGGCCAGAAGCTCAATCGCGCGCTCGCCAGCAAGGTCGAGGAGCTGGCGCGCTACCGCTCGGAGTTCTTCGGCAAGCTGCGCGAGGCGCTGGCAGGCCAGCGCGACGTGCAGATCGTCGGCGACCGCTTCGTCTTCCAGTCCGAGGTCTTGTTCCCGTCGGGATCGGCGCAGCTCCAGCCGGGCGGCGAGAAGCAGCTCGCCAACGTCGCCCAGCGCCTGCTCGAGATCGTCGACCGCATCCCGACGGACGTCAACTGGGTGCTGCAGGTCGACGGCCACACCGACGACAAGCCGATCCGCAACGTCGTCTACCCGACCAACTGGGAGCTCTCGGCCGCCCGCGCCATCGCCGTGGTGAAGTTCCTGCACAGCGAGGGCATCCCGAACGAGCGCCTGGTCGCCGCCGGCTACGGCGAGTTCCAGCCCCTCTCCACCATCGACTCGGCCCGCAACCGGCGCATCGAGCTCAAGCTGACCAGCCGGTGACGCCCTACAGCAACCCCAGCCGCTTCAGCTCGGCTGCCATCGCGGCCGGCATGTCGGCAGTGTCGCCCTTGGAGAGGTCGGGCGGGGACCGCTCGGGCTCGAGGTAGCGCCAGCCCTGGAACGCCTTGCAGGTCCGGGGCGCGGTGGGCACCAGGGTTCGCCTGACCTCGATCCGGCAGTATCGCTTGCCGTCGTCCCGGTCGATGTCCTCCTCGAAGCCGACCAGCTCCTGGCGGCAGCGAATGACGCCGCGCACCACCCAGTAGAGCGAACCGCCGTCGAGGAGCTCGGCCGCGCGGCGCGGCGTGTTGCGGGTGTAGACCCAGTGCGGCGAGCGCGGGCTCTGACGGCGCTGGCGGCGGCGCTCGGCCTGCACGGTCTTCATGTGGGCGAGATCGTCGACGCCGACCGCGAGCTTGATGAGATGCAATGTCATGGCTCGCGATTAATACCCTGGACCGGGCTCGCTCAAGCCGTCGCTATCCACAACCGGCCGAAACCGTGTCCGGCACGACACAGCGATGGAACATTCGCGGCGGCAGGTTCACACTCCACAATGTTTGCACAATGCACGACATAGAGTGCGCGCGCTTTCCACGGGGGCTCTCATGAATCGGTCGACGCTCGTTGCTCTGGTCGCGGCGCTCATGCTGGGATCGGGCATCGCAGGCTATGTCATCGGCAAACCGCGCGATTCGATCGACCGACCGACTCAACCCACCGTAGCGTCGGCACCGGCGCCCGCGCCAGCGCCGACGCCCGCCCCCGCTCCACAGACCGCGCAGACCACCACTCCGGCACCGGCGACGCCCGCGACGCCGGCCAACACGACCCCTGCCGCCACGCCCCCCGCTCCGGAGCCGCGGGCCATGACCGCCGCGCCATTCGGCTACCGGAGCTACTGGCTGGATACCAAGGGTTCGGAAGCCGAAGCCTGCCTCGAGTTCAACAAGGGGCTGGTGCCGAGCGGCGTACGCTACGGCGACTTCGTGCGCATCGAGCCCGAGGTCAAGTCGGCAGTGCGCGTGGTCGACAGTCGGTTGTGCATCGGTGGCCTGAGCTACGGCACGGACTACAAGGTGAAGCTGCTCGCCGGCCTGCCCGGCGCCGGCGACGTCAAGCTCGACACCGAGCGCACGGTCGAGGTGTCGCTGGGCGCCCGGCCGGCGGTGGTCAACCTGCCCGGCAAGGGCTTCATCCTGCCGCGCGGCTCGGCCGCCGGCGTGCCGGTCACCACCATCAACGTCTCCAAGGTCGGCATCTCGGTCTATCGCGTCAACGAACGCGCCATCGACCGCTTCGCCAACGACCGCTACGACGCCACCTATCCCGGCAGCGAGCCGATGACCGATTCGTGGTCGCTGCGGCGCTGGCTGCGCGGCGACAACGGCAAGCGGATCTGGCGCGGCACGATGGAGGTGAAGAACGTCCAGAACCAGCCGATCGTCACCGCCTTCCCGATTCGCGAGACCATCCAGGACTGGAAACCGGGCGCCTACTTCGTGGTCGTCTGGGACGCCGCCAAGCCGCCCGCGCGCGGCTACGGCTACGAGGACGACGAGGACGAGCAGTCCGACGGCACCGCCGCCGGCATGTGGCTGGTCGACACGGACATCGCGCTCACCACCTTCACGGGCGCCGACGGGCTCACGGTTTTCGCCCGCTCGCTGCAGACCGCCCTGCCGATCGCCGGTCTCGAGGTCGTGCTGCTGACCCGTGGCAACGAGCCGATCGGCAAGGTGATCACCGATGCCGCCGGCCGCGCGAATTTCGCGGCAGGCCTGCTCCGGGGCCGCGGCGCCGCCGAGGCCTTCGCCGTGATGGCGACCGACGAGGCCAAGAAGGACTTCTCGCGGCTCGAGCTCACCAAGTCGCCGTTCGACCTGTCCGACCGCGGCATCTCGGGCCGCGACCAGCCGGGCCCGGTCGATGCCTACCTTTATACCGAGCGCGGCATCTACCGCCCGGGCGAGGCCGTGCAGCTGATGGCGATGCTGCGCGACAACGGCGCCACCTCGCTCGCCGACATGCCTGTGACCCTGATCGTCAAGCGGCCCGACGGCAGCGAGTTCACGCGCTACACCGCGGCCCTGCAGGGCTCGGGCGCGATCCACCAGGCGATCGACCTGCCGAAATCGTCGCGTCGCGGCCGCTGGTCAGTGACGGCGCACATCGATCCCAAGGCGCCCTCGGTCGGCCGCGTCGAGTTCTCGGTCGAGGATTTCGTGCCCGAGAAGCTCAAGGTCGAGATCAAGCCCGATCGTCCGATGATGCGTCCGGGCGAGATCAACGGATTCGGAATCCAGGCCGACTTCCTCTACGGCGCACCGGCGTCCGGCCTGACCGTCGAGGCCGACCTGCGGGTCACCGTCGACGACAACCCGTTCGCCAGCTACGCGCAGTATCGCTTCGGGCCGGAGAGCGAGCGCGAGAGCTTCGAGCCGCCGTTCATCACGCTGAACGGCACCGACACCGACGAGACCGGCAAGTCGCGCCTCGAGTGGGGCGGCAACGGGATCAAGGACACCGTGCTGCCGCTGCGCGCCCAGATCCAGGCCCGCGTGTTCGAGCCGGGCGGCGGACGGGCGACGCGTACCGAAACCGCCCTGCCGATGCGCACGCGCAACGTCTATCTCGGCATCCGTCCCGCGTTCGAGGGCCGCTATGCCCGCGAGGGTGCCACCACCGAGTTCGACGTGGTCGCGGTCGATGCGGACGGCAAGCAGATCGCCCGACCGACCATCCAGTACCGCCTCGATCGCATCAACTATTCGTACCAGTGGTACCAGGTCGATGGCCGCTGGCGCTGGCAGTCGACCCAGCACGACCGGCTGCTGACGACCGACACGGTGGCGCTCGCGGCCGATGCCCCGCTGCGCCTGTCGCTCAACCTGCAGTGGGGCAGCCACCGCCTGACCGTGGTCGACACCGAGAACAACACCTCGACGACCATGCAGTTCTATGTCGGCTGGTACGGCGGCGAAGGCTCGGGCGAGGAGGCGCCCGACACGCTGCGCGTGGCGAGCGACAAGCAGAACTACAGGCCGGGTGACTCGGCACGCGTGCGCATCGAGCCGTCGTTCGCCGGCGAGGCTCTGGTCGCCATCGCCACCGACCGCATCGTCGCCACCTATCCGGTGCAGGTGCCGTCAGGCGGTACGACGGTGGAAGTGCCGGTCAAGGCCGAATGGGGCCCCGGTGCCTATGCGCTGGTCACTGCCTGGCGTCCGCTGTCGACGCCGGCCGACCGCACGCCGACGCGCGCTATCGGCGCAGTCTGGCTGGGGATCGATCCGGCCCTGCGCACGCTCGGCATCCAGATCACCGCGCCCGAGAAGGTGACGCCGCGCCAGCGCATCGAGGTGCCGGTCAAGGTCTCCAACCTGCAGAACGAGGAGGCCTGGATCACCCTGGCGGCGGTCGACGAGGGCATCCTGCAGCTCACGCGTTATCGCACGCCCGACCCGGCGAACTTCTACTTCGGCAAGCGCCGGCTCGGCGTGGCGATGCGCGACGACTACGGCCGCCTGCTCGACACCAAGGCCGACGAGGTCGGGCGCATCCGGGTCGGCGGCGACGCCGGCGACATCGGCGGCCTCGACATCGTGCCGACCCGCACCGTGTCGCTGTTCAGCGGCCCGGTGAAGCTCGACGCCAACGGCGAGGCCAGGATCGGCCTCGACATCCCCGACTTCATCGGCCAACTGCGCATCATGGTCGTGGCCTACGCCAAGACCAAGGTCGGCTCGGCCGACCAGCGGCTGTTCGTGCGCGACGCGGTCACCGCCGACGTCGTGCTGCCGCGCTTCCTGGCGCCGGGTGATCGCGGACGGCTGTCGCTGTCGCTGCACAATGTCGACGGCCAGGCCGGCGACTACCGCCTGACCCTCGAGGCGAGCGGCGCGGTGGCGCTCGACCGGCCGGTCGCCGAGACGCGCCGGCTGGCGACCAACCAGCGCGAGCTGCTGACCTGGGATATCAAGGCGGGCGAGGCCGGCTTCGGCAAGGTCGCCGTCGCGGTCGAGGGCCCGGGCAACTTCGCGGTGCGCCGCGAATGGGACATCCAGGTGCGCTCGGCGCAGACGGCGAGCGCCATCGACACCGTGTCGCAGCTCGAGCCGCAGCGTCAGCTCACGGTCGACCGCAACCTGGTCGCCCAGTTCGCGCCCGGAACGACCAGCGTCAGCGTCGCGCTGTCGCGCGTCCCCGGCATCGACGTGCCGGGCCTGCTGCGGGCGCTCGAGAAGTATCCGTACGGCTGCCTCGAGCAGACGACCAGCCGCGCCCTGCCGCTGCTCTACTACAACGACGTCGCCCTGCTGGGCTACGCCAAGGCCGACTTCAACGTCCAGGAAAGGGTGCAGGACGCGGTCTATCGCGTCGTCGACATGCAGACGTCCGACGGCTCGTTCGGCATGTGGGGGCCCTTCTCGCCGGCCGCCGAATGGCTGCAGGTCTATGCCCTGGACTTCCTGCTGCGCGCCCGCGACCAGCAGATGAACGTCCCGGCGGCCACGCTGCAGCGCGGCTTGGCGTGGCTCAACCGCTCGGTCGAGAAGTTCTCGGCCAACGCCCAGGCCTATGCCTGGTACGTCCTGGCCAAGGGCGGCCTCGCCGATCCCGGCCGCATCCGCTACTTCCAGGACACGAAGTCCGGCGAGATCACGGGTGGCCTGGCCTGGGCGCAGCTTGCCGCGGCGCTCAACCAAGTCGCCGAGCCGGGTCGCGCGCGGCTCGCCTTCGCGATCGCCCGCCAGCGCATCGAGCAGCCGGTGCCGGGGGAGTACTATGGCTCGCCGCTGCGCAACCGCGCCGCCCTGATCGCGCTTGCGACCGAGGCCGGCGGCCAACAGGCGCTGAACGAGGTCGTCGCCTCGGTGCGCGAGCAACTGGTCGCCAAGGGCGAGTACACCACCACCCAGGAGCAGGCGTGGCTGCTGCTGGCGGCGCGCGCCATGGCCGGCGGCGGCACCGAGCTCGCCTACTCGGTCGATGGCCAGCAACACAAGGGCAGCAAGGATCCCGTGGTGATCAACCCCGACCGGGCGGCAGTCGAACGCGGGGTCCGTGTTGCCAACGACGGCGACCGTGCGGTCTGGCTGCAGGTGACGGCGCGCGGCGTGCCGGTCGAGCCGCAGCCCGCAGCCTCGCATGGCCTGAGCGTCGAGCGCCGCTACCTGACCCTCGACGGCCGGCCGGCGAACCTCGCCCGGCTGCGCCAGAACGAGCGGGTGATCGTGTCGATCCGCGGCCGCAACCTCGAAGGCGGCTATCACGAGGCGGCGCTGCTCGACCTGCTGCCAGCCGGCTTCGAGATCGAGAGCGTGCTGAACGAGGAGACCGTGAAGTCGTTCTCGTTCCTCGACAAGCTGACCGACACGCGCATCGCCGAGGCGCGCGACGACCGCTTCTTCGCGTCGTTCAACCTCGGCCGGCGCAACTATCGGATGTGGTGGGATTCAGCGGACCTGTTCCCGAATTCCTACCATGTCGCCTACATCGTGCGCGCCGTGACGCCGGGCAGCTTCGCCCTGCCGGCAGTGCACGTCTCCGACATGTACGCGCCGCGCGTCTATGCCCGCAGCGCCATGGGCCACGTGACCATCGCGCCGCGCTGAGCCGCCTGTCATCCCCTTCCGGACCAGGAGCGTCCGCTCGTTCTCCTCCCCAGCTTTGCTGGGGAGGTGTCGCCGTCATACGGCGACGGAGGGGTCGAAAGCCCCACTTGGGCTCATGACCCCTCCTCCCCGGATGACGGGGCACCTCCCCAGCGGAGCTGGGGAGGACCGCAAAGAACCGACCGCGGCCCGCGCGCCATGAAACTGCAGCGGCTCCTCGTTGGCGCAGCCCTCGCCGTCACCCTGGCCACGGCGGGAGCGCTGGCCCTCGACCGGCTGTTCCCGCCAGACCTGACGCGCTACCACCAGCGCTCGAGCGAGGTCGTCGACGCCAACGGCCGCCTGCTGCGCTCCTTCACGACAGCCGATGGCAAGTGGCGGCTGGCTACCGCGGTCGACGATGTCGACCCGCTTTATCTCGCTCTCCTGAAGGCTTACGAGGATCGCCGCTTCGACGACCATTGGGGCGTCGATCCTCTGGCCGCCGTGCGCGCCGCGTACCAATGGGCGTCGCGCGGGCGCATCGTTTCGGGCGCCTCGACGATCTCGATGCAGGCCGCCCGCCTGCTCGAGCCGCGGCCGCGCGGGCTGCTCACCAAGGCGATCCAGTCGGCCCGCGGCCTGCAGCACCTGACCTTGGCGCCGATGGGCGGCAACCTCGAGGGCGTGCGTGCCGCCTCCTTCGCCTATTTCGGCAAGGAGCCGAAGAGCCTGTCGGCCGCCGAGGCGGCGCTGCTGGTCGCCATCCCGCAATCGCCCGAGCGGCGGCGGCCCGATCGCGCCGCCCAGCGCGCCCAGTCGGCGCGCGATCGTGTGCTGGCGCGCGGCCTCGACCACGCCGTCATCGACCAGTCGCTCTACGACAAGGCCGTGACGCGCCGCGCGCCCGACCGCCGGCTCGCGATGCCGATGCACGCGCCGCACCTCGCCACGTGGCTGGCCGGCCAGTCGCCGGGCACGGCCGTGCCGACCACCATCCGCCTGGAGCTGCAGAGCGCGCTCGCCCAGCTCGTCGGCGAGGAGCGCGCCCAGTTCCCCGACCGCGCCCAGATCTCCATGGTCGTGATCGACAACCGCACGCGCTCCGTCGTCGCCTGGCTGGGTGGCTCGGATTTCTTCGGCAAGGCGGGCCAGGTCGATCTGGTGCGGGCGCATCGCTCGCCCGGCTCGGCGTTGAAGCCGATGATCTACGCCATGGCGTTCGACGACCGCACCCTGCATCCGCAGTCATTGGTCGAGGACGTGCCGGTGCGCTTCCGCGACTGGCTGCCGCGCAACTTCGATCGCGACCACCAGGGCGCCGTCACCGTGCGGCGCGCCCTGCAGCAGTCGCTCAACGTGCCGGCAGTGCTGGCGCTGGAGAAGGTCGGCCCGCAGCGCTTCCTCGCCACCCTGCGCAGTGCCGGTGCCACGCCCGGCCTGCCGCCCGGAGACCTCGGCGCCTCGCTCGGCATTGCGCTCGGCAGCGCCACCATCTCGCCGCTCGAGATGGCCACCCTCTACAACGGCCTCGCGACGGGCGGACAGTTCTCGCCGCCGCAGATCCGGCGCGACCGGCCGCGGAAGGAGCCGGTGCGGCTGCTCGGGCCGGCGGCCGCCTGGTATGTCGCCGACATCCTCGCCGAGGCGCCGCTGCCCGAGGGCTTCGCCGCCCTGCCGGTCAACCTGCGCGAGCGCCGTATCGCCTACAAGACCGGCACCTCGGCCGGGTTCCGCGACGCCTGGGCCGCCGGCTACAGCACCAACTGGACGGTGGTCGTGTGGGTCGGCCACGCCGACAGCACGTCGCGTCCGGAGGGCCTCGGGCGCGTCGCCGCCCTGCCTGTCCTGTTCAAGGCATTCGGCCGGCTGCCGGCGGAGGACAACCGCGCCACCGCGCCGCCGGTCGACGTGCTGCGCGTCGCCTCGCATCGCGAGCTGCCGCCGATCATGCGTGCCCTGCGGCCGCCCGGCGATGCCAATGGCGGGCCGCGCATCGCCTACCCGCCGGCCGATGCCAGCATCGAGCTCGGCAACAGCGAAGCGGTGCCGTTGAAGGCGCTGGGCGGCGAAGGCCGCCTGCGCTGGCTGGTCGACGGCCAGCCGATCGACGGCAGCAGGTGGGTACCCGGCGGACCAGGTGCGGCCCGCGTCGCCGTCGTCGACGAGTCCGGCCGCTCGAGCGCCGTCAACGTCCGCATCGTCGTGCAGCGCTGACCCAACCTGCGCCGCCGGCTCCCTCGCACGGCGTCGCCCCATCAGGGCAGCAGAACCAGGGCGACCGACGCCACCAGCAGGATCGCGAAGGCCACGTTGATCGCCCGGTTGGTGCGGGGTTCGCGGAACAGGCCGGTCAAGGCGGCACCGGCCAGCAGCCAAGCCACGTTCACCGCCACCATGACCAGCACGAGCACCGCCAGCTTGGCGGTGACATCGAGCACCATCCGTCCCGGCACCAGCACGAAGCCCGAGTACAGCGCCGCCATGGCGGCGTAGCCCTTGGGATTGATCGACGACAGCAGCAGCCCCGCGCCGAAGCTCGGCGGACGCCGCACGCTCGACGCGTCGCCGAGCGGCGGCGCCGTGGCGATACGGAACGCGAGATAGACGAAGTACGCTCCCGCCAGCCCGGTGACGATGGGCGTGGCGCCGGGGACGGCGAGCAGGACGCCGACGACGCCGCTCGCGACGATGGCCATCACGCCGATCATGCCGACGACGATCCCGGCCAGGTAGCCCACTCCTCGTCGCGCGCCGAACGCCGCACCGGTGGCGGCCAAGCTGAGCGTCGCCGGACCCGGGCTGCCGGCCAGGGCCACCGCTGCAAGCAGGAAGCCGAGCAGCCCATCCATCGGCTCCCTATGGCGCACCGCCGGCGAGGCGTCTTGAACGTTCGTGCAGCACACGTCCGTCATGTACCTCCTCCTTCGGCACGACATACGCACTGGCGACAAACATCGTCATCCCGACCAGCGCCGGGCATTGCGCCTGCCCTGAGCGCAGCCGAAGCGAGGCCCAGCGGAAGGACCCGTCTCGTTGCTGGCACTACCAAGAGAGGCCCCTCGACCACGCCGCCAATGGCGCTGTAACCAGCGCCTTATCGGGCGGCTCCGCTCGGGATGACGGGTCTTCTTGTCACTCGCGAGTTCTCTGCCCGTTTGCCCCCGCGTGCTGCGCGTTCTTCATGCCGCGAGTCTGGCCTTCAGCGCCTGGGCCACCTTCGAGGCCGGCTCGCGGCCCAGGGCGGCGCAGATGGTGCGGCCGGCCTCGGCGACGGCATCGAGGTCGACGCCATGCTCGATGCCAAGGCCGTTCAGCAGGTAGATCACGTCCTCGGTGCCGACATTGCCCGACGCGCCTTTGGCATAGGGGCAGCCGCCCAGCCCCGCGACAGCCGTGTCGAACACCGCGATGCCCCGCTCCATGACCGCCAGGATGTTGGCCAGAGACTGGCCGTAGGTATCGTGGAAATGCGCCGCGAGCTTCTCCCGCGGGACCCTTTCGGCCACCGCGTCGACCATGGCCACGCAGTCGGCCGGCGTGCCGACGCCGATCGTGTCGCCGAGCGAGACCTCGTAGCAGCCCATGCGGAACAGGCGCTCGGAGACCTCGGCCACCTTCACGGGCGCCACCGTGCCGTCGTAGGGGCAGGCGATCACGGTCGAGACGTAGCCGCGCACCTTCATGCCATGCTTCTGTGCCGCCTCCAGGACGGGGGCGAAGCGCTTGAAGCTCTCGTCGATCGAGCAGTTGGTGTTCTTGCGGCAGAACGCCTCCGAGGCCGCGGTGAACACCGCGATCTCCTCGCAGCGGGACTCGACGGCGCCGTTCATGCCCTGCTTGTTGGGCACCAGCACCGGATAGGCGACGCCGAGCCGGCGCGCGATCCGCGTCATGACCTGGTCGGTGTTGGCCATCTGCGGCACCCATTTCGGCGACACGAAGCTGCCCGCCTCGACGGCGCGGTGCCCGGCCGCCGACAGGGCATCGATCAGCGCCACCTTGGCCTCGACCGGGACCGGCCTGGCCTCGTTCTGCAGACCATCTCGCGGCCCCACCTCGACCAGCCGGACCTGCCTGGGAAACTTCATCGCGCCCTCCACTGTCGGAGGCGCATGTTACGCGATCTGGCGGCCCACGAGGTATGCTCCCAGCAGGAACAGGCCCGCGAAGAACAGCCTGCGAAACGTCGTGGGCGTGATATGGCGCCGGACCACCTGCCCCAGCGCCATGCCGGCCAGCGCCGGGGCCAGGCACGCCAGCGACATCGCTGCCGAAGCGCCGGAGTATCCGCCGCCCTGCAGCAGCCCACCGGCCAGCGCCAAGGTCGACACGGTGAAGGAAAGCCCGAGCGCCTGCACGAGATCGTCCTTGTCGAGGCCGATCGCCTGCAGGTAGGGCACCGCCGGAAGCACGAAGACGCCGGTGGCTCCGGTAACCAAACCTGTCGCAATGCCGACCAGCGGCGAGGCCCAGGCTTCGCGGCCCGCCGCAAGCGTGAAGCGCGCGCCCGACAGGCCGATAGCGGCGTAGGTCAGCAGCGCGACGCCCAGCGCAAGCCGCCCGACGCCGCCCATGTCGCTCGCCAGCACATCCGTGGCGAGCAGCGTGCCGACCACGACGCCTGCCATCATGCTCCACAGGCGACGCACCAGTGCCCGCCAGTCCGGGCCGGCTATCAGCTGCCAGGCATTGGTGACCAGCGACGGCACGACGAGAAGCGCCGCGGCCTCGACCGGCGCGAAGGCGAGCGAGAGCAGGCCCATCGCGAAGGTGGGCAGGCCCATGCCGATCACACCCTTGATCAGGCCCGCGAGCAGGAACACCAGGCCGGCGACCAGCCAGGGAAGAATCGAGCCATCCATTCGCCTACCCTGAGGGGCGGTCGGCGGGCGGACAATGCGGAAGGCTCGAGGCCTGCCTCAGGCCTGGCCGAAGGCTCCCGATCCGGCCAGAATGTCGTCATGCGCTTCGACCTCGTCGATCTCCGGCTCGTCCTTCATGTCGCGGAGACCGGCAGCATCACCCATGGGGCGTCGCGCTCCGCCATGGCGCTGGCCTCGGCCAGCGAGCGCATCCGCGCCCTGGAGGAGACCCTCGGCACCGCGCTGTTCGACCGTGGGCGCCGAGGCGTCGTCCCGACGGAAGCGGGCCTCACCGTGATCCAGCATGCGAGGCTGGTGCTCGAGCAGATCGAGCGCCTGCGCGGCGATCTGCGCCAGCATGCACGCGGGCTCCGCGGCCGGGTGCGGCTGTCGTCGAACACCGCAGCGAGCCTGGAGTTCCTGCCCTCGGCGCTCGCGAGCTTCCTGCAGGCTCACCCCTCGATCGACGTCGATCTCGCCGAGAGACCGAGCGGCGATATCGTCCGCGCGATCGCGAGAGGCGAAGCCGATATCGGAATCGTCGCCGATGCCGTCGATCCGGCAGCCGAGTTCGAGACTTTTCCCTTCGCCGAGGATCGCCTGGTGCTGGTGACGCCGCAGCGCCATGTCCTGGGCCGGCAGAAGCGTATCGCCTTTCGTGACACGCTCGCCCATGACTTCGTCGGCTTGGCTCCGGGCAGCGCCTTGCAGGATCACCTCGACGATCACGCCACCCGAGGCGGATCTCGCCTCAGGCTCCGGCTGCGACTCCCCGGCGGTTTCGATGCCGTATGCAGGATGGTCGAGAGAGGCATCGGGGTCGCCATCGTCTCGCGAACGGCAGCGCTGCGCTGCCGCAAGACCATGGCGATCCGAGTCGTCCCGCTCGCCGATCCCTGGGCACGCCGACGCCTGCGAATCTGCGTCAGGAGCCTCTCCGGCTTGCCGATCCATGCCCGATCGCTGGTCGAGCATCTGCGCCGGCTCACGGACAACACGGGCACCTCGCGCCCTTGAAGCATCGACCGGCCAAACCGAGGGCTCACATCGGCACGCCTGTCAGTCTTCGTCGTCGTCTTCCTTGCCGCCGTCCAACAAGGCGCCGGCCAGGATGCCGGCATTGGAGCGCACCTTGTTCTCGATCGCCTGGGCGACCTCGGGGTGCTCCTTGAGGTAGTTCTTGGCGTTCTCGCGCCCCTGGCCGATGCGCTGGCCATCGTAGGAGTACCACGAGCCGGACTTCTCGACCACGCCGGCCTTCTCGCCGAGATCGATCAACTCGCCGGTCTTGCTGATGCCTTCGCCGTACATGATGTCGAACTCGACGACCTTGAACGGCGGCGCCACCTTGTTCTTCACCACCTTGACGCGCGTGCTGTTGCCGACCACCTCGTCGCGGTCCTTGAGCGCGCCGATGCGGCGGATGTCGAGACGGACCGAGGCGTAGAACTTCAGCGCATTGCCGCCCGTCGTGGTTTCCGGGTTGCCGAACATGACGCCGATCTTCATGCGGATCTGGTTGATGAAGATCACCAGCGTGTTCGACTTGGAGATCGAGGCGGTGAGCTTGCGCAGCGCCTGGCTCATCAGGCGGGCCGCCTTCGAGCTCGGCACGCGGCACCAGGGCGGCGACCGAATCGATCACCAGCACGTCGATGGCGCCGGACCGGACCAGCGTGTCGGCAATCTCGAGAGCCTGCTCGCCGGCGTCAGGCTGCGAGATCAGGAGGTTGCCGATGTCGACCCCGAGCTTCTTGGCATAGCCCGGATCGAGCGCGTGCTCGGCGTCGACGAAGGCGCAGACGCCGCCCTTCCTCTGCGCCTCGGCCACGACATGCAGCGCGAGCGTCGTCTTGCCCGAGCTTTCCGGGCCATAGATCTCGACGATACGGCCCTTCGGCAGGCCGCCGATGCCGAGCGCGATGTCGAGCCCCAGCGAGCCGGTCGAGATCGCCTCGATTTCCAGCGCCTCGCGCTGGCCGAGCTTCATGATGGAGCCTTTGCCGAAGGCCCGCTCGATCTGGGCGAGGGCGGCGTCGAGCGCCTTGTTCTTGTTTTCCATGCCCTCCCTCTCGACCACTTTCAGAACTGCAGACATCAGCTGTCTCCTTGTTCTCCCATGCTCTTCTGAGGAGCGGCAATGCGGAAAAGTTCCGCCGGGATGACTTGAATGTACCTATTTTGTTCCAAAGAACAAGAAAACAGTCAACTCCCTGATAAAAAATATCTTCTTGACATATGTTCCAGGTATGTTCGCGTTACGGTCGGCGGTTTTTGCGGACAGGCGGCGTGGGGGCCAGCCATTTGTCCACGCTGGCAGGCCGCCGGACAGTCTGCAGGCACTGGGCATAGGTGCGCAGGATCCATTGCCGATCGGCAATCGGACGCGCCGACCTGCCCGGGGCGAAGCGCCGGCCTTCGGAGCGGGCGATCAGCTTCATCAGGTCCAGGGCAACCGATTCGTTGATGACATCGGCCATGACGCTTGCCTCCCGATAGTTTGACCGACCATCCCTTGGGTCGGCTCGGATTGGCAAGGTCCGTGCCTTCGCTTCGCGGTAGACTTCTCATGGCCTCCCTTCCGGCGCCTCCAAGGAGCACCTCCGCGTCATGACAGCAAGCCACGTCGTCAAGTGCGCTCGATGCAAGGTGGCTCTCGAAGGGCCGGACGATGCGCGTCCCGACAGCTTGATCGCCTGTCCGAGCTGCGGTGCCGGCGACACGCGCGAGAATGTCGAGCGCGAGGTCGACGAGTATGCGGCGAGCCGGGTCTCGCAAGCCCTCGATGCCATGGTCGAAGGCTTCGCCCTGGGTCTCGGGCAATCGTCCAATCTCGAAGGGCCGCGCGCACAGCGGACCTATCGCTTCATCATCGACGACGAGTCGTCCTGAACATCCTTGCTGGAAGGCGCCAACCCGGAAAAATGAAGTGCTTCTATCGCCACAGACCCTAACCGTGTGCAGCGAGCGGCTTGCCGTCGTGCAGGTAGGGCTCGGCATCGATCAGCACGAAGGCAACGACGCAAGGCGCATTGGAGCGGTTGACCCAGTTGTGGATGGTGCCACGCTGCACCAGCACGTCGCCGGCACGCAGGGTGACGACGCGACCCTCGTCGAGCTCCATGTCGATCTCGCCCGACAGCACGACGGCGTAGTCGATCGAATCGGTGCGATGGTTGCGCGGCGCCACGCCGGGCCCGTACTCGATGACGCGGAACACCGTGCCATCGGCGCGCGTCGTCGCGGTGATCTCCTTGGCGCCGTCGGCCGTCGTCGTGTTGTCGACCGGAAACCTCGCCGTCGACCAGATGTTGTGAATGGTGGCCCCCGGACGGTAGGAGACGACATCGCGCGTCACCTCGTCGATTGCCACCATGGCCTTGCCGTCGCCGTCATGTCCCGTCACCACGCGCCGAATGTTCATGTCGCCTTCCTCGGTCCCAGCATGCGAGCGGCGCCCAGCGCCGCGATTTCCGCGGCATCATAGCCGATCTTCGCCAGCACCTGCTCGTTGTGCTGGCCGACCGTCGGCGGATCGGAGACGAGCGGCGGACGCCAGCCCAGCATCTGGAACGGCAGCAGCGGCAGGCGCGTCCTGACGCCGCCCGGCAGCGTGGTCGGCGCCAGCGAGCCGTTGGCCAGCAGGTGCGGATGGTCGAACAGGTCCTGCGGCCGGGCCACCGGCGCGAAAGAGATGTCGGCCTCGAGCGCCAGCGCCTCGATCCGGTCCTTCGGGAGGCGCTTGAAGATCTCGGCCACCCTGGGCACCAGCCACGGCCTCGCCTCGATGCGCTGGTTGTTGGTGGCGAGCCGAGGGTCGGCCGCAAGCTCAGGCTGGCGGAAGGTCTCGCAGAAGCGCTTCCACTGGCCGTCGCTGGTGATGCCGATGAAGACCTGCTGACCGTCCGACGTGGCGAAGATCTCGTAGACCGCCCACGAACTCACCCGCTCGGGCATCGGCGGCGGCGGCGCGCCGTTCATCGCCGTGATGGCGAGATGCTGGCCCATCAGGAACACCACTGATTCGAACAGCGCGCTCTCGACCAGGCCGCCCTTGCCGGTACGCTCGCGCGCCTTCAGCGTCAGCACCGTGCCGAAGGCACCGAACAGCCCGCCCATGATGTCGACCACCGACGTGCCGGCGCGCAGCGGCCGTCCCGAGGGACCGGTCATGTAGGCGAGCCCGCCCATCATCTGCACCACCTCGTCGAGCGCCGGCCGCTTCTCGTAGGGTCCGGGCAGGAAGCCCTTGAGGGCGCAATAGACCAGCTTCGGGTTGATCTTCTCCAGGTGCTCGGGCCCCAGGCCGCGCTTGCGCATCGAGCCCGGGGCGAAATTCTCGATCATGACGTCGGCCGATTGCAGCAGCTTCACCAGCACTGCACGACCCTGCGGCGCGTCGGCATCGAGCGCCAGGCTCTTCTTGTTGCGATTGAAGTAGCCGAAGAAGCCCTCGCCGAAGCCCTTCAGCCTGCGGGTGCGGTCGCCGTCCACCGGCTCGACCTTGATCACCTCGGCGCCGAGGTCGGCCAGAATCATGCCGCACGACGGCCCGAGGATCGTGTGGGTCAGCTCGACGACGCGGATGCCGGCGAGCGGCGGGACGAAGGTTTCGGTCATGCCGGCATGCATACCTCAGCCTTCCGGCACGTCCAGCGCCAACAAGCCCATTGCCGTTTCGCCGATCGGTGGCATTCTTCCGTCGAAACCAGCGTTCTTGCGTCTGGAGCAGGCGTCCCACCGCCTGGATCAGGCGCCGTTCGATCGAGCGTACTCTTCGATTCCTGTCGCACTCGAGAGGGGGAGATCGGTGGCCGCAGCGTTTCTCATCGTTCGCGCCCGACTGACCTACACGTCGGATCGGGAAAAATTCGACGAATGGTACCGGACCGAGCACTTTCCGGATGCCGTGAAGAGCTTTGCCGCGCAGCGCGGCTGGCGCTGCTGGAGCAGGACCAACCCGCTGGTCCATATCGCGCTCTACGAGTTCTCGAGCGTCGAGGAGGCGGAAGCCGCGCTCGATTCGGAGGCTCTCACCCGCCTCAGCGCCGACTTCGATCGCGCCTGGGGCCCACGCCACACCCGCACCCGGGAGATCGTCGAGCTGACCGAGGAGCTGCTGCCGAGGTGAAGGTCATTTGCTGGGCGCGCGCCACTCCAGTGGCGCGATCATCGCTGATCAAAGAGAAGACGCGCCACTGGAGTGGCGTGCTCCCAGCGATGAGCCTCCTCAGGTCGCAGACGCGAACCAGCCCTCGATGTCCTTGACCAGGGGCAGGCCGGCGGCCTCCCCGAGGACGCGGTGGGCCATCCCGGCGCCAACCAGGAAGGCCTCCTGACGGGGTACCGCGTTGGCCTTCAGCATGTCGCGTACGGCCGGGCCGTCATGGCCCCAGCCGATCGCCTCGACCTTGCCGTCGAAGGCGCGATTGAGGAGGGCGAGAAAGTCGGCGCGTTCCGCTTCATTCATCGCCGGCACGGCGTCGATATCGCCCAGAATCAGCAGGCGGCCGCGGAATTTCGCCACCAGTGCGGCCACCGAGTTGCGCGGCTCGACGATGATCTCGCGACCCGGCCCGCGCCGCACCCGGGCGGCCAGCGACAGCGGCAGCACGGCGGCGCCGAGATGGGCGCCGCTGTCCATGATTACCGAAGCAAGCTCCTTGTAGCTGATGCCGAGCCGCTCGGCCCGCTTGAGCCGCATCTTCGCGACTTCCGGCTTGGGCGTCTTCCAGGCCTTGGCGGTGGCCCGGCGCCATACCCAGGCCTCCCACGACATGTCGAAGGTCGGGCCGTTGTTGTGGCCGATGCCCGGTCTGCGCAGCAGGGCCTCGACATTGGCATGCCGGACCCCTAGACGGTCGAAACGATCACCCATGACGGTATTGTAACCTCGAATTGTCGTATGGGTAGGCAAAGGGAGTGCCAAAGTGGACGATTTCCAGGTCGATGTACTCGTGATCGGCGCCGGCAATGCCGCAGCCTGCGCCGCCCTGGCGGCTCGCGAGCAAGGGGCAACGGTCGCCATGCTCGAAGCGGCCCCGGAGGCCGAGCGCGGCGGCAACAGCACCTACACCGCCGGTGCGATGCGGGTGGTGTTTCACGGTGTCGACGACCTGGCCCAGCTCTACGACCTGACCGACGACGAGAAACGCGACGTCGATTTCGGCAGCTACAGCGCCGACCAGTTCCTCGACGACATGGGCCGGGTGACCAACTATCGCTGCGACCCCGAGCTGACCGACATCCTGATCGGGCGCAGCTTCGAGACCCTGAAGTGGATGCGCGGCAAGGGCGTGCGCTTCCAGCCCAGCTACGGCCGGCAGGCCTTCAAGGTGAACGGCAAATACAAGTTCTGGGGCGGCCTGGCGGTCGAGGCATGGGGCGGCGGGCCGGGCCTGGTCGATCTCGAGCACAAGGCTGCGGTCAAGGCCGGCATCCCGATCCACTACGAGACGCCGGCGGTATCGCTGATCGAGGAGGACGGCGTGGTGCGCGGCGCCATCGCCCGCCACAAGGGCCGGCGCGTGCGCATCGGCGCCAAGGCAGTGGTGCTGGCGTGCGGCGGCTTCGAGAGCAATGCCGAGATGCGCACCCGCTATCTCGGCCCGACCTGGGATCTCGCCAAGGTCCGCGGCACGCGCTTCAACACCGGCGCCGGCATCAACATGGCGCTGGCAATCGGCGCCAAGCCGCACGGCAACTGGTCGGGCGGCCACGCCGTCGGCTGGGACATGAACGCGCCGGAGTTCGGCGACCTCGAGGTCGGCGACAACTTCCAGAAGCACTCCTACCCGCTCGGCATCATGGTCAACGCCAACGGCGTGCGCTTCGTCGACGAGGGCGCCGATTTCCGCAACTACACCTACGCCAAGTACGGCGCGGTGATCCTCGCCCAGCCGCAGCAATTCGCTTGGCAGATCTTCGATTCCAAGGTGCTCGACCGGCTGCGCGACGAGTACCGGATCAGGCGCATGACCAAGGTGCACGCCGACACGATCGAGGAACTGGCCGGCAAGCTCGAAGGCGTCGACCCGGCGCAGTTCCTGAAGACGATCAAGGAGTGGAACGCCGCGGTGATGACCGAGGTGCCGTTCAACCCGGCGATCAAGGACGGCCGCGGCACGCGCGGGCTCGCCGTGCCGAAGAGCAACTGGGCCAACACGATCGACGCGCCGCCGTTCGAGGCCTACGCCGTGACCTGCGGCCTCACCTTCACCTTCGGCGGCCTCAAGATCACCAGCCAGGGCGAGGTAGAGAGCACCGACGGCAGCGTCATCCCCGGCCTCTTTGCCGCTGGCGAGCTGGTCGGTGGCCTGTTCTATCACAACTATCCCGGCGGCACGGGGCTGGTCTCGGGGGCTGTCCTGGGCAAGCTTGCCGGCGACAGCGCCGGGCGCTACGTCTCCGGCAAGAACTGAGCCCGGCGTGACGACGGCAGTGCCCGTGGCACTCGGCCTTGCAAACAAGAAACTCATTGGGAGGAGATCATGACATCGATCAACCGGCGTAGCGCCCTCGCGCTCGGCGCAGGCGCCCTCGTGCTGCCGTGGTCGCTGCGGGCGCAGGCCTGGCCGGGCCAGCCCGTCACGTTCGTGGTCGGCTACGCCGCCGGCGGCGGTGCCGACATCGTGGCGCGGGAACTCGCCATGCTGCTGACGCCGCTGCTCGGCCAGCAGGTCATCGTCGACAACAAGGGCGGCGCAGCCGGCGCCATCGGCGCACGCTTCGTGTCCAACGCCAAGCCGGACGGCTACACGATCTTCTATGCCGTCGGCACCAACGTCGTGACCAATCCGCACGTGCTCAAGACCTCGATCGACACCCTCGCTGGCCTGGTCCCGATCATCCAGACGACCGACTACCAGTACGTCCTGGCGGTCGACCCCAAGGTGCCGGTCAACAACGTCAAGGAGCTGATCGCGCTGGCCAAGAAGGACCCGGACAAGCTGACCTATTCCTCGTCGGGCGTCGGCGGCAACAACCACCTGGCAGGCGCCCTGTTCGCCGAGGCCGCCGGCATCAAGATCACGCACGTGCCCTACAAGGGCACGGGGCCCGCCCTGATGGACGTGATCAGCGGCGTCATCACCATGAACTTTTCCTCGCTGCCGCCGGCCGTGAGCCAGATCAAGGCCGGACGGCTTCGAGCCCTCGCCGTGACCGGCGAGAAGCGAGTCAGCTCCCTGCCCGACGTGCCAACCTTGAAGGAGCAGGGTGTCGACGTGGCGGTGACCGGCTGGCACGGCCTGTTCGCGCCGCCCAAGACCCCGGACACCATCCTCGAGCGGCTGTACAAGGACACCGCCGCCGCGATGAAGGACCCGAAATTCACCGGCGCGCTGGCCAAGGACGGCCTCGAGCTGCCGCCGGGGCTCAGCCGCGCCGAGTTCACCAAGTACGTGCATGACGAGCACGCGTTCTGGGGCAAGAAGCTCAAGGCGCTCAACATCCAGGCGGAGTGAGCGCAGCCGACGGCGCACCTGCAGGCCTCACCGGGCCTGCCGGCAGCTAGCTGCCGGCAGCCTTGGCCGGCGCCGCCGGCACCACGCAGAATCCTTGCGCCCCGATACCCAACGGCGGGTTGAACTTGCTGCGGAAGTTCTCCATCGCGATCGCCGCGGTGAGCTCGACGATCTGCGCCTCGCCGAAGTGACGCCTGAGCTCGGCGAAGAGCGCATCGTCGACCTGCTGGTCGGTGTAGGTGATGCGCTCGGCGTACTCCAGCGCCACCCGCTCGCTGGCGCTGAACAGCTTGCTGTCGCGCCAGTTCAGGACTTCCGCGACCTTGTCCAGGCCGCCTTCGGTTTCCGTCACACGGACGGAATTGATGTCGATTCAGAAAGGGCAGCCGTTGATCGAGGCCACCCTGAGATAGATCAGCGGCGGCAGCGACTTGGGCAGCTGGCCGGACTGCTCGATCGACTGCCCGAGCAGCTTGGCGGCGCGCAGGATCGGCGGGCAATGCGCCAGCACCTTGGTCGGGTTGAGCAGATCGCCGAAGATCTCGCGCTCCTTCGAAAAGGTGGCGGCAAGCGTGGGATCGCCGCCGTCGTCCTCGACTTCACTGACTCGCGGCATCGGGTCGGTCCTCCGACAGAATATTGGCAACGAGAGACGAAGGAACCGTCTTACTCAGCAGACGACAGCCACTTTGTCGTCCGTGTGCAGCAGGTCTCTTCGTTCCGTACCGTAGCGCTCCCCCGCGGACATCGACCAGGGACCTTTTTTCATGCGCGCCATAGATCGGGCACGGACTTCGCGGTGCACGCCCGCCGCGTGCGCCGAAGACGGCGATAGCGGGCGAACTCGCGCGAGGCTACGATCGGCTTGCGGCGATCCTCGACCAGGACAAGGCGGCACAGACCGCGCCGCAGAGGAGACGCGCATGAGTCGTTCCCACGGCCGGGTGCCCTATGGCTGGGTGATCATTGGCGCCGGCATGCTGCTCTCCTGCTTCAGCATGGGCTCGGTGTTCTCGCTGGCGGTGTTCCTGCAGCCGCTCACCGACGATACCGGCTGGTCGCGCAGCGGTGTCTCGACGGCCATGACCATCGCCTTCCTGGCGATGGGCGTGTCGGCGTTCGGCTGGGGCATCCTTTCGGATCGTTGGGGAACGCGCGGCGTCGTGCTGTCGGGCAGCGTCATCCTGGGCGCCGGCCTCGTGCTGGCCAGCCGCGCCACCAGCCTGCTCGAGTTCCAGCTTCTCTACGGGCTGGTCATCGGCGTCGCCGTCGGCGCCTTCTATGCGCCGCTGATGGCTGTCGCCACGGCATGGTTCGAGAAGAACCGCAGCCTTGCCGTCGCCCTGGTCTCGGCCGGCATGGGCATGGCGCCGCTCACCGTGGCGCCGTTCGCGCGCTGGCTGATCACGACCTACGAGTGGCGCCCGGCGATGATGGTCATCGGCATCGTCGCCTGGGTGCTGATGATCCCGGCCGCCCTGCTGATCCGGCGGGCGCCCGTTGTCATCCCCGCGCCGACGCCGCCGCGGGGCGTGGCGACGCCGATCGCCTCGGTCGCCCCTGCGCCGCGGATGACGGCCGCCGAAGCGCTGCGCACGCCACAGTTCGCGGCCCTCGCCCTTGCCCACTTCGCCTGCTGCGCCGCCCATTCCGGCCCGATCTTCCACATGGTGACCTACGCCATCGGCTGCGGCATCCCGGCGATGGCGGCGGTCAGCGTCTACAGCGTGGCCGGCCTGTCGGGACTGGGTGGCCGCCTGCTGCTCGGCGTCGCGTCGGACCGGCTGGGCGCCAAGCCTGTGCTGGCGGTCGGCCTCGCGGTGCAGGCGCTTGCCGCCGGCGCCTACGTCTTCGTCGGCCAACTCGGCGAGTTCTACGCCCTGGCAGTCGTGTTCGGCATCGCCTACGGCGGCGTCATGCCGCTCTATGCCATCCTGGCGCGCGATTATTTCGGCCCGCACATCATGGGCACGACCTTCGGCGCCATCTCGATGGCGGCGAGCCTCGGCATGGCCTTCGGTCCCTGGGCCGGCGGCTACGTGTTCGACGCCTATGCCAGCTACTCGCTGCTCTACATCGGCTCCTTCGCGGTCGGGCTTGCCGCGGTGGCGGTGGCGCTGACCTTCAAGCCCGTGCCCGCGGCCGCCAAGCTGCGGGCGGCGGCGAAGGCGTGAGGCTCATCGCTGGGAGCGCACCACTGAAGTGGCGCGCTCATAGGTGCTAACCTTGGCCGGACCAACAAAGTCCTCATCCTGAGGAGGTCGCGTAGCGACCATCTCGAAGGATGGGCGACACACGAGATCGCTGGAAAAACAGTGTCGCAGCACCCGGTTTGTTGCCAACCAAAGGGCGAAGGTTCCTTCGCCCGAATCGAGACGTGGCCCTCCGGGCCGCTCCACAGGGTGAGGTCTTCGGAAACGTTAGCGCCTATGAGCGGCGCGCGCCCAGCCGTGAGTCATCAGAACCCCAGCAGCTTGGCCTGCACCACGCCCTCGAGCGCGGCGATGCGGCCGAGCAGCTCGGGCGAGATCGGCTGGTCGACCTGGATCAGGGCGATCGCCGAGCCGCCGGGCACATCGCGGCCGAGATGGAAGGTGGCGATGTTCACGTTGTTCTCGCCCAGGATGGTGCCGAGGCGGCCGATGAAGCCCGGCTTGTCGTCGTTAGTGATGTAGAGCATGTGCGGGGCGAACTCGGCCTCGATCTCGATGCCCTTGATGTCGACGATGCGCGGGTGCTTGCCGCCGAACAGCGTGCCGCTGACGGCGCGCGTGTACTTCTCGGTGGTGACGGTGAGCCGGATCAGGGCGTGATAGTCGCTGTCGCGCTCATGCTTGACCTCGGCGACCTCGACGCCGCGCTCGCGGGCGATCACCGGCGCGTTCACCATGTTGATCGAGGCGAGCTGGGGACGCAGTACGCCCATCAACGCGACCTGGCTCAGCGGCTTGACGTTGAGCGCCGCCACCTGGCCTTCGTACTCGATCGACACCGCCCTGATGTCGGTGTCGGTGAGCTGGCCGGCGAACGATCCCAGCTTCTCGGCGAGGTCGAGATAGGGCGCCAGCCTGGGCGCGTCCTCGGCCGAGACGTTGGGCATGTTGAGCGAGTTCACCACCGCCCCGGTCAGCAGGTAGTCCGACATCTGCTCGGCGACCTGCAGGGCGACGTTCTCCTGCGCCTCGACGGTCGCGGCGCCGAGATGCGGCGTGCAGACCAGGTTGGGCGCACCGAACAGCACGTTCTGCCTGGCCGGCTCCTCGGTGAAGACGTCGAAGCCGGCGCCGGCGATATGGCCCGACACCAGCAGGTCGCGCACCGCCAGCTCGTCGACCAGGCCACCGCGCGCGCAGTTGACGATGCGCACGCCCTTCTTGGTCTTCATCAGGTTGGCGCGGCCCAGGATGTTCTTCGTCTGCTCGGTGAGCGGCGTGTGCACGCTGATGAAGTCGGCGCGCGCCAGCAGCTGGTCGAGGGTTGCCTTCTCGACGCCGAGCTCCTGGGCGCGCTGGTCCGACAGGAACGGATCGTAGGCCATGACGCGCATCTTGAGGCCGAGCGCGCGCTCGGCGACGATCGAGCCGATGTTGCCGCAGCCGATCAGGCCCAGCGTCTTGAAGCTGAGCTCGGTGCCCATGAAGCGGTTCTTCTCCCACTTGCCGAGCTGGGTGCTGGCATTGGCGTCGGGCACCTGGCGGGCGACGGCGAACATCAGGGCGATGGCGTGCTCGGCCGTGGTGATGGCGTTGCCGAACGGCGTATTCATCACCACCACGCCGTGCGCGGTCGCCGCTTTCAGGTCGACATTGTCGACGCCGATGCCGGCGCGCCCGACGACCCGGAGCTTCTTCGCCTCGGCCAGCACCTCGGCCGTGACCTTCGTCGCCGACCGGATGGCGAGGCCTTCGTAGTTGCCGACGATGGCGCGCAGCTCGGCCGGTTTCAGGCCGGGCTTGAAATCGACGTCGCAGCCGCGCTCGGCGAAGATCTCGACGGCGCGGGGCGACAGCTCATCGGAGATGAGCACCTTGGGTTTTGCCATGACAGACTCTCCTCACAAAACACCTCATGCTGAGGAGGTCGCGCAGCGACCGTCTCGAAGCATGGGTCACAGACATCGGTTTTGTTGCGCACCCTTCGAGACGCGCGCTGCGCGCGCTCCTCAGGGTGAGGCCTTATTTACGCCGCCGTCTTGCCGAACTCGCGCTCGATCTCGCCGTAGGCCCAGTCGAGCCACGGCATCAGCGCTTCGAGATCGGCCTTGTCGACCGTGGCGCCGCACCAGATGCGCAGGCCCGGCGGTGCGTCGCGGTAGGAGCCCGCGTCGTAGCCGGCCTTCTCGGCCTCCAGCAGGTCGGCCATCTTCTTGGCGGCCGCCGCCTGTTTGTCGGCCGGCAATGCGGTGAACCACGGCGCCTCGATAGTGAGGCACACCGAGGTGTTCGACCGGATCGCCTTGTCGTTCGCCAGGAACGAAATCCACGGGCGCGCCGCAACGAAAGCCTCGAGCACGCCGAGATTGACTTCCGAGCGGGCCTTGAGCGCGGGCAGGCCGCCGATGCTTTCGCCCCAGCGCAGGCCGTCGATCGCGTCCTCGATGCAGAGCATCGACGGCGTGTTGATGGTGTCGCCCTTGAAGATCGCCTCGGAGAACTTGCCGCCCGAGGTCAGGCGGAAAATCTTGGGCAGCGGCCACGGCGGGCTGTAGCTCTCGAGGCGCTGGATGGCGCGCGGCGACAGCACCAGCATGCCATGCGCACCCTCGCCGCCCATCACCTTCTGCCACGACCAGGTCACGACATCGAGCCTGGCCCATGGCAGGTCCATGGCGAACACCGCCGAGGTGGCGTCGCAGATCGCGAGGCCTTCGCGATCGGCCGCGATCCAGTCGCCGTTCGGCACCTTCACGCCCGAGGTCGTGCCATTCCAGGTGAAGACCACGTCGTGCGTCCAGTCGACCTTGGCGAGGTCGGCGATCTGGCCATACGGCGCCTTCAGCACCCGCGCGTCCTTCAGCTTCAGCTGCTTGACCACGTCGGTGACCCAGCCCTCGCCGAAGCTTTCCCAGGTCAGCATGTCGACCGGCCGGGCGCCGAGCAGCGACCACAGCGCCATCTCGACCGCGCCGGTATCGGAGGCCGGCACGATGGCGATGCGATAGTCGGCCGGGATGCCGAGCAGCGCGCGCGTGCGATCGACCGCCTCGACAATCTTCTTCTTGCCGAGCTTGGATCGGTGGGACCGCCCCGTGGCGGCATCCTTGAGGGCTTCAGGCGTCCATCCCGGACGCTTGGCGCAAGGTCCGGACGAAAAGTCGGGACGCGCCGGACGCATGTTCGGCTTCATCAAACCTCTCCCTTACAGAAGAGCTGCACTCCGGTGGGGGAGCGTGGCCCGCCGCCCAGATGCCCCAAGGCGCTGGCAAAATCAACCGCGCGTTTGACGCAGGGATTGGTCGCCGTTCAGGGCGCTGCAATCGTCCGCTGCAAGAACTCGCGCACCCGAACGATGGAATTTGATCTCGATGAATTCGCCGGCAGATGCGGCGGTACCGCCGAGGGAAAGGCTCACGAGGAGACCTGCGAGCAGACCTCGTATCGACATGCCGCCACCCTCCGCCAGAACGCCGATACGTGGCGTTCCAGTGCGAGAATCAGTAGTTATGACTGGCAATGCAAGAGAGGAAGCCGACTCCCTCCCGCTCCTGGCCGCGGACGATCCTGGCGACGCTGGTGATCGTCGTGGCATCGGCCTTCGCGGCAGAGCTCATCGCCCGTCAGTTCTTCGACCTCGACACACTGCAGTACCGCCGACCCTACCAGCCGATCTTCGTGTCGGGTGACTACCACTACCTGATGCCCAACGAGGAGCTGCCGTTCGTTCCCGGGGGCCCGGTGGAGATGGGGTACCGGCCCGGGCCGTTCGGCTTCTACTACAGCGCCGATACCCCGCCGCCACGCTCCGCCGCGACGCTGGCCGATTACCTGTTCGCCCACAAACGGTCGCGCTACGACGCTGCGGAGATCGACCGCCTCTCCTGTGCCGGTGGAGATTCCGTCCTGATCCATGTGCTGGGCAGCTCGGTCGCCCAGGGCTTTTCGTCCGAGGAAAAGGCCGATACCTGGCATGCCGCGCTCGAGCGCGCGTTGCGGCGCCGGCTCGGGCGGCAGGACGTGCACATCTTCAATGGCGCGATGGGCGGCTTCGTCTCGTTGCAGGATCGCCTCGCCTACCATCTCGCGGTGGCACCGCGGCCGGCGCGCCTGGTGCTGATCGTCAACGGCTACAACGACCTCACCCTGCCGGCGAACTCGGCCGTGCGGCCGGGCGATCCGTTCCAGCTCGGCCTGCGCTACAGGCTGGCGCGCCACAGTGCCATCGCCAACACGGTGCTGGAGAACGAGTTCACCCGCCGCATCGCCGAGTTCCGCCGCCGGCTCGAGGAGGACGACGCGGTGTTCGCGCGGCACGCACGGGCGATCACCGACATCTACATCGAGAACATGGAGGATGTGCTCGATGCCTGTGTCGGTCGTGGCCAGGCCTGCCGCGTCGCCATCCAGCCAGCCCGCGCCCTCACCGCCCACTACATCGGCACCCATGCGGGCGACGTGCTGTCGCAGAAGCGCCTGGTGCAGCTCTACCGGTCGCTGCTGGCCAAGGTGGCGGAGAGCCGGCATCGCGATCTCTTCATCGACCTCACGCACGTCTTCGATCGCGGCGAGCGGATGCAGCACTACGCCGATTCGGTTCACCCCAACTATGCCGGCCAGCAGGTGCTCGCGCGGGCGCTGCTGGCGCCGACGCTGGCGGCGCTGCGTTCGGCGCAAACCGTTCCGGCGCCCGCCGTCCGCTGCGCGCGGCTGTCGCGGGCTAGCGACGGGTGATCTCGTAGTACCTGCCGGCGGTCGGGTCGCGGAACACCTCGCGGGCGGTGTAGCGATCGTGCAGCAGCGCGTGGATGGCCGGCGCACGGTTGGCGGCGGAAAGCCCCCCCAGCTGGCCGGCCAGCTCGTCGAGGCTCCAGGTCCACACGTCGGAGGCGACGACCCGGTAGCCCTTGTCGAGCGCATGGTCGATATCGCGGCGCAACGCCTCGGCGTTCTGCCCGGGCGTCCAGTCGGGGTGCCGGATGGCGCCGGCATCGATGGCGATCCACTTGAACTTGGGATCGGCCTGCGGCGCCGGACCGACGGGTGCCGTGCCATCCCAATCCCAGGTCCGGCTCCACAGCGCGTACTGCCACATCGAGATCGGCTCGAAGCCCCAATAGACGAACACCGTCGATTGCGGCGGAAAGCGCTTCTCGAGCGCGGCAATCGCCGACAGCGCCGCCTCGTCGCCGCCGCGGTGGCGCGCGAGCTGGCTCGCGTTCCAGGCAAGCGGCGCGAGCGAGAGGACCACGAGGCCGACTGTCACGACGCGCGGACCGGAGAGCAGTGCCGCGAGCAGCAGCCCCCACGCCACGGTCAGCCACGGCATGACGTTGATCTGCATCTGCGGATCCTGGGGCTGCGAATAGAAGTTCAGCGCCTGCCCGGCGCCGAGGGTCCCCAGGAAGACGATGGCAATGGTGCGCAGGCGGGCATCGCCACGTCGCGGCCAAAGGACGGCGACGCAGGCGACGAAGATTGCGACTTGCAGCAGCACCGAGACGATGAGCGGAGCGGCAGCACGCCTGGCCGACAGAGGGTCGACCCAGCCGCCGACGATGAGGAAGTAATTGCCGATGCCGGACAGCATCATCCAGGCCTTGTCCCACGACAGGCCCGCCCAGCCGGTCGCCACGCCCTTGCCGGTCCACAGGATGTCGTGCAGGCCGACCGCACCGTTGTGGCCTTCCCACGCGAGCTGCACGATGCCCGATACGGCGAGAATGCCGACGACGAGGGTGCCGACCAGGGCAAGACGGCGTCGGAACGGGATGGGCGCCCAGGCAAGCGCCAGGACCAGCGCCGGCAGGGTCGGGAACAGCAGCCGCCATTCCATCAGCCAGCCCAGGGTGAAGATCGCGGCGACCAGCGCCACGCGCGCCGCGGTCGGCCGGTCGAACCACAGGCCGGCCAGCAGCATCGCGCCCAGCACCAGCGCGTAGCCCGGCATGATGTCCTCGCTGATGACCGCCAGCAGCAGCACGAAGCCGATGCCGGCGTGGAAGCAGGCGGTCAGCGCGGCAGCCCAGGTGATTCCGGTCACGCGCTGGACAAAGGCGAAGACAAAGACGTTGGCGAGGCTCGCCCACAGCGCGTTGAGGTAGGCGAACTGCTTCCACGGCGTGCCGCGCAGGATGCCGAGCGCATCGAGCGCTGCGGCGAGAACGCCGTACAGCGGGAAATAGAGATAGTTCGACGGATCGAGCCGGGCGCGCCCGGGATCGGCGATCCAGGGCTCGGCCTGGATGCTCTTGTACATGCCGTTGCTGGTTACGATGTGCACGTTCTGCAGCCAGGCGACCAGGCCGCAGAACAGCAGCAGCGACAGGGCGAAGACCAGCAGCAGGTGCCAGGCTGGGTGCTCGGGCTCTTCCGGACCGCGAGCGTCTCGCTCGCTCATGGCATCTTATGAGCGAGCGGGACGCTCGCGGTCCGGAAGACCATGAGACTTGAAGCCTAGTTCTTCCGGCCGAACAGCGTCACCGCGCCCTCGGGGCCGTAGCTCTCCGAGTGCAGGCAGCCCCGCGCCATGGCGAAGGTCTCGCCGGCGCGATAGGTCGTGGTCCGCCCTTCCGAGGTCAGCGTCAGCGCGCCCTCAAGCACCATGGCGCGGACGTCGAAGGGATGGCTGTGCTCGGCGTTCACCTTGGCGCCGGCGGTGGTGTTGGTGCCGATGTCGTAGCCGTCGCGCTTCTCCTTTCAGGCGGTCTTGCGGGCCGCCACGACATACTGCGCACCGAGCGGCAGCCATGCCAGCAGCCGATCGACCCCGCGCAGCGCAGCAATGCCGGGCGGCATGAACATCAGGTAGTCCGACTGGATCTGGTAGGGTGCCGAATCGAGCAGCCCGTGCCGCACTTCCTTCTCGTCGAGCAGGACGGCGTTGGCATCGATCGGCGTGCGGGCCACGACGTAGCGCACCAGCGGGTTGCGTGGATTGTGCTCGAAGACGTAGAGGCGCCCGCCGGGCTTCAGCACCCGGGCGAGCTCGCGATAGACGGCGGCGCGTTCCGCCGGCGGCACGTGGTGCAGCACCGCGCTGATGGTGACGATGTCGAAGCGGCCGTCGGGGAATGGCGTCAGGGCGCCGTCCTGGACGGCGATCTCGGGCGCCGGCTCGAGCGCCGCCGGCCAGCGCTTCTCGACCTCGGCCAGCATGCCGGTCGAGACGTCGCAGCCGGTGAAGTGCGCGCGCGCGCCGAGACCGGCCAGAACGCGCAACAGGTCGGCCGCGCCGCAGCCATAGTCGAGCAGCGCGAGCCCGCCCCGGCCCAGCTCCGGCTCGCGGCGCAGCAGCCAGCGCGCCTTGACGGCGATGAACTGGTCCTGCGAGTTGCCCATCATCCGCTTGATCGGATTGTCCAGCCCGCCGTCGTAGCCGGCGGCGTGACGGTCGAACTCGGCAGGCTTCATCGCGGGCCTCCGACGATGTCGCGGATCATGAACAGCGGGCGTCCCTTGCTCTGGTCGTAGAGTCGGCCGAGATAGGCCCCGATGACGCCCAGCATCAGGAACTGCATGCCGCCCAGCAGGCCGACCGCGGCCATCAGCGAGGTCCAGCCGGGCATGGTGTGGCCGAACAGCCAGCCGATGATTGAGTAGACGAAGAAGGCGAAGCCGATGCCCGCCATCGCCCAGCCGATGGTGAGCGAAGCCATCAGCGGCACCACCGAGAAGGCGGTGATGGCGTCGACGGCGAAGCGCACCATCTTGGACAGCGGATACTTGCTCTCGCCCGCCACGCGCGCCTGGCGGTCGTAGGGCAACGGCACCTGCCTGCCGCCGATCCACGCCACCATGCCACGCACGAAGCGGTGGCGCTCGGGCATGGCGAGCAGCAGGTCGAGCACGCGGCGATTGACCAGCCGGAAGTCGCCGGTGTCGGCCGGGATCGCCACGTCGGTCAGCCGCCCGATCAGGCGATAGAACAGGGACGCGGTGGCGCGCTTGAACAGGCTCTCGCCGTCGCGCTGGCGGCGCTGGCCGTAGACCACGTCGGCGCCCTGGTCCATCAGCGCCAGCATCTCGGGCAGGAGCTCGGGCGGGTCCTGCAGGTCGGAGTCGATGATCAGGACACGGGCGCCGCGGCAGACCGAGAGGCCGGCGGTCAGGGCGAGCTGGTGGCCGTGATTGCGCATCAGGCGCACCGCGACGATTCGGGGGTCGCGCCCGGCGGCCTCCGTCATCAGGCCCCAGGTTCCATCGCGCGAGCCGTCGTCGACCAGCACGATCTCGCTGCTGCCGCCGACGCCGTCGAGCACCGCGCCGACCCGGCGCATGAACTCGGGCAGCGCCTCCTGCTCGTTGTAGCAGGGCGCCACCACGGAAAGCGCGGGACGGTCGGTCTCGGTCATCGCCGGCGAGGAATAACGGTTGTTGAGCGCGGCGGCTAGCCGGTCTCGTTCTCCTCTCCAGCTTCGCTCTGGTTCTCCTCCCCAGCTTCGCTGAAGCTTCGCTGGGGAGGTGCCCCCGCAATCGGGGCGGAGGGGTCATAGGCCACAGTCCCGCAGCTCATGACCCCTCCGCCCCGTATGACGGAGCACCTCCCGAGCGAAGCTGCTATGGAGGCGACACATCTCGCATCGAGGCACTTCCGCGCCGATCGGGGACAAGTGCCGTTGGTGGCATGCGGTCGTGGCCGCAGGAGCGAACCAACCCGGTTACCCAGCCGACCAATTCCTGCGGTGCTGTGATAGTGCGTGGGGGTAAGGCTCCGTACGACGT
>LNFM01001697.1_pt1 | contig 48938 bp, 42 predicted proteins | sample 596031 | NCBI WGS metagenome assembly LNFM01 (sample SAMN04254537, study PRJNA301005) | activated carbon metagenome | isolation source: dual media filters at the Ann Arbor, Michigan drinking water treatment plant | place: USA: Ann Arbor
TGCATTTCGTGCAGGACAACCATTCCTGTTCGGCGCGCAACGTGCTGCGCGGACTGCATTACCAGATCGGCACGCCGCAGGGCCGGCTGATCCGCGTCATCGCCGGCGCAGTGTTTGATGTCATCGTCGACCTGCGACGGCATTCACCGGCGTTCGGCCGCTGGAGCGGACGCGAGCTGTCGGTCGCCAACCGCCAGATGCTGTGGGTGCCGCCGGGATTTGCCCACGGTTTTCTCGCCCTCGAAGAGTCATCTGAAATTAGTTATAAAACAATGGGTTACAGAGATCCTGTGGCGGAGCGCTCGCTGCTCTGGAACGATCCCGATCTGAACATTGCCTGGCCGCTGCGCGAAGCGCCGCTGCTCTCCGAAAAAGACCGCGCCGGCACGCTGCTTAAGTTCTCCGAAATCTACCCGTGAAAACCATCCTGCTCACCGGCAAGACCGGCCAGGTCGGCCATGAACTCGTCACCGCACTCGCACCGGTGGGACGGGTGATCGCATTCGGACGCGACCGGCTCGACCTGATGCGGCCAGATTCCATTGTGCGCTGCGTGCGCAAGACAGCGCCGGACATTATCGTCAACGCCGCCGGCTACACCTCAGTCGACGACGCGGAATCCGAGCCCGAACTCGCCATGCAGGTTAATGCCGTCGCAACGGGAATCATGGCCGAAGAAGCGCGGCGCTGCGGCGCGCTGCTGGTTCATTACTCGACCGATTATGTTTACGACGGCAGCAAGGCCGGCATCTACCACGAGGATGACAAGCCCAATCCCGTCAATGTCTACGGGCGCAGCAAGCTCGAGGGCGAATACAACATCAAAGCCAGCGGCTGCCGGCACCTGATACTCCGCACCAGCTGGCTCTACGCGGATCGCGGCGTGAACTTCATGTTAACCATGCTGAAGCTTGCGCAACAAAAACAGGAAATACGTGTTGTCACCGATCAAATCGGATCGCCAACTTGGACGAAGTGGCTCGCCACCACCACAATGATTGCCCTGCGCGACCCTCTCCTCCCCGACAAACTTGGGACCTACCATCTTTCGGCAGAAGGCCATACATCACGTTTCGCATTTGCCAAGGAAATCCTGCGCCTGACAGCTGAGTTTTCCGAGCCAAACAGTGAGTGGGCAACGCTTACGCCTTGTACCACCGCGGAATTTTCCCGACCGGCCAAACGGCCGTTGAATGTTGCGACCAGCAAGCAACGGTTCTGTACTGCCTTCGGCAACTGCCTTACTGACTGGACCGAACAACTGCACGACTGCATGCGCAACTTGCCCTGGTCACGCCTGCCTTAAAAAAGCAAAAACCGGCAACCCTCTGTATAATTTTGTTTTTTCTTAGAAATCCGGAATGAAAACCGCGCTGATCGCGAAGCTGAAGAACAAGACAGCCTGCATCGGCATCATCGGCATGGGGTATGTTGGCCTGCCGTTGATGCTGCGCTTCAGTGAGATGGGTTATCCGGTTATCGGCATCGATATTGACGCCGACAAGGTGGAACGCCTGAACCGTGGCGAATCGTACATCCAGCACATCCCCGGCAAAGCCATCGCGTCTGCACGTATGCGGGGTTTCCAGGCCACCTGCGATTTTGCCAAAGCCCGCTCGGCCGACGCGCTGATCATTTGCGTTCCCACTCCGCTCAACCGCTACCGTGAGCCCGACTTGAGCTTCGTGATCAACACTGTCGAAGCGCTGGCACCCCACCTGCGCGCCGGCCAGATCGTGTCACTGGAAAGCACAACCTATCCGGGCACCACTGACGAGGAACTTAAGCCGCGGGTCGAGGCGCATGGCCTCAAGGTGGGCCGGGACATTTTCCTGGTGTTCTCGCCGGAACGCGAAGATCCGGCCAATCCCGATTTCGTAACCCAGACCATCCCCAAAGTCTGCGGTGGCCAGACACCGGACTGCCTGGAGGTGGGCCTCGCGCTCTACGGACAAGTCATTGATCGTATGGTGCCGGTAAGCTCGACCCAGGCTGCGGAAATGACCAAGCTGCTGGAAAACATCCACCGCGCGGTCAACATTGGTCTGGTCAACGAGATGAAAATCATTGCCGACCGCATGGGCATCGATATCCATGAAGTCATCCGCGCGGCGGCGACCAAGCCCTTCGGCTTCGTGCCCTACTATCCGGGTCCCGGCCTTGGCGGGCATTGCATTCCGATCGACCCCTTCTACCTGACGTGGAAAGCGCGCGCCTACGGCTTGCATACGCGCTTTATCGAGCTTGCGGGCGAGGTCAATCGCAGCATGCCGGACTGGGTGGTCGGCAAGATCGCCGACGCACTCAATGAGCGCGGCAAGGCGATCAAGGGCAGCCGCATGCTGATGCTCGGCATCGCCTACAAGAAGAACGTCGATGACATGCGCGAATCACCGGCAGTAATGCTGATGGAAATACTTCGTGCCAAGGGCGCGGCCATCGCCTACTGCGATCCGCATGTGCCGGTTTTCCCCAAAATGCGCGAACACCGCTTCGATTTGAAGAGCATCGCGCTGACACCCGAAACGCTGGCGTCCTGCGACTGCGTGGTCCTCGCAACCAACCACGATGCCTTCGACTATGCCTTGGTCAAAACCCACGCCCGGCTGATCATTGACACCCGCGGCGTTTACCTCGACTCCGCCCCCAACATAATCAAAGCCTGACTGCGACCGGAGCCGCCTTGCTCAAATACGCCACCCCCATCACCGACCGCAAGCTGCGTTTTGCCATCGTCGGCTGCGGCCGCATAGCGCAGAACCACTTTGCCGCGCTGAAACAGCATGCCGGGCGAACAGAGATCGTCGGCGTGTGTGATACCGATCCCGCCGCGCTGAACGCAGCGACAGCCAGCACGGGTGCTCCGGGATTCGACCGCCTCGACAAACTGCTGGCAGCGGTCAATCCCGATATCGTCGTACTCGCTACACCCAGCGGACTGCACCCCGGCCAGGCCGTCGAAATTGCCGCAGCCGGACGCCATGTCATGACGGAGAAACCGATGGCCACGCGCTGGGAAGACGGCCAGCGCATGGTGCAGGCCTGCGACGCTGCAGGCGTGCGCCTGTTGGTGGTCAAACAAAACCGCCGCAACGCGACGCTGCAGTTGCTTAAAAGGGCTGTGGAACAGCACCGTTTCGGCCGCATCTACATGGTCAACATCAACGTGTTCTGGACGCGGCCGCAGTCATATTACGACAGCGCGAAATGGCGCGGCACCTGGGAATTCGACGGCGGCGCCTTCATGAACCAGGCGAGCCATTACATCGACCTGCTCGACTGGCTGATAGGCCCGCTCGAGAGCGTGCAGGCTTACACCGGCACGCTCGCCCGCGACATCGAGGTCGAGGACACCGGAGTGGCCAGCGTGCGCTGGCGCACCGGCGCGATGGGCTCGGTCAACGTCACAATGCTGACTTATCCCAAGAACATGGAAGGCTCGATCACGATCATCGGCGAGAAGGGCACGGTGCGCATAGGCGGCGTAGCGGTCAACGAAATTCAGCACTGGGAATTCGCCGAGCCGCATGCCGACGATGCTGCGGTCAAAACGGCCAGCTACCAGACCACCTCGGTCTACGGATTCGGCCATCCGCTCTATTACGACAACGTGATCAAGGTGCTACGCGGTGAAGCGGAGCCCGAAACCGACGGCCGCGAAGGCCTGAAATCGCTGGAAGTGCTGATTGCCGTCTACCGCTCGGCGCGCGATGGACGCCGCGTACCGCTTCCGCTGGACTACTAATGGCGGCCGCTCAGGAACACTCGGTCCATCCAACCGCGATCGTCGACCCCGGCGCGCAGGTCGGTGCCGGCACACGCATCTGGCACTGGGTACACGTCTGCGGCGGCGCACGCATCGGCAACAACTGCTCGCTGGGGCAGAACGTATTCGTTGCCAACAAGGTCGTCATCGGCAACAACGTGAAAATCCAGAACAACGTCTCTGTCTACGACGAAGTGATGCTGGAAGACGATGTGTTCTGTGGCCCCAGCATGGTATTCACCAACGTGATCAATCCGCGCAGCCATGTTCCACGCAAGGACGAGTACCTCGCCACGCGGGTGTGCCGCGGCGCTACGCTCGGCGCCAACTGCACCGTGGTCTGCGGCCACACCATCGGCGAATACGCCTTCGTCGGTGCAGGTGCCGTGGTCACCCGAGACGTGCCGGATCATGCGCTGGTGGTTGGCACACCGGCCAGGCGCATCGGCTGGATGTGCCGCTGCGGCGAACGCTTGCCCGCAGGCGAAGGAACCATCGCCTGCGTCGCCTGCGCAACCCGCTATCAAGTCGATGCCGCTTCCTGCCGAACGGCCTGAAACCATGGCCATCGAATTCATCGACCTCAAGGCCCAGTACGCCGCCCTGCGCACCTCAATCAACGCCCGCATGCAAAAAGTGCTCGACCACGGCCAGTTCATCATGGGGCCCGAAGTCGGGGAGCTCGAAGAGGCGCTCGCAGTTTACACCGGCGCCCGTCACTGCATCACTTGCGCCAGCGGCACTGAAGCGCTGCTGATCGCGCTGATGGGGATTAATCTCGAGCCCGGCGACGAGGTCATCACTACGCCGTTCACCTTTGTTGCCACCGCGGAAATGATCGCGCTTCTGGGCGGCGTCCCCGTGTTCGTCGATGTCGAACCCGACACCGCCAACATCGATGCTGGCAAGATCGAAGCAGCGATCACGCCCCGCACCCGTGCCATCCTGCCAGTATCGCTGTATGGTCAGCCGGCCGACATGGACACCATTAACGCCATTGCGGAAAAACATGGCCTCCCAGTCATCGAAGACGCCGCACAGAGCTTTGGCGCCACCTATAAAAACCGCAGAAGTTGCAACTTGTCGACCATCGGCTGCACTAGTTTTTTCCCTAGCAAACCTTTGGGATGCTACGGAGACGGCGGTGCAATTTTTACCAACGATGATCGCCTAGCAAAAATCATGCGTGAAATCCGGGTTCACGGCCAAGAGCGTCGCTATCAACACACACGCGTCGGTGTCGGGGGAAGAATGGATACCATCCAATGTGCGATCGTGCTAGCCAAGTTCGAGCGATTCGAATGGGAAATAAACGCAAGGCAAGCTGTCGCCTCTCGATATGCAGTTCTAGCCAGTCATTTTAAAACGCCTGTAATTCGATCAGACCGAACCAGCGTTTTCGCGCAATATACTGTGCGAGTGTCCGATAGAAAAAATGTCGAGCAAAGACTCATAAATCACGGAATTCCATATGCCATTCATTACCCTGTTCCCCTTCACAAACAGCCAGCCTACGCAAACAGGTGTATATGCTCTGGAACGCTAGTCCATTCTGAAGTTGCGGCAAAAGAAGTTCTAAGCCTCCCCATGCACGCCGATCTCGACGATCTTACTCAACAACGTATTATCAAAACCGCCATGGGCGAACGAACGGATTGATGCATATGATCAAAAAACTACTTGTCACGGGAGCAGACGGGTTCATAGGATCGCACCTGACCGAAGAGCTCGTGCGCAGGGGTTTTAATGTCAGGGCCTTTGTGATGTACAACTCCTTTAATTCCTGGGGCTGGCTTGATCAAACAGAACCGTCTTTGAGAAAAAATATTGACGTCTTTCCGGGCGACATTCGTGATCCACATGGTATAAAAACAGCAATGAGTGGATGCGATGCTGTTCTTCATCTTGCAGCCCTCATCGCGATACCATTTTCATATCACTCCCCCGATACCTACATCGACACAAATATCCGGGGCACATTAAATGTCCTGCAAGCCGCACGAGATCTCGGCGCGAAGGTCATTCACACCTCCACTAGCGAGGTTTATGGAACCGCGAGATTCGTACCCATCACTGAAGAACATCCGCTTCAGGGGCAATCTCCATATTCTGCTTCAAAAATAGGTGCAGATCACCTTGCCTACTCATTCCATGCCTCTTTTGGGACCCCCGTGACCATCGTTCGCCCGTTTAATACGTATGGACCAAGGCAATCGGCGAGAGCCGTGATTCCGACAATCATTACCCAAATTGCAAATGGTCAGCGTCGCATCAAGCTTGGCGCCATTCACCCCACTCGCGATTTCAATTATGTGGCGGATACGGTCAACGCCTTTATCCTTGCCGCGGAATCCGCACTAGGGAACGGCGAAGTTATTCACTTCGGATCAAATTTTGAGATTTCGGTCGGAGAGACTGCAAAAGTAATTGCGGAAACAATGGGAGTTGATATCGAGATCGTGACTGATTCGGCCAGAATTCGCCCCAAGGACAGCGAAGTCGAACGACTTTGGGCCGACAACAGCAAGGCTAAGAAACTTCTCGGCTGGGCTCCAGTATATGGAGAACTTGAAGGATTCAGACGAGGCATTGCGCAGACTGCCGAGTGGTTCACTGATCCTCGTAATTTGGCAGCATACAAATCGAACCAATACAACATATGACCGCGCCCGTTAACTCCGGCACAGAGAATATTTCTTGCGAGACACGTTTTGTAAGAATTCTCGGATCAGTTCTGCCAGCCGGTCGCCCGCTCGCACTTCATGAGCCGCAATTTCATGGTCAGGAATGGGCGTACGTCAAGGAGTGCCTAGATACCGGGTGGGTATCCTCCGCCGGAAAATTCGTTGATGCCTTCGAAAATAAATTAAGGGAAATCACGGGCGCGCGGCACGCCATAGCTACCGCCAGCGGTACCGCAGCTCTTCACGCCGCATTAGTTGTTGGTGGCGTCAAAACCAACGACGAGGTTCTCGCCCCTGCATTAAGCTTTGTGGCAACTGCGAACGCTGTTTCTCACTGCGGGGCCATTCCCCATTTCGTTGATTGCGCCCGAACTACCATGGGCATCTGCCCAATCGCCTTGCGAGATTACCTTGAGACCATGACAGAGGTTAGTTGCGGCGAGACACGTAACCGTCATACTGGCCGCAGAATCGCTGCGATAGTCCCCATGCATGCATTCGGTCATCCAGCAGATCTAGATGAGATTATTCAAGTAAGCAAAGACTTTAATCTCACCGTTATCGAAGATGCAGCGGAATCGCTGGGCAGCCTTTACAAAAGCCGACACACCGGCACATTTGGAAAACTAGGCGCGTTAAGTTTTAATGGGAACAAGATTATTACTACAGGTGGCGGTGGCGCGATCCTGACTGATGATCATTCGATTGCAAAACATGCAAAACACATCACTACAACCGCCAAAATCTCTCATCGCTGGGAGTTTTTTCACGATGAAATTGCATGGAACTACCGTTTACCCAATCTCAATGCGGCATTAGGCTGCGCCCAGCTTGAAAAGCTACAAGAATATTTGAAAAATAAACGGCTACTTGCCCATCGTTATCAGACCGCGTTTCACGGTGATCCCGACCTTACATTCGCGACAGAGCCCCCGGATTGCCGCAGCAACTACTGGCTAAATACGGTGATCTTAAATAAACCCTCTTCTGACCTTCGCGATCGCATACTCGCTGCAGCTAATGATGCTGGCATCATGGTAAGACCCGCCTGGAGCCTACTAAATGGCCTTCCGATGTATCAGAAATGCCCAGCAGCGCCGCTGCCTGTGGCTCAGAGCCTCTCACTAAGCATCATCAATCTACCCAGCAGCCCCTGGTTAGTAGCGAGCCAGCCTTCATGAAACGAAAAATCTGCGTAGTTTCCGGGTCAAGAGCGGAATATGGCTTGCTACGCTGGCTTATGAAGGAAATCGAAAAACATCCCAAACTCGAACTTCAGATCATAGCCACTGCCTCCCACCTCTCTCCGGGATTCGGGCTCACATACAAAAATATTGAAGAGGACGGATTCTTGATTTCCGCAAAGGTAGAAATGCTCCTATCTACCGATACTGCAACTGGAATTTCAAAATCTATTGGCATTGGAATCATGGGTTTTTCCGACGCATATGAGCGATTAAACCCCGATTTGATAGTTCTGCTTGGCGACCGTTTTGAAATAATGTCAGCAGCATTAGCTGCCCTTGTAGCGCGCATTCCGATCGCGCATATTCATGGTGGCGAAACCACGGAAGGAGCGATTGATGAGGCTATTCGCCATTCAGTCACCAAGATGGGGCACTTGCATTTCACTTCAACTGAAAATTACCGTAATAGAGTTATCCAGCTCGGCGAGAATCCGGAACGCGTCTTCAATTTTGGAGCGCTCGCCTCAGACAGTCTGCGCGGCCTTGAATTGCTTGATCAAGACACACTTGAGGAAGAACTCCACTTTCGCCTAGGCAAAAAGAATCTGATCGTAACTTTTCACCCCGCGACTCTCGAAAAAGATGGTGCGGACAAACAAATCGGCGAATTGCTTGCCGCATTGCGTGATTTCCCCGAAATACATCTGATATTTACAATGCCCAATGCTGATCCTGGCAACAGTGTGATCCGGTCATTGATCGCCAACTTCGTTGCAAATTTCCCCAACAGGGCCATATCGTGCGAATCCCTGGGACAACTTAGATATTTTTCTTTAATGCGGCTAGTAGATGGTGTTATTGGGAACTCTTCCAGCGGTCTCATTGAAGCACCTTCATTCCGCATTGGCACAATCAACATCGGCTCCCGCCAGAGCGGAAGAATCAAGGCTGCAAGCGTAATTGACTGTGCGCCCTCACATGCGGCCATTGCCCACGCAATTAGGCATCTTTACAGCTCCGATTTTCGTGCGACTTTAGTACACGTTCAAAACCCTTACGACAATGGCCCGGTAGCAAACCGAATTGCTTCGGTGCTAGCTGAATTTCCATTGGAAAATTTACTCGCAAAGCAGTTCTTTAATCATCTTGCGCCACTCAATAGCACATATCCCTCATGAATACCGGCTTAGATCATTGCCTTGTGATTGCGGAGGCAGGCGTCAATCACAACGGTGCCATCGACAAAGCTATCAAGTTGATTGACGTCGCAGCGGACTCTGGCGCCGACATCGTCAAATTCCAGACCTTCAAATCCAGTCGGCTGGTAAGCCGCCACGCCCCTAAAGCTCGCTACCAAATAAACGCCACCGGGAATTCCGAGGGTCAATTGGCGATGCTTCAAGGCCTGGAACTATCGATCAAGGATCATCGAGAACTGGTTGAGCATTGCAAAACGCGAAATATTGTTTTTTTATCAACGCCATTTGATGAGGAAAGCGCTAATTTTCTTGTTAATGATTTGGGGGTCACTCATCTGAAGGTTCCTTCAGGGGAAATCACCAATGGCCCCTTTCTGCTCGCCGTTGCCCAGCTTAAACGTCCGGTAATTCTTTCTACCGGAATGTCAACTCTTGGGGAAATCGAGGAAGCCCTTGGAGTATTGGCTTATGGCTACATGAATGCTGGCGCCAAACCCTGTCGCCCGGAATTCCGAGAGGCTTATGCATCCGAACAGGGTCAGCAAATCCTGCATACCAATGTAATCCTTCTTCATTGCACATCAGAATATCCAGCACCTTTCAGCGATATCAATCTCGCTGCAATGGACACCTTGCGATCAGCGTTCGGCTTGCCGGTTGGACTCTCAGATCACTCAGAAGGAATTGCCATACCAATTGCGGCTACGGCAAAAAAAGCAGCTATTATTGAGAAACATTTTACGCTTGATAGGAGTCTCCCTGGCCCTGATCACCTTGCATCATTGGAGCCAAGGGAGCTTACCGAAATGGTACGCTGCATCCGCCAAGTTGAATCCGCGATCGGGAACGGCATTAAACGGCCATTAAGCTGTGAATTTAAGAATATTCCAATTGCCAGGAAAAGTTTGATCGCAACAGCACCGATTGCTTCAGGTGAGCGCCTCACCGAAAAAAACATTGGTGCAAAACGACCTGGATCAGGCGTGTCCCCGATGGAATACTGGTCCTACCTGGGCAAACCCGCGTCACGAAACTATCAAGAAGATGAACCCCTTGATTGATAGAGGCCAAGGCAGAATGCCGTTGATCTTAATAGGCGGTGGCGGGCATTGCCGAGCCTGTATCGACGTCATCGAATCCACGGGGAAGTGGGAAATAAAAGGCATCTTGGACGATAGTATCCGAATTGGTGAACTCGTTCTCGGATATCCAGTTATAGGAACAGATAATTCCATTGCCTCCGCGGCGGCCGATGATTTTTATTTCCTGGTCACCATCGGGCAAATTAAGACCCCTGCAGCCCGTCGCAATCTCCACGACAAAGTCAAGCTGGCAGGCGGTCGTTTAGCGACTATCGTGTCTCCACACGCTTACATAGCTTCGAGCTCGAAGATAGGGGAAGGAACCATCGTCATGCATCGCGCCCTCATCAATTCTGGCGCAAGTATAGGGAAGCACTGCATTGTGAACACCATGGCCCTCATCGAACACGATGCCATCATAGGCAACGACTGCCATATATCGACCGCGGCCGTCGTAAACGGTGGTGCCAAGGTTTCTGATGGCAGCTTCCTGGGTAGCAATGCGGTTATTGTTCATGGGGCATTGGTACCCAAGGAGTCGTTTATTCCTGCCGCATCTCTGTATCGCGGAATCGATCAGTAATGGAAACCAACTGGGATCATCTGGCTCTTTCACCGTCAACTAACTTGCGAGAGGCCTTGGCAGTCATCGATCGCGGAGCCATGCGCCTCGGCCTAGTCATCGACGAAAACCGTTTTCTACTGGGCACCCTATCTGATGGTGATGTTCGTCGTGCACTGATCAAAGGACTTTCTCTTGAAGAGCCGGTACTTAATGCGATGAACCGCAATCCGAGAACGGCTCACGTATCCACAGACCGCAGCGAAGTCTTGATAACTATGGAAAAACACGACTTGCTGGTCATTCCAATAATCGATGACCAAAAGCGCTTGATGGGGCTTTTCAGTCACAAAGAATTTCTAAAATCTTCGAGAAAAGATAATTGGGTTTTCCTGATGGCCGGCGGTTACGGCACGAGACTCAGACCCTTGACAGACCAGTGCCCCAAGCCAATGCTCCAAATAGGCGGTAAGCCACTGCTTCAGATCATCCTTGAGCGCTGTCTTAGCGCGGGGTTCCACAAGTTTTACATTTCCGTTCATTACATGGCGGAAATGATCAAGGAGTATTTTGGAGACGGCGGCAAGTGGAATGCAAGCATCAGGTACATTGAAGAAGAAAAACCTTTAGGAACCGCAGGATCTCTTGGGTTGCTGCCCGATGTTGAAGGGAAGCCCCTGTTGATGATGAACGGTGATGTGCTCTCCAAAGTCGACATTGGACAGCTACTGCGATTTCACATTGACAATCAATCAGAACTGACAATGTGTGTCCGTGAGTACGATTTTACGGTCCCTTACGGGGTCGTGGAGACGGCAGGCCGGCATGTTACTACCATCACCGAGAAGCCTGTACACCGTTTCTTCGTAAATGCCGGCATATATGCCTTAAGCCCAAATGTGGCTTCGGGGATCAAACCCAACACCCGCATTGACATGCCCGAGCTCGCGGATCAATTGATCAAGCAAGGAAAAGATGTCTCCGTTTTCCCTCTCCACGAATACTGGCTTGACATAGGCCGCCCTGATGATTTTTTGCGGGCACAGGAAGAAATCGAAACCGGGCCTTTCTTAGCATCTTCCAGCAACCTGAACATTTAGTAACAATGGCATAACAAAGGCTCTCCAAATGGAAAAAATCCGTTATCCAGAACCCGTCGACATGGCGGCTTTTGCTACCGATGCACTCAACCCACCAGCACGATATGGGCTTCCAAGCATTGTCTGCTTCTGCAAATCTTGCGTCATTTCTAACCAGAGGCCGAATTCTGCAGTCGAGTACCAACATACTGCCAGAAGCGCAAAGAAAACCATCTTTTTTGATGCCGATGGCATCTGTGACGCCTGTAAGTTCGCCGCTCGGAAACATCAAATAATCGACTGGAGCGCGCGTGAGCTAATGTTGAAAGAACTCTGTAATCGACACAGGCGCAATGACGGTCGTTACGACTGCATCGTCCCTGGATCAGGGGGAAAAGACAGCTTTTATGCCGCCCACAAGCTCAAATACCAATACGGTATGCATCCACTGACCGTGACCTGGGCGCCGCATATCTACACCGATTGGGGATGGAGCAATCATCAGGCTTGGCTAAATGCCGGTTTTGACAACTATCTGATGACGCCGAACCCCCGCATACATCGATTGCTGACCCGCCTGTCTACCGAACTTCTTCTACATCCTTTCCAGGCGTTCATGTTCGGGCAAAAATCTTTAGCCCCAAAGATGTCTATTCTTTTTGACGTGCCGCTGGTTTTTTTTGGAGAAAACGAGGCGGAATACGGAAACCCGATTGGTGATACCGAGAAAGCGATCAGGGACTGGTCTTACTTCACTGCAAATGACCAGTCACAAATTTTTTTAGGGGGGGTTTCAGTAGCCGACCTCAAAGAGCAATTCGGTGTCGACGAATATGACCTGTCACCTTATCTCCCTGCAGATCCCGCACTAATAAAAAAGAAAAGCGTCGAAGTCCATTATCTCGGCTATTACCTCAAATGGCATCCACAGAGTTGCTACTACTATGCCGTAGAACACGGCGGGTTTCAGGCTTCCCCGGAGAGAACGCCAGGAACCTACAGCAAATACAACAGCATTGACGATCGCATCGACGATTTTCACTATCACACGACTGGCATTAAGTTCGGAATCGGAAGGGCAACTTATGATGCTGCCCAAGAGATTCGATCCGGCGATATAACAAGGGAAGAAGGCGTTGCGCTAGTAAAGCGGTTTGATCACGAATTTCCCGAAAGATTTGCCGATCAAATTTTTCGATATCTAAGCATCCCAGAAAATGAATTCCCTAAAGCCAGCAAAATGTTTGAACAACCTATTATTGACAGGCAGTATTACGATCGTCTGTGCGACACTTTCAGATCACCTCATATCTGGCGCCACGATGGCATGAAATGGAAGCTTCGCGACGCCGTCTGGCACGAAAAGCACCTTCGCGCCTGACTTGCCTCCAATGGCCAACGTTCGCCTGATCGCGCGCCTTGACATCAAAGGCTCCAATCTAATTAAAGGCATTCATCTGGAAGGACTGCGGGTTTTAGGCGACCCGCAAGCTTATGCCGCCGATTACTACCAGGCGGGGATTGACGAGCTGATATACATGGACATTGTTGCCAGTCTATATGGCCGCAACAATCTTACAGATATCGTAAAACATACTGCCAACAAGATATTCGTGCCGCTTACCGTCGGAGGCGGTATAAGATCAGTTGAAGATGTTAGCAGTCTACTCCGGGCCGGCGCCGACAAGATCGCGATCAACACCGCAGCAATTCACCGACCTGAACTGATCTCTGAGATCGCGCGCCGCTTTGGCAGCCAGTGCATTGTCTTGTCTATAGAGGCGAAGCGTCAGATTGACGGCAAATGGGAAGCGTACGTTGATAATGGCCGCGAAAGAACCGGACTAGATGTAATGGAATGGGCAAAAAAGGGGGAGCGCCTCGGGGCCGGGGAAATCCTCGTTACTTCGGTAGACCGGGAGGGAACACGCAAAGGCATGGACTGCGAACTGATCCGCGCAGTAACGGATACCGTAAATATTCCCGTAATAGCGAGTGGTGGCGCCGGATCGCCCGGCGATGTCGTGAAGGCAATTGCAGAAGGACATGCGGATGCAGTGGCAATGGCAGACATCTTGCACTACCAGCGCCACCCGCTTTCAACCATCCGGAAGGCGGCACTCGCAGCAAATATTCACGTGAGAGCAATATGAAGCCGCAGGTCGTAGTGCTCGATTATGGAGTCGGGAACCTGCTCAGTGTTACCCGTGCACTTGAAAGTCGTGGGGCTGAAGTCACTGTATCCAGCAATGCCGATATCCTTCCCCACACGAAAAAGCTTGTGATACCCGGGGTTGGCGCCTTTGCCGATGGCATGGCCGAACTGGAGAAACGCGGACTTGTGACAGCACTCCGTGACTATGCAGCTACGGGGAAGCCCTTGTTAGGCATCTGTTTGGGAATGCAACTGCTGTTCTCGGAAAGTACGGAGTTTGGGACACATAGAGGGTTAGACCTTCTGGAAGGCCGAGTGATGGCCATTCCAAACGAAACCCAAGATGGGAGATGGCGAAAAACACCACATATTGGGTGGAACGAATTACAAATCTCCCCCGGCAAATCCAGTTGGGATGGAACTCTGCTTGCCGGCATCCGTGAAGGTTCGGCCGTTTATTTTGTTCATTCTTTCTCCGCGATACCCTACGATCCGGCAGTTCGCCTAGCCGATTGCGACCACGAGGGTTTTGCAGTGGCGGCGGCCGTTCAAAAAGCCAATATTATCGGCTGTCAGTTTCATCCGGAAAAAAGCGGTGAAATAGGACTTTGTATGATCGATAACTTTTTATCCATTTAAGCCGTCACCCAACGTCTCCCCTCCTCCCTCCCCAAAAAAGCCCGATCGTTTCGATTTGATAGACACCTCTGCGCCTTAAATTTTAGGCTGACTAGCGTTATTGTTGTGGTAAGCCACGCCCTGAGGAGTTGAAAATCGAAGCAGTCACGCAGGCTGCGAAGGACAGCTATCGGGCGACCGAAATGGCACAGCGACTGCCAGAGCCCGCTCAAGGCCTCAATTGACGGATCATGCAATACGATGCGTTGGACGCAGAACAAATGCAAAGGCTTTCCCAAATGATGAACCGCACCGACCTCAAGGCAAAGTTGAAACACCTAAACGAGAAGCGGGAAATCCCTAAAAGATTGCCGCTCACCAGGGACAATTCGGTTCAACTCAGCACAACGAACCCCAATGCAATTTATCGCTAAAGTTAGCGATCGCTTCGCAATTGAAAAATTAAACTGCCAATCGTGGTTTTCCACGCTTCTAATTTATTACGTTTTTTTAATTTACTTTATACCCTCTTCGGCCAAAGTTGAACGCTTTTCTATCATCTATTTTGCACTTGTGGTCCCGGCCTGGATTTACATATTGATAAATTGGAGATACTTACTTACTGGATATGAATTACCTGCACGAATGCTGGCTTTGTTTGCCCTATTGTCCGGTGTGACCAGCATATTTCGAGGTGATTTCTCTCTGGGATATAACGCGATCTTTATATCCGCCATTGCAATTGTCATTCTTAATTCAAAAGTTTTCGTGAGTGTTACCTGTTTGAATCGGATATTTCTCGCGACAATTGCCGGTTCAGCTGCTATACAAATTTTAGGAATAACTGAGTACGGACTAATCCCGGCAGACAAAGTTGGAAATTGCGAAGATGCGATGAACTGGCGAGTATCACTTTTTCGCGTTACCGCAGAGAGTGCAATGTTTTGCCTTGTAATTTTAATGGCAAATATTTCATACGGACATCATCTTGGCCGGTGGTCGAGTAACGTCGCCATTCTATTTGCGAGTTATTTTCTTGTATTCAGTGGCGTTCGAAGCATATTTGTTGCAATGGCAATTACATTGCCATTGCACGTCTATTTTGAGCAGAAGCGCCTATCTCCTATAGAGCGCCGTCGAATTTTCGCCACTTTGATTTTTAGCGCCACTGCAATAATAGCGCTCCCTTACATCCTTGGTAGGGGTGAAAAATTTTGGCAAAACTATTTTCTGAGAACGGAATCCTGTGATTACAAAATTAGATACTTAATACCTGGCCATTCAGAATCGGTTCCGCCATCTCCTCAGCCTCAAAAAGTTCAGCCGCCAGAATTTCCGGTGGCTCGTGGGGATAACATGCCTGCCAGAATTTCACCGCCCAACTTACCAACAATCACCGTCGATCAGAATACTTCTCCGAGAGAAGACAAGGGGCTAGGTTCGAAATTATCCGCCGACTGGATTAAATGGACGATTAATAGGAGTTGCTCTGTCCTATTCCAGTGGTCACTTTTTTTAAAGTCTCCCTTTGGCAGCAAGAACATGGATCCACATACTGACGACGAGCTGACTAAGGTAGGCTGCCCACCAAAAATGTTGAGCCGGTATTGCTCCAGTTGTAATTTTGTAAGTTATTGGCTTACGAGAGCCGGGGTGTTTGCTATACCTTTGATAATGGCGTTTGCTTTGCTAACCCTCCAACCTTTGAAACGAAAAGAATTCTCCTCCTTTAACTTCCTGCTCCCATTTTCCATCGTTTCCATTAGCTGGGGCGTGATGTTTGTCCCTTACAATTTTGCTTTTCTTCTGATGCTAATGATTCCAGCATTCGTCAAGTATCATGAAAACTTATTGAGACCTTCATGAAGCTAAGGAAATCCTCAATTGCAGTAATCCCGGCACGTTCCGGGTCAAAGCGCCTGCCCAAAAAGAATATCCGTTTGTTGCATGGCCTTCCATTAATCGCATGGACAATTAATGCGGCAATATCCTCACGAATGTTTGACGAGGTATTGGTTTCCACTGACGACCCTGAGATTGCCGATATATCCAGGCAATATGGAGCATCCGTACCTTGGCTTCGTCCAACGCAACTTTCCACTGATACATCGACGTCCGTTGAAGTCGTCCTACATGCCATTAATCAAGAAGAAACGCGCGGCACAATCTTCGAATATGTAACCTTACTTCAGCCGACCTCTCCATTCAGATCACCGAAAACTATAAAGACAGGGTTGCATTTGTATCAATCGGTAACCCCAAGTGGAGCACCTGTGGTAGCAGTCTCACCGGCCAAGACCCACCCAGCGCTATGCTTCAAGCTCAACACGCAATCACGCTTGACCCAATACTGTGACGGCGAACAACTATCAAGATCTCAGGATTTGCCACCGGCATTTGAAGTCAACGGTGCGTTTTATGCTTCCTCAGTTCGATACCTTAAAAATCAAAAAACCTTCTTCGGTGCTGATGCGGTCGCATTTGTAATGAGCTCTCCCGTGGAATGCATTGATATTGATGATGAATGGGATTGGCAATTAGCAACTTGGATCGCGTCATCCTCACTAGTGTCTGGAAATTCTATTCGAAAATAGCATTATTCGAGATTAACCAGAACATATTCATAAATTAGTTTAACTTTCCTCCCGAACTATTGTCCTTTGAAAATCATGAAATCCTCAATATTTGAAATGTTCAAAGGGTACTCGGACTTTATCGGTCGCCTGCGACGTTACTCCCTGGGAGAGCAAAAGTTAATTATTACTTCTGTAGTATTAACTGTTCTGGCTTCTGCAACTGAAGCGATCAGTTTTGGCCTCCTAATTCCCATCATGGAGTCCGCCCAAAATATTGAAGGATTCTCGAGTGTTCCACTGCTGAAGTGGTTCTCGGATATTTTCGCCAGATTTGAGCAAAACGAAAAATTAGCCTGGGCAGCCGGATGTCTTCTGCTCCTCACCTTGTTGCGTGGCGCATTAGTTTATTTTTCGGAAATAGCAAGTTACAGCATTCCGCCGCGTATCGATGCGCGCTTGAGAATGCGGGTCTATGAATGCCTACATTCCGTGTCGATATCCCACCTTGAAGGGTTAAGCGCCGGTGAGCAATCAAATATTACCGCAGCGAACCCTGCGCGCGTAGCAATCTCGATTCGCTTTACTGCAATTTTTGTGGCCAATGTCTTAATAGTTCTTATGAATACGGCGGTAATGGCAATAATTTCTCCTTTCCTTACCTTTGCCATGCTCATGATTTTGGCCGTGCTTACTGTTCTTTATAAACGGCTTACCAGCAACGCCTTGACTGAAGCCGGAGGCGCCTTGACTTCAGCTACTTCCCAATTCAGTCAGGCTTTCTACGACACCCTGAACGGAATGCGCATGATTCGCTTGTCTGGCAGCAATCAGGATGCAATAAATCAAGTTTCGGATGCGGTAAACAAGATGCGACTAGCGAATCTTAGAAGGCTTTCGATTGAAGCTACTGTTTTCCCTTTTTTTGCAACAGCTATCGGCATTCTGTTTTGTGGCACGCTAATTGGAGCCTCCATTCTCGGATATGGGGACAGTGCGGCATTACTGGCAGCGATGATCGCAACAATCTATCTGATGTCCCGCCTCCTTGGACCAATTACCTTGATTAACGTATCGCGCACCAACATCTCGGCAAATTTGGACGCATTCCGAGAAATGGATAAATTTTTTGAAGAGGTGCCATACCACGTCGAGATTGATGGTACCGAAGAATTTACAAGACTCAAAAAGGATATTGTTTTTCAGGACGTCGGGTTTTCTTACCATGGAAGGAATGAACCCGCGCTGGACAAACTCAGCATTACTGTCCGTAAAGGTGAGCGCCTCGGGATAGTCGGGCTCTCAGGTTCCGGAAAAAGTACCATCATAAATTTGCTGACCAGAATTTATAGACCTGGCACAGGAAAAATTTTGATCGACAACATCGCACTTAATTCCTTACGGATCGAGTCGTGGTGGCAGCGCATCGCCATTGTGATGCAGGACCAGTTTCTTATCAGAAAATCCATCCGGGAAAATCTGATTCAAGGACTACCCTGCTTGCCCGCCGACGAAAAAATATGGGCAGCCTTGCACATTGCCGATGCCGATATGTTCGTACAACAACTTCCTGCCGGACTGGACACCATACTGGCGGATCGCGGCATTGGACTTTCCGGAGGTGAGCGGCAACGCTTGAACCTTGCGCGCGCACTGCTCAGAGAACCTGACCTTCTGATCTTGGATGAGGCGACCAGTAGCGTAGATGTTCAGACTGAAGCAACGATGATTGCTCGCCTTGCCGAAAGTTTTCCGGATATGACGCTAATAGTGATAGCGCACCGTATAGGCGCAATACGGACGTGCGACAGAATGCTGATTCTCAAAGATGGAAAAGTGGCGCGGGAATTGACACGCTCCGAAGCCTTGCAGGACGGCTACCCTTCGCTCATGGAAATACTGAGCAATGAGCAACAGAATTAAGAAGGTAGTATTTGTCGCATCAACTGGAGGGCATGTTGGCAGCCTGATTGATCTCGCAAACAGGCTTCGCGTCCGCGGTTTGATAACACCGGCAATACTTGAATACCCATCCGATCTTGGGCTGGACAAAACCCATGTGCATGAGTTGTCAGCCATTGATGAATATATCTGGCACGGCAATGGCGTCTTTCGGCGAGATCAAATCAAGATCATCAACGCGTCCCATAATTGTGGAACCCTGCCCGAGGTTGCTCTTGATTACGTGCTGAGATGGTTGATTGCCCGCTCGGGAAACGCAATCAGCGTGCTCTCGCTTTACGCAGCCATCTCGATTTGTGCCATTCCTTGTGGCGTAAAATGGTTATTCAGTACCCCTCGTTCCGCTCAGACATCACGTCAACATTCATTGCTGCGTGAAATCTGCATTGATGCCTTCCGACTACTCGGAAAATTCCGATTTCTGCTGCGTTTTACCGAAATCCCACTAATCGGCGGCACCATCCAGTATGCCATCCAGCGCGTATTCTTCGGCGTCCTGAAATGTGAGGCGGAACTGCAGCATCTGACCCGTTTTTTCGCCAGCCATCAGCCCGACCTGATCATATTACCTGAGCAAAATTGCGGCTACAGTCATCATGTTCTCATTGCCTGGGCACGGCAATCCGGCGTTCCGATCTTGGTAATGCCTTATTCGATAGCTGGGCGGGAAGAATGGGCAAACAGCTTTATTAACCGGCCTGGGTGCCAAGTCAGGGGATTACTGTTTCATGTTCTTGCGCGAGCGTTCCCGGAATGGACATATCTCTTTAAGGGGAAATTGCTGATCCCGCCAATTGATTGGCTGATCACTTGCGAATACCTCGACTGCCCTCCGTCAATCCCATGGGTAACCAACTCCGGTCCGGACGTCGTTGTCGCCGTGGATAGCCTGTTCGTGAAAACCTTTTACGAGCGGGAGGGTGTAGACACGTCAAGTTGGCACGTTGTCGGTTCGATAGCGGAAGACCGGCTTCATGCCGGAAGGCAAAATCAAAAGCTACTCCGGGAAGAATTGTCAACGCGACTCGGATTGGATCCCGACAAGCCGATCATCTTGGTCGGATTGCCCCCCGATCAATTCGACATGGGCCTTCCCCCAGACATGGAGTTTTCAGCCTATCCATCCCTTGCCAAATTCATGATCGCAGCCGCCGCTGAGGTGGCTGGCAGCAACTACAACGTTATCGTGAACCTGCACCCCCGCATCAAACGGGAAGACATTTCAGGCTTTGATCTAGGCAAAGCAAGAATATTCGATGGCCCAATCGTTGACATTCTTCCCGCTGCACATCTGTACATATCGGTTTCGTCCGCCACGATCCGCTGGGCTGCAGCCTGCGGAATACCAGTCTTGAATTATGACGTGTACCGATATAACTATAGCGATTTTATCGGACTCAAAGGCGTTGTTGACGTAAAAACACGCTCCGATTTCACAAACCACCTTCAAACAATTACCTCGGACAGTACATATTACGATCGGCTATCACGGGCGCAAGTGATGGATGCCCGGCGTTTATTCAGGGCTGACGGCAAATCTGAACAACGGATTTCCCATCTCATTTCGAATCTCACCTCCAGACCTACGGATTATTCACCTAGTCCAAATGAAAGCATAACCACAAACCAATCGTCTTCTTTGCTCGGCCAGGCTTGGATTTACGCGCTTGCAAACGCTTTTAACAGCGCTATTCCCCTGCTGCTGCTACCGATCCTGACCCGATATCTTGCACCAGAGGAATATGGGATTTTGGCCATGTTCACGGCGTTCACGGCCGTTATCGTCGCCATTGCCAGTCTGGGCACTCACGGAGCAATCACTCGAGAATATTATCTTCGCGACCAGAGCCAGTTTTCGGCTTTCGTCGGAACTTGTATTTGTATTCTGAGCGGTTGTTCAATTGTGCTGCTCATACTGCTCCAGATTTTTGGAGCACAAATTACGGATATGACCGGGATCCCGAAACACTGGTTATTCGCTGCCGTACTGGCTGGAGCTGGTCAGCTATTGTGTTCAATTGCGCTTGTTATCTGGCAAGTTCGTGAACGACCTTTGACATACGGGATGCTTCAGATTAGCACCTCCCTGCTCAATGTTTTGCTATCCCTAGGGTTGGTGGTCGGGCTCGGAATGGGCTGGCAGGGCCGCGTCATCGGGCAGGTAAGTGCAGTAATAATAATCGGCTTGGTCGGAACAGCGATACTGGCGAAGTCAGGCTGGATTCGGCTCGAATTGACTTCAAGTGATGTCCGCAAAGCCCTCCGCTACGGAATCCCCTTGGTGTTTCACGGGCTTGGAGCAACTGCGGTAGCGATGACTGACAGAACGTTGATCGCAAACTTTGTAAGCCTTGATGAAACCGGCTTGTATGTCGTTGCCGCCCAGATCGCCATGGTCATCACCTTTCTTGCCGATTCGTTCAACCGAGCTTACGCTCCTTGGCTTTTTACAAGATTGAATTCAGGTGACATCGCAATCCGGCGCAGCATTGTCATAGGCACCTACTGGTACTTCGCCGTGACGCTAGTCGTGACTGGGTTGCTCAATGTGACAGCGCCCTTTCTGGTAGGCAACTTGATCGGCCCCGATTTCTCCGGTGCGCTCAAATACTTTTTCTGGCTTTCTCTGGCCGGCGCTTTCTGCAGCATGTATTACATGGTGACCTTGTATATCCAGTTCAGCGGGAAAACAGAATACCTCGCCCTCATCACCATCCTTGTGGGAATTTTCAACTTCCCACTTTGCTATCTGCTTATTCACTGGTACGGTGGGATTGGTGCCTCACAGGCGACCGCGATCTCGCAATTTGTTGCCTTTGCCGCGACATGGATCGTTGCAGCAAAAGTAGTAAGAATGGGGTGGTTCTTAAAGCGCCGACTATAGCCGCCCAAAGGCTGACTATAGCTTTCGCCTACAATATCTATCCTTCATTCTAAGAAACATCGCCTTTCTAACTGGAATTCCCAGGATTTAGTGGACACGCTTGCGATCCCGTTTAGCTGCCGTCTCGAACTCCTCCGGGCTGACCCCACCTAGGTAGCTGTGACGACGCGTTCGATTGTAGAACGATTCGATATAGTCGGAGATATCCATCCGTGCGATCTCCCGGTTCTTGTAGATTCTTTTCTTGATACGCTCTTTCTTCAGGCTCCCGAAGAAAGACTCAGCAACCGCATTGTCCCAGCAATTCCCCCGCCGACTCATGCTGGGTTCCAAGTGATTAGTTCGGCAAAAACGCCTCCAGTCGTCGCTGCCATACTGCGAACCCTGGTCGGAGTGAATGATGGCTTGCTCTGGATGCCTTTGCCGTACAGCCATCATGACGGCATCAAGGACAAGCTCGCGACCTATTGTCGGCTTTGTAGACCATCCAATGATCTTGCGAGAGAAAAGATCCATCGCGACGGCAAGGTAAAGCCATCCCTGCCACGTTCGAATATAGGTAATATCTGTCACCCAAGATTTATTGGGGCTGGAAACATTGAAGTTTCTCTCCAAGACATTTGGCGTTAGCGCCGAAGGCTTCGTTGTAGTGGAGTATCTGGTGCGATATCCGTACCGTGCGCGGATGTTATTGACGCGCATGAGCCGCGCAACGCGATGCTTGCTGCAAGTTTCTCCGGCTTCACGCAAGTCGAGGAACACGCGCGGTGCGCCGTAAACTCCGTGACTTGCCACGAATGACGCACGGATCAAGCGAAGGAGTCTGGCATCCTCCTGCGCACGAAGGGAAACTGGTGCCCGCAGCCATTCGTAATAGCCGCTGCGGGCTACCCCAAGCAATCGGCACATCGACTCAATACTATGGAGATGCTGGTTAGCCTTGATGAACTCATAAGTACGACGAACCTTCCTTGAAGCAGCACGTTTAGTAGCCATGGACGTTCCCTATGAATTGTTCAATTCATGCTAACGTGTGTCCACTAAAACCTGGGAATTCCACTTGCGCAAGCGATCCTCCGCTCTCTGCCAATGCGTGCTGCAAGCACCAGAAGGATGCGATCTTTTACTTTAAAAAATCAGCGGATTTGGGATTACCTGAGGCGCAGCGTGTTTTGCCCGCCATCAAGAATGCGGTGAGTAGTTCACCTGCTTGTGCCAAGAGAATGCAGTAACTTTAGTATTTAAAACATTCCGTAATTTAATGCCGTTTGTGCACCGACTCTTAAAAGCACCTTTGTCAGAACACGATATATTACAAAGTTATGCTTCCCCGCTAAATCGTATGCTTAGCTCGAATTGAAGCCATTGCGATAATTACCACTGCTCCAATAATTTGGGGAATAGCCACAATCAGCCGGAATGCCAGCGCACATGCTAGTGCTTGATTTGGCTCCGCCTGTAAGACCTGATGCAAATAGCCTACCAATGCTGCCTCGACAACTCCCAGTCCCGCAGGCGCACCAGGAATTGCAATCGCGAGCGCCAGAATAAGCGTCAGGACAATACCGTCGACAGGGGAAAAATCTGGGAATACCGCGGTAAACAACAAATAAATCGAACCCACCGTGATCAGCCATATTAACGACGTCAGCGTCGCCAATCTGGACCAATAAGTGGTTTTTCGTGGCACCTGCAAGACAGAAAATGCATCACCTATCCAAGTTGCGAGTTGGCCACCTTGTGCACGTGTTTTTTTCCACAGCCAGCTGGCCATGATGCAGATGAGGACCAGAGCAAGCACCAGCAAAAATGCCATGGCAATACCCCGATCCAGATAGGGTGCGACCGCAATCTGGCTCGCTATAACTCCCATGATCAAGAGCGCACTCAGATCCAGAAATTTTTCCGCGGCCGTGGCCATGATCAATCGCGGTGCATTGACATTAAACAGTTGCTTGGCGTAGGCGAGCTTTGCAAGTTCACCGAGCCGAAAAGGCAAAACATTGTTCATCCCAAAACCTATTAACACGATGGCGGACGATTGGCTCCATCGGGCGGAAAGCAAAATACTCAGCCGCATGCCGTAGAACACGATCACGGCCATATTTAGAGCCAGCGCTGCGGTCAATGCCGGGATCGGGAGAGAACGAACTTCCTCCCAGACTTTTATAAGCGAAATGTTATTGGTGGCCCAGATAACCACCAGTGCGAGGATTGACAAATTTACTATTATAATCAATGACTTGCGCATAACTCTGCGTTCATCACAGATCAAGCTGACGAATCCGCCGCTTCAACCTGATGGCGCCCGTGGTGTAGGTAAACAACATACGCAGCCAATTCGATTTGCTTTTCCCATTCCCCCGGAGCAAATATGCCGCGGGAATTTCCACAATTGAGAATCCCGATTTCTGCACGAAATGCAGAAGGCGAAAATAGTAATCGCCATAGCCGAAGAAAATCTCATCCAGAGGCAACCCAAGCAGCAAGCTGCGCCGTGCTGTGAAATAGCCCCCCAGATTGTCCTGAACCTGCGTCCGTATCAATAATCGGAGCACCCAGTTGTATCCCATCGACAGCAGATAATGCACAGTATCTACCATGCGTCCGCCCGCACAAAAACGCGATCCACTGACAAAATCATATATCTCGCCCACATGCAGCAACTTGGGGATTTCTGCCGGATCGTGAGTCAGATCTGAATCCATAACGATAATGCGATCGCCACTTGCACGCTCTATTCCTTCTCGGATTGATTTGGCAAATCCGCGGTCTTTTGTCCTCAGAATGGGGACAATCCGGGGATCGCCGCCAAATTGCCTTGCAACCACACCAAGCGTGTCGTCTGGACTATTGTCATCAACGACAAGAATCTGGTAGTCCCACCCAGCAGGAATACTACTAACAACTCCGGTGACAAGTCTCGTAATATTCCCCGACTCGTTATAAGTCGGCAGTACTACGGAAACACTTCGATCGCCCAAAATGCTAGCCCGGCTTTCTAAGGGAGAGAAAAACAAGTCCGCCATCATCACTACGTTCCGAACCTTTTAGAACCAGTTCCGCAAGCGAGGCAAACGGCGCGAGCAATACACGACGGGTCGCGGGGAAAAGCGTCCAGCGATTGAAGAATTTCTTGGTGAAATATTCGGTAATGCTGAACGGAACAAGAAAATCGTTCATCAAGCAAACTCTGCGCGGGCCGTATCCGTGAACATCAACAGCCTCGAATCCTGCATCCTTGACCAGATCTGTCCAGCGTTCGGGTGTATAAAAATGATAATGCACCCAGAACCTGTTGAAAAAAGCGCTGAAACGGCTCCGAAGAACATCCGCTCCGAACAAACGCAGGCACTGGCTGATCCATGTGTACTCGTCGAAGTGTTTCGAAGGAACAGTCAAATACAACCGGCCACCTGGCGCAAGCAGCCGGTAAGCCTCCTTCAACACCGGTTTGATGTCTGGGATATGCTCAATGACGCTGTTGGAAAGGATTGTCCTGTAACTATTGTCCGGCTTGGGTATGGCGTCGCCCCGGCATTCAATAAGCTCGGTATAAGCTCCCAGTTCCCGAGCTCTACTTAACTCTTGTGGATTTGGGTCGATCCCGGTGTCGACACGCTCTGCAAACAATATCTTTGCGAACAACCCTTCTCCGCAGCCGATATCCAGAAGAGGTCTTTCGAAAGTATGCTGCGACAGGATGCGGCATTCCATGACCCGCTCAAACGCAAGTGCAAGCGGAGCCATTCCAACATAATCTGACATGAAGTCAGAATTGAATTTCATGATGGGTTTCATCGTAAGAACAGGCACTCAGGATCGCCCCAAGCGTGCTAGTTGGGTGCAAATTCGCTCGATGTCCGATGCCGCCAGAGAAGGAAAACTCGGCAGACTGATCGTCGTGGCCCCAATGGCATCGGATACAGGCAAAGTACCTGCGTCCGGATAGCCTAGCTGCCCTGGCGTATAGAATCCGGGGCGCAATTCAATGCCCGCCTCAAGCATCTGCGCCACCACCGCATCCCGCCCTTGGGGGAAATGATCCGGATCCAGCCTGGTGGCTACCGCCCAAACTACCGGATCGACTTCGGGTGAAAACTCCTGCAACGTAAGCCCTGGAATTGACGTCAGGAGATCCCGATAGGTTGCATATACACGGCGCCTTTCCCGGACAATGCGATCAAGGTGATCAAGCTGTGCGCACCCCAGCGCAGCCTGCATGTTGGTTAACCGGAAATTGAGTCCGGGCAATTCATGCCAATAATGTTTTTTTCGGCGCAATCCATGGCTACGATAGAGGATCATCCGGTCTAACAATGCCTCGTCATGAACCACCACCATACCGCCCTCTCCCGTGGTGATGGTTTTGGTCGCTTGAAAACTGTAGGTTCCCAGCGCGCCTATGGAGCCGGCAAGGCGCTCCCGATATCGTGAAGGAAACGCTTCCGCCGCATCTTCAAGCACGGGAATGCCATGCGCGGCGGCAAGGTCCATGATCGGATCAAGGTCGCAAACGTTTCCGTAAGTGTGTACCGCGACAATCGCCTTGGTCCGGGGTGACAGGCAGGGGCGAACGTCTTCCGCCCGCATGCACCATGTCCTCGGAGCAACATCACAGAAGACTGGACGGGCCCCCATGTGAATCGCAACGTTTGCCGCGGCAAGAAAAGCGAATCCGGGAACAATAATCTCGTCTCCCGGCTGGATGTCCAAGGCAAGATAAGCGAGATGGATGGCTGTCGTTCCGTTGGAAACGGCCAGAGCACGCGCCCCCCCAGTCAGTTCCGAAAAGCGCTCCTCAAGCCTGTCCACATACGGGCCACCGGAGATCCAAGTCGACTCTAGCGCATGTGAAACAAATTGGATCTCTTCTCCCCAGAATGCCGGGCGCGCCCAGGGAATATCGGGGCCGGAACTTGAACTAGGCATTTTGCCGCTTGCCATCCAACTTGCGTTTGACCATCGCGACCATTTCACCGACATTCTTAAGCCCTGAAATATCATCAACTGTAAATTTCAGGTCAAATTCGTCCTCGATCTCGATGATCAGGTTAATGTGCATGAGGGAGTCCCAGCCGGCTATATCCTGCGCTGTAGTCGAATCGACCAGATTGATCGAATCATCTTCAAAAACCCTCCGGAACACTCGGGTCATTTCGGAAAGCACATCCATGGCAAAACCTCTTTCTTTATTTCGATACAATTATGATGGCGTTTCTGGGAACGCTTTCGTTAGGCTGCCTCGGCTGATAGGCAGCATCTTCCCGAGAGTCGAGTATTATGAATCCCGCGGCATTTGCTTGCGACACGAGTTCATCCACCGAATTGTATAAATAAATATGATCTGCGTTGGGTGCAGTGACTGCGGCCGTTATCATGCCCAGCCCGCCTGGCTCAAGCATCTTGTTCAGCCCTTTAAGAAACTCCAAAGGGTCCTCGAGATGTTCTAGGACTTCCACATTGGTAAGGAAACTAGCTGGCGGGCTCGGTGGATTCGTCAGTATGTTCTGCAAATTCAGATTGCAGCGTTCGTGCAAACCAAAAGCCCTAACCATCCTGTCAGTATATGACAGAGAGCTGGGGCTCAGATCAAATCCCTGCCCGCGCAAGCCCGGAACCAGTCTCAACATTTCACGAAGGTAGAACCCAGTGCCCACACCGACGTCGTAATACCGTGTTCCGCCGTGCGCACGAACCTTCGGAATGAAGTGTTCAAGAAAATAGCAGTGCTGTATGAAATGATGCCGCCACAGAAAATGTGACAAATAAATCCCGGGAAGATACAAGGCGTGCATGTACGCTTCATTTTGATACACTTCGGCCGCTGCCTGGTCGTACGTTTTGGCTTCGTACTTCCCCGTTTTGTCGAACCGCTTCTGCAACAACATTCCATCCAGCGCGAATTTGATGTACCCACGCGTCGCAAGTTGAAGCTTCTCCATGTCTCCGGCAAAGAATGTGGCGATATCTTTCTCGAAATCAGTAAGCCATTTCTCGCCGAACTCGGCGCGCTGTTTTCCGATAACGCCGGCCAGATAGGGAGCCTCCTCCTGAAGAACCCGTACAACAGTCGCTGCATGCGGAAAATTCGCAGTATCAATGTCAGTAGGCATTATTTACCCTATTTAAAGCAAAAATCTGAACGAGCCATCGTGATTTGCAGCGATTTATCAGGGCCGAGTCAATTGCGTTCATTGGCTACACGCAGATCAATTAAATGCGGCAACGGAGTCAACTCCGAGAGCAATTGTATGTATGGCCGTCCCGCTCCCATTAGGGCCGGCATTTCCGGAAACTCATCGTTTGAAACCCATTTTACCAAGCCTAACCCGTCCAGAAGAGATTCAACATAAGCGTTTTTTTCTGTCGGGATATATTCAGCCACCATCCATTTTGCGCCGTCTGCGCGGGCGGTATCCACAATGGCGTTGAACGTTGCGTGCTCAACCCCGCGTTTGAACACACGGCAGCTCATGACCCAATTCTCGATAAACGCGATATCCCCCAGATACCTGAGCACCACGCAGGCAATAATGCCGAAATTGGTAAACCGGTCCGTGAAACGAACATGCAAAAGTCTGTGACTTGAAGACTGCGACATTCTGACAATGTCTTCATCCGTATAACGAATGGTTCTTAAATTAAACTGGTTGGTCTTGTTCGAAAGCTGGCCGAATCTTCCGAATGCTGGGGTTGCCGTACGCTCTACCGACATGCGCATTTCCAGCGAGCGAAGGTAGCTATCGTAATCCTCCATAGTTGTTTCCAGATCTTGGCGCTTCCGATCATTGACATAAGATTCCGAGCGCCCAAGATCTTCCTCGGTCAACTCGTGCCATTCAAAAGCGCACGTCGAATCAAGTGCGCGGACAAAAAGGGCAGGGTCCTCAGGCACTTCAATCACCATGACCTCTGGAACAAGCTGGCGAACCAGCGCCCGTTCCGCCGGATTATCATCAAAAAAAACCAGTGAATCGATGCCTATATTCAGATCCCTGGCTATTCGACGTAGATTCGTTGCCTTATCATCCCAATTCGCTACAAACGCCACGAAATCATCCTCTGAGAGTACTATGTCTGGATGCTGCCTGAATGCACGAAAAGCCGTTTCAGGATCATTTTTGCTACAGACGGCCAGCAAAACCCCGCGCTCTTTGAGTCTCAAAACATAGCTCTGGAATGCAAGGAAAGCCTCACCAACGGCATCACCGGGGTCCAGTCGGATGCCCTCGACACCATCGTCGCCGATAACCCCGCCCCAGAGTGTGTTATCGAGATCGAGAACAAGGCATTTTCTGATCATGCCCACGGAAGAAGCCATCAGCCTCGACAACTGCGTTGCAACCAACGGCATTTCTCGGACCGACATCATCTGCTTGCTGGTGAAGTATGCGACTTCATCCATCCACTGACGGCTTCCGATCAGTCCACTGAGCGCCTCGAAATCCACCACTGTGACATTTGGTGGGGCACTGTTGACGAGTTCGGCGTTTAATGCTGCCAGGCTATTGGTCCTCGAAAATGGATATCGGCGCTCGAGATTGCCGAGAACCCTCTCGAAAGGACGGGGAAACAAGGCATGATAAACACGGCATCCTGGAAACCTGTTTGCAGCCCGCCCCCAGACGTCAAAGTACATTTTACTGTTCATGTGCAGCCAAGCATCGATTTCGTCCGGCGCACAAAACATACTCGGCCAGTTCTTGATGTCATCAATGGCTGGCAGGATCAAAAGTGCATCCGGCGCACTGTTCCAGAATGAAGCAGCAGGATCCATGCCTTCGCTGGCTATGCCGTCGAAACCTGTTGCGTGGACGTCAGGTAAAAAACCTTCGGAATACAAAAACAACTTGAAGACGGAAATGAAGTGCTGGGTCGAAAGCGTAGCCATCACGGATATCCGGTAAGGCCGCCCCCCCGCGGCGGCAGCCCTGACTACACGGAATTCGGATTCAATCCGCTGGAATCTCGATGCAAGGCGCAAAATATCGCCCGAATCAAACCGGGCCAGCCGTCCAGGTTGCAACAATTCCATGAACTCTTGAATATTCTTTTCTTTTTGAGAGCTTTTCATAAATATTTGATCATGCACTGCCCCGTACAAAGTAACTCACCCACATCCGAGATAAACCGTAATTTGAACTGAACTGAACGTACCGCCTCATGAATAGCCGCAATCTCGGCAATTAGCTGGATCTCATCGTTGACATAGGCGGGCTGCCTGAACTCAAAAGTCTGCCGGAGGATCAGGACGTGCCGGGTCGGCAAACCCGCCCCAACTAGCCGTGAAAGCATTGCCCCAAACAGGTTTCCGTAAACGATTCTGGCGCGGAACCCATGCGCTTGTGCAAACCAGTCATCAAGATGCATCGGATTATCATCCCCAGACAAGTCATGGAATTGGGACATCCACTCAGGAGTTATTTTCTGTCTGGTCTGGTAAGTATCGCCCACCTTGAAAAACCGGGTTTCACCGGACTTCATACCTGCCTCTCATTGCGCACCGCCAGATTGTCCATTGAGGGGGGGCGTTGTGGGGTAAAGATAAATATTGTGCATGGGAAGCGTTGCCACGATACGCCAGCCCAGTTTTTTATACATTTTCATTGCCGGAGGATTGTCCTTGAATCCCTGCGCCATATAGCAGGAAACTCTGGCGGACTGGAAATGTTCCTGAATCGCTTCAATCAGCCTCATCGCCACGAGCGGACCAACGGATCCGGTCCCCGTATCAGTAACAAACGTCAGCCATTCCGCCCTTGTACCGTAACGGCGGAAAATCGACGGCACCAGGAATTTCGACTCAAGCGCTGCCAGAAGAAAACGCGGGTGGCGGAGAAAAATCCAGCACATGCGCCCTAATCGTCGGCGATAAACCTCTACAATTCGTCCGCGAGTTTCGCGAAAATCCATGGTCCCGGTGACAAACCCAACCAATCGACAGTCCTGGTAACTGACATAGCCAAAGAAATGCGGGCTTCGCGAAAGCGCCCTATACAGATCAACAATATGGCTTTCGCCAAATTGGCCATTAAACGACCACGGCAACAGTCTGTAATGCAATTTTGCTACATCTTCGATATGGGCCGCGGTCAACGGTCCCAAGGGGACTTCCCTGAGCAGTCTTTGCAGCTTCTCAACAGACTTGAACGGGGCTTTTGCCATTTTCCTGAAGCAACGTAAGCGATCAATGCCTGGACGGCACCACGAATTCCATATGGGGCAAGGGGAACAGCAGTGTTTTCCCTGCATATTTGGACTGCTTCACAAAGAAATCCCTGAAATGCCATGGTAAAACCACAAGATAATCTGAAGCGGCCTTAACGACCTCATCTTCGGAAACTATCGGGATGTGAGTACCTGGTGTAACTTTTCCGAATTTGTCCGAATTGACTTCGCCCACGCAATCAATCAGCGCATCAGTAATGCCACAGTACTGCAGAATCACGTTTCCCTTGGTTGACGCTCCGAGTGCGGCGACCTTCTTACCTTCACTTTTTGCGTTGCGAAGGAATTCCAGTAAATCGCTCTTGAGTCGGGCAACCCGATCTGCAAATGCAAGATAAGGTTCCGAGGTATCCAGCTTCAGCACATGCCGCTCGCGTCGAAGTAAATCCTCGAGTCTCGGAAAAGTAGGGTAAACGCTATCATCATGCGCTGCAGTGACGGAGAAGCTTCCTCCATTCACATCATTGAATTCGACGTCAACGATGCGAAGCGCGGCCCTGTCGGTCATCCATTTGATCTGCGCTAGACCGTAATACTCCAGATGTTCATGGCATACGGTGTCATATGAATTCCTTTCCAGCATAGTTGGCATATAGCTTTGCTCGAAAACCCATATGCCGTCCTTGTGTAGAACGCTCTTGATGGCAGAAACAAAATCCGGCGGGGATTCCAGATCGTAAAACATCGAGAATGAAGTCACGACCTTTGCTTTCAAATCACCAAAGCTTCTCCGAAACGTTTCAATGGAAAAAAAATCTGCCACGAGATCAACGTGGGCGGGGTAATACTTCCTGAACTTGTTTCCAGTCGGATCAATTCCAACCAGATGGAAAGGCTTCGCGGGATAAGCGCTCAGCGTGGTTCCGTCATTACTTCCGATATCGATGATCAGGTCACCGGGGTCGAGGTTGGCAAGCTGGAGGATGCGCAGCACCTTGGCCTGGAGATGAGCGGCCATGCTCGGGTTCAGCCCCGAGCGATACCCATAATTGTCGCCATACAACTCATTAAGGTCGTAGCTGTGGGCAAGTTGCAACAATCCGCACGCTTCAGGGCGAGCCGCAACATCGCATTTCAGAAGCTGCAGGGGGCCGCGTGTAATCTGCTGCAGGGGGCTGCCCGGGAAAACGCCCGTTAGGGCCTGTTCGCCAAGATCAAGTACCTTACTCAAGCGCCTATTGCCACAGATTCTGCATTGGGTAATCAGCGTCGGCATGAATTAATAGCTCTGCCAAAAAGGAATGCTATGCCCAGCCGCACTCAGCAGCTTGTCTTTCTGAAATAGAAGAACATCGCTTGCGATCATTTCCGAGACAAGATCTGAGAGCTTGCGTTTGGGTGTCCAGCCCAGCTGCTCGCGCGCTTTAGTTGCATCTCCAACCAGAATATCCACTTCCGTAGGTCGAAAATAATCAGGATCGACAAAAACCAAATCCTGTCCAATCGTCAAATGGTCAGGGGCACAGCCAACATTCCGCTCAAACTGTTGCGAATCGATAGCCGCGATTTGACCTACTTCATTGATGCCACTACCTACAAACTTAAGGCCAATCCCGAGTTCGGCGAATGCCATTCGTACAAATTCCCTTACCTCCGTTGTTTTTCCGGTCGCGATAACAAAATCGCCTGGGGAAGGTTGCTGGAGCATCAGCCACATGGCCTCCACATAGTCACGAGCATGCCCCCAGTCACGTTTGGCCGAGAGATTTCCGAGATACAGTTTTTTCTCAAGCCCTAAAGCAATTCGAGCTGCTGCTCGGGTAATTTTTCTTGTCACAAAATTCTCTCCGCGCGTCGGAGATTCGTGATTGAACAGTATGCCGTTAGACGCGAACATTCCATAAGCTTCGCGATAATTGACTGTAATCCAATAAGCATAAAGTTTGGCGACCCCGTATGGGCTACGTGGGTAGAACGGGGTCTTTTCCGACTGCGGAATTTCTTGGACCAGCCCATACAGCTCGCTCGTCGAAGCCTGATAAACGCGGGTTTTCCCCAATCCGAGGATACGTATGGCCTCAAGCAATCGTAAAGTTCCAAGTCCATCGGCATTCCCCACATACTCAGGAGTATCAAAGCTGATGTGAACGTGGCTCATCGCTGCCAGGTTGTAAATCTCGTCGGGTCGGGTTTCCTGGATTATCCGGATCAGATTTGTTGAATCCGTCATGTCCCCGTAATGAAGGAAAAAACGGACGTTCTGCTCGTGTCGATCGTGGTAAAGATGATCAATGCGATGTGTGTTGAACATTGAGCTACGCCGTTTAACACCGTGAACGACATACCCCTTGCCCAGCAGGAACTCGGCTAAATAGGCGCCGTCCTGTCCGGTAATTCCTGTAATCAAGGCGATTTTATTCATCGAAGGCCAATGAAAAGCAGTTACGGAATTCCCTAATAATCAATAAAATAGCATAGTATTTTAAAAGGTTTTTGATCTTCATGCGCACTTCCATGAAAGCGCATGAACAACTCACCCACTTTCGGCTCAAGCATGTTCTGACCCTGCGATGATCTCATTCAAATGGCGCTGGGCGTCTTGCCTCCTCTTATCCTTGGCCGTTGCGGGACTGCTGCATAGCAATGCTCTGATCAAGCATTTTTACGTCAACCCTGAAAAAGTCGGCGTCTTGATTTCTGGACCTCGGACTGACGTTGGCGACAACTATTACTATTTCACGATGTTGCGCCATGCTCCAGAACGTTTTCTGGGAGCCGACTTGATTCGTGGCGACTCCGACGGCAGCGACATGCGATATGTGAACCCCGTAACCAATTCCTATGCGGCCGCGCTATTTGCAGGGCACCTGGTTTTCAGAATTGCTGATTCCCTGACCACGGACTCCCGGACCGCAGTGCTTTTGACCTCCATTTTCCTCACAGCAGTGTTAGCACTAAGTCTCACCGCTTTCGCAACAGTGTTATACCGTGCGCTGCGTCCTGATCATGCCCCCCCACAATTGCCAGTCCTGTCGGTCCTGATAGGCATGGTCTTTGTGGACGCTTTTGGCAACGGCTTTTACTTCGGGAAATTATATTGGGACCCGAGCCTACTAACCCACTATTCAAACACAACGCGCCTAGTCAATCCCAATCTGTTCTGGGCCTCCGGCCTTTTGGCTGTGGCTTGCACTATGCGCTGGATACAAAATAGAGGGCCCTACTTTTATGCCGGCGCGCTTGCCTCATGTGCGTTGACCGGATTATTCAGCATTAGTACCGGAGCAACCCTAGCGCTGGCATTGTGCCTAACCGCCGGCTACGAAATGCTGTCATCACGAGTTATGCGCTGGGATCTATTCGCCATCGCTCTTGCATCGGTCGGCGGCGTTGCATGGAGCTATCTTCAAATCCGGCATTACTCGCTGACCCCCTTGGGCAAAGATCTTCAGCACGGCCAATTTCTCGGCTTTCAACTGAAGTGGCATTTCCTGATGTTGCTAGCCCTCATCCCGCTAGCCTGGCGCCTTTTTGTAAAAGGGCGCTCCTTGATCATCGCATTGATACTGTCAGCTTCGCTGATCGGATTGCTTTGTGAAAGTTTTAACTTGGGCAGTCGGCTTTGGCTTCGCGGCGCTGTAATCTACGCTTGGGTAATCGTTATTGTCATCGTCGGCCATTTGCTACCAGCGTTCTGCTCTCGTTTTTTACGGACACCCAACCTCGAATGGGCATTGGCAAAATCCGTGATTGTGATTTTCATTGCCTTAATTGCCTTATTGACACCAAAACTCGGCCTGGACTCTTGGAAAGGATTTATCGAAAAGGATAAATGGTCACTTTTCGACTGGATAGATAAGAACCTGCCACGACGCTCCGTTATCTCTTCGCCGGATATCGAGGATTCATATTTGCTCCCAATCTACACCTCGTCAAAACCGCTTTTTACGATGTATGGCATTACGAGCCGAACCCGTGATCAAGAACTTCGTCGTTATTTCTACAACATGAGACTTTATGGACAAGACCAGCGAATGCTTGAAGAGGCATTGGGCATTCGCCAAGAGAACGTCCTCCAGTATCTGAAATACGTCCTGGGAGAAGCACCCAAACCGCTGAGGGCGCCATCTGTAGACGCGATAATTTTTCTCGAACTAGTACTTTATTATTCTTACATCCGGGATTTGCGTGATGTAATGTCAAACTCATCACAGCACGCAAAACTTGAGAAACTGCTTGTTGATCGCGCCAAAGAATCAGAACTAGAGCGCTATGCGGTGGATTACGCAATTATTGTGAGTGACCAGATGTCCCCTACCCTAAAAAGCTGGCATCTAGTTTACAAGAACAGCCGGTATGCAATATTAAAGAACCCCGGCTTGAAGAACCCAGGGGCCCTGAAATGAGCATCCCGAAAACAGCGCCTTTTGTCGCCGTAATCTTGTCCGGAGGAGCAGGATCGCGCCTTTGGCCGGTTTCTCGGGAAGCATTGCCAAAGCCGTTCATTAAGCCTCATGGCAAACAAAGTCTTTTGCAAAGCACAGTACAACGTGTGCAGGCCTTGCCAGACTGCCTCCAGATCATCACGGTTACAAACCAGGATTATTATTTCCTCACCCGCGATGAATATGCAGAGCTCCCGCAAACCACCTCAGAGCTAGACTACCTCCTCGAACCGATTGGCCGCAATACTGCTCCCGCCATCACTGCAGCCGCATTGCTCGTCAAAGAACGCTTCGGCAGTAATGCAATAATGTTAGTGCTACCCGCAGACCATGTTATTACTAATCAATCTGCCTTCAATTTGGCAGTCGAGTCGGGTCGAACCTTAGCGACTGATGGATGGCTCGTTACTTTTGGGGTACGCCCCACACGCGCTGAAACTGGTTACGGCTACATCAAGTGCGGCTCCACAATCGATCAAGGGCCAGGGCACACCGTTGATCTTTTTGTCGAAAAACCACCAGCGCAAGAGGCGGGCAAGTTCTTGCGTGATAGCAAGTATCTGTGGAATTCAGGCATGTTTTGCTTCTCAGCGGGCGCCCTGTTAAACGCGATGAAAATGCACTGTTACGAAGTGTTGGAATGCGTTATCACTGCGTACGAAGCAACTCACCGAAATCTAGACCCAATTGCTCTTGATGCGACAACCTTCGCCAAAACCCGCGACGTATCGATTGACTATGCAATTATGGAGAAATCGAACCGCGTAGCAGTCGTTCCCGGAATTTTAGGCTGGGAGGATGTGGGATCATGGGAAGCGTTATCTAGGCTTGTACCCAAAGACGCGGACGGCAATCGAATTAATGGCGAGGTCATGCTGATTGATTCAAAAGACTGCTATATCCAGTCAACATCAAAGATCGTCGCTGGCATTGGAATCAAGAATCTGATTGTTGTCGACACGCCAGATGCACTGCTAATTACCGATCACAATCGCTCACAAGAAGTCAAGAATGTCGTGGATCGATTACGGGCGATTTCACATGACACCGTGAGATACCACCGCATGGTTCATCGCCCATGGGGAACATATACCGTGCTGGAACAAGGTGAAGGCTTCAAAATAAAAAGGATTGTGGTAAAGCCGGGCGCCTCGCTTTCCCTGCAACGACATAAATTCCGAAGCGAGCACTGGGTCGTTGTCTCTGGAAGTGCAGTGGTCACGAATGAAAGCGGTAACGTCACCGTAAATATAAACGAATCTACATTCATTGCTGCCGGAGCTGCGCATCGTCTTTATAACCCAAGTGATGTCGATTGCATAATGATTGAAGTTCAAGTTGGCAGTTATGTCGGAGAAGACGACATCGAGCGGCTAGATGATGTTTACGGGCGAATCCGCCCATTCAAACAATCTTGATTCTCAATTTTCTACTCAAAATATATCAAAAATGAAATTCTGTGCGATTGGACTCGGCCGCATGGGCAGGCGTCATCTGCAAGTGGCAAAAAATCTCGGTTTCAAAATAGCCGGTGTTTATGACCCCTTGCAAACGTCAATCGACTCCGCCATCGAAGAGCATGGTTTAACCGATACGGCGGTATTCGATTCTCCGGGACAGATGCTTGAAACCGTTCGGCCAGACGCGCTTGTCGTAGCATCTACTGCACCCAGCCACTGCGAGTACGTTTGTTTGGCCGCATCAATGAATGTGCGCTACATCCTTTGCGAAAAGCCTATGGCAGTATCAATTGCAGATTGCAGACGCATGATCGAATCCTGCAGGCGCTCTGGCTCTACGCTCGCGGTCAATCATCAAATGCGCTTCATGGAGCAATACACGCTGCCAAAGACGCTAGCATCCTCACCTGACTTCGGGGGGATATGCAGCGTCACTGTTACGGGATCCAATATTGGTCTTAGCATGAACGGCGCTCATTATTTCGAGATGTTCAGATTCATAACCGACGAAGAAATTCGATCGGTTTCTTTCTGGGCTGACGAGGCGAAAGTTCCAAATCCCCGCGGTCCTCAGTATGAGGACAGATCAGGGCAGTTGCGCGGGCTTACCGCCTCCGGAAAGAGACTGTATATGGAAGTTGGTGCCGACCAAGGTCATGGCATTCAAGTAGTTTATGGCTGCCGCCACGGACAAATCCTTGTCGACGAACTGGCTGGATTCGTACGCACGATTCGCCGTAAGGAGGAGTTTCGAACCTTGCCGACCACCAGGTACGGTATGCCCGCGGAAACTGAAACATTTCACATCCAGCCGGCTGACGTAATTGAACCCTCAGCGGCTGTATGGGCCGCGATGATCGCTGGCAATAGCCATCCCGATGGTCATTGTGGACTGCATACAGTCAGTGTCTTGGTCGCGGCCAACATGTCGTGCGAACTTTCCGGCCAACCACTGAATGTCAACACCCATCAAGGTGAAAATCGCGTATTCCCATGGGCATGAGGTTTATACCGTGAAATTCATCAAAGTAGCCTTCATTGGTGCGGGTCACATGGCCTCCGAACACGCCAAAGCGTTTTCCGCCCTGCAAAACGTGTCGCTCGTTGGCATATTCAGCCGCACTCGCGCACGTGCGGAACAGCTCGCCGTACATTACCCTGGAATGGGTGTTTTTGAGTCGATTGAAGCTCTCTACACAAATTCTCTTCCGGATCTTGTTGTAGTGACAGTCAAAGAATTGTCAATGAATTCCGTCGCCAGTTCGTGCTTTCTCTACCCATGGACAATTCTGCTTGAAAAACCAGCGGGATATAACCTTGCGGATGCCACCCAGATTCTAGATGCCGCGACGCGATCGGGCAGTAACGTCTATGTAGCTCTAAACCGTCGCGCATATTCGAGTACACGCATTGCGATGAGCAGGCTTTCCAAGCTTAATGGGCCGAGATTCATCAAAGTGATGGATCAACAGGATCAAGCCGCCGCGTTGAATGTTTACAGGGAACCTTCGGAAGTCGCTCGCTACTACATGTTTGCCAACTCAATCCATCTGATAGATTACTTCCGTGTTTTTGGCCGCGGCGAAATCATAGATGTCACGCCTGTGACTTTCTGGAATCCCGAGAAACCCGGCACGGTCATCTCTAGAATCGAATTTTCCAGTGGGGACCTAGGGCTTTACGAGGGCGTGTGGGACGGGCCTGGACCATGGGCGGTAAGCGTAGTAACACCTCAAGAGCGCTTGGAAATGCGCCCGCTTGAGCAAATTTCTGTACAACTGCGTGGTGAGCGCAAGATAACCAATCTCGATATTGGTCCCGATGACAGTAACTACAAGCCTGGTCTGCGTTTTCAGGCCATGCAAGCCGTTGCTGCCGCACGCGGCGAACCCAGCGTGCTTCCCACAATCTCCGATTCCTGGCAATCAATGCATCTCGTTGCAAGGATATTCGGATTTGCTTGAAGCGAAGGCAAGCCAACCTCTGACGGAATCGGAAGTTGCCGACTCCTTGGCAACATTCGAGAACCGGCATCGTCTCTTCGAATTGACCGTATGCGAGATTTCGGTCTGGCGGTTAATACGGTTTCCGGTCGGATTTGCCCTGCAAAATTTGCAGCTTCGCCCCAACCCGCTTCCTCGCCGCGAGCTGCTGTTGGTGTTTTTCCGTTCAATTTGCGAGCTTGCCATCATCCGTGGCCCTGCCCACTATGCGGTGAAATCTTATGCATCAGCCCTGAGATTGCACGGAAAAAGTGGCTATGAAGATATTTACTTCGAGGAATTGCTCGAAAAAATTCCAGGCGGAATAAGACTTCACACAATGAACGCCAGAGGTTATTGGAAACGGCGAACGACTGGCGTCACGGCAACGGTTGACTGCACTGCGATTCTAGTAATTGGCGCTTTGCTCGCGAGGGTTTTTCCGGTGCGTAACGGATGGGCAGCGTTCGAAAAAATCGCGACACTGATCAAGGAAGAGCTTGGGGTTGCCGGATTTCCCGCGGCGCGCATCAGAAGAATGTTCAGTTCATTCTGGTGGCAGTCCCAACTATATACATGGCTTCTTCGTCGCCTGGATGTCAAAACCGTGCTCGCAGCAGACACAGGGGAACGGCCTCTGCTCAAGGCCTGCCATGCTACCGGCGCCCACTTCATTGAATTGCAGCATGGAATTTACACCCCGGACCATCCGGATGCACTGCCTCTGACGGCACTCAAAGAAACAAAAGAGTCCTGTCTACTGCTCCCGGACGCGATCGCTTTGTACGGCGAATACTGGCGTATGCGGTTAGCCTGTTCAGCTATGGGTGCATCTGGACGCCTTTTTTCTGCAGGCGCTTCCGTGATCGAGCGATACAGGGAAATCCGAAGGGCGGATTTTATGCCCTCCCCGTGCTGCCCCAGGCTTGTCGTCACAACACAAGGGATTGACCGAGAGGCCCTTGCAACATTTCTTTCACAATTTCTTCAGATTCACCGTGCGCCTTGCAGGATCATAGTCAAACTGCATCCGGCCTATGATAGTTCGATGAGTTTTTATCTGCATATCCTGGGCTCAGACCAGCGGGTTCATGTTGCATCAGGGCTGGAAGATCCCAATACCTACAAGCTGATTTCTGAATCAGATGTTCATCTGAGCATTGCGTCGGCATGTCATTATGATGCGCTTGGAATAGGAACGCCCACCGTGGTTCTTGGACTTCCTGGATACCGCCTGGTCCAGGATTTGATTGATGCAGGAGACGCCTTGTTCGCGCCCGATCCAGAAGCCCTGGCGGAAATCGTGAGATGCAGATCCTGGAGAGCTGTAGATGCCGCAACGTCAGGCAAGTATTATCGCCATGGATTCGTCGAGAACATGCACTCATTGATGGCTTTGTCATGAGAGCGTTTATTATTGATTATGGCATGGGCAATGTCGGGTCAATCGCAAACATGATCCGACGGTCTGGCGGTGAAGCTATAGTTACAGCGGACCCCGAAGCAATCGAGAAGGCAGGAAAATTGATACTGCCTGGCGTTGGCGCATTCGATCAGGGCATGAAAAATCTTTCCGACAAGTCACTACTGGAACCGGTCAAAAATGCGGTTAGGAGAGAAATTCCAATGCTCGGAATTTGTCTGGGAATGCAGTTGATGCTCGACAAAAGCGAGGAAGGCTCACTTCCCGGCTTGCAACTGGTCAAAGGTGAGGCAAAACGCCTACCTGAAGGCAAAGCACATCCCAAAGTTCCGCATATGGGTTGGAATCGCATTACGCCCAAGAAGTCGTGCGCGCTTTTGGGGGGAAACGAGCCCGATAATCGCTACTATTTTGTGCATTCATACTATGTTTTATGTGGGGATTCAGAGGACTGCGCGGCCACCACGAAGTATGGTTTCGAATTCACTTCCGTATTCAGCCGCGGCCGCGTTTATGGCGTCCAGTTCCATCCCGAAAAAAGCCATCGCTTCGGAATGGCATTGATCAGTCGTTTCCTTGAGATCTGAAATGCTCCGCGCGCGCGTGATCCCCTGCTTGCTTTTGCGTGACAATGGTCTTGTCAAAACCATCCGCTTTAATGAACCAACTTATATAGGGGATCCAATCAATGCGGTAAAAATATTCAACGAAAAGGAAGTCGATGAATTAATCATTCTCGATATTGATGCTTCAAAAAAGAATGGCGAGCCCAACTATGACTTGCTTAAAGACATAGCCTCGGAATGTTTCATGCCCGTTTGTTACGGGGGTGGCATCCGCACGGTTGAACAAGCGTCGCGGGTTGTCCAGTTGGGAATCGAGAAAATTGCTGTAAATTCAGCCGCCCTTTCATCGTCTGAACTGATCACATCCCTTGCCAAAGTTCTTGGATCTCAAAGTGTCGTGGCCGGGATAGATGCAAAAAAAGACTGGCTTGGCCGACCTCGAGTATACAACGCAGCCAATGGAGAAATCATCCAAGTCCCCCCAGAGGCCCAAGCCGCCACTTTTGCAAGCGCCGGGGCTGGCGAGATACTTCTCAACAATGTTGATCGCGACGGCACGCTGAAAGGATATGACCTGACACTCGTCAAGCGGGTTTCCGATGCGGTCTCGGTTCCGGTTATTGCTTGCGGCGGGGCCGCTGTCCTCGAGGATTTTGCGGCGGCGGCGAATGCAGGCGCAAGCGCCATGGCCGCTGGAAGCCAGTTTGTTTTCCAAGGCCGGCACCGCGCGGTGCTCATCAGTTACCCGCCTTACAGTGATCTTGAAAAACTGCTTGGTACAGAATGACAACGACACAAATCTGCAGCCGCTGCCTGATGGATACCACAGCAACATCCATCGTTTTCGACGACCAAAGTCGGTGTAATTACTGCTCTGATTTCCTCCAGCGCCTGTCGAAATCGGGGATGTCGGCTACCGTTCAAGAGCGCGATGTTTTTTTGAATAAGGTCCGGCGTGACGGCAAGGGTAAGGACTACGATTGCATCGTAGGCCTGAGTGGCGGGGTCGATAGCTCGTACGCGTTATATCTTGCGGTAAAAAATGGCTTGCGGCCGCTCGCGGTACATCTCGATAACGGCTGGAATTCCGAGCTCGCTTCGCACAACATTGCAAACTTAGTGCGTTTCCTGAAAGTTGATCTGTATACACATGTGATCGATTGGGAGGAAAACAGAGACCTGCAGCTTTCATTCATCAAGGCAAATGTCATCGACATCGAAATGTTAATGGATAACGCGATGTTGGCACTCAACTATCGGTTGGCGCGCAAATACAGGCTCAAATGGATATTGGCGGGGACAAATCGATCCACTGAGGGCATGCATATGCCATCAAATTGGAACTGGCTTAAGTTTGATGCCCGCAATATCCGCGCCATACACTACAAATTCGGAACCCGCCCCATAAAGACACATCCGCTGATATCCGTTTCAGGATTCGTCTGGAACCGCTACGTACTCGGCATCAAATGGGTATCTTTTCTGGATTATTTCGATTATTTCAAGGATGAAGCGCTTGCAACATTGAAAACAGAGCTGGGCTACAAGCCATACCCTTACAAGCACTATGAGTCAGTGTTTACACGTTTTTATCAGGGATTCATTCTTCCCAGAAAATTTGGTGTCGATAAAAGAAAACTCCATCTTTCCACGCTCGTTGTAACCGGACAGATGTCCCGGGAGAAAGCTCTTGAACTGATGTCTCAGCCTCCGTATCCGGAATCATCCCAAGAGCGTGAAGATCTCGATTTTGTTCTAAAAAAGCTGAGACTATCACCCATGGAATTCGGCGCCTACATGAATGCACAACCAGTTTCCCATGATTCCTATGGCAGTGAAAAACCTGTTTGGGATTTTCTTTATAAATGGCGCAGGAAACTGTTATCGATCCAATAACGGCACTCACCATCAAGACCATCACATTGCCCAATTTCGTGCCAATCAAGGTTCTTTATATACACCACGTTGGCCTGCTAGGTGGCTCATCGAGAAGTCTGTATGAGATGTTGCGCGGCTTTCCGGATGGTGCCGTTCAAGCGCACCTTCTTGGCCCGCGAGGACTTTTCCCTGAGATGTTGTCTGTAATCGGAGTTCCCACAGAACATTGCCTCGGAATTACCCAGTTTGACAATTGTGCCTATAGCCATTATCGCGGGCTACGCTGGCTCATCCTGCTGCGGGAACTTTTCCTGTTAGCGCCAACGTTATGGGGACTGAAAAAGGCGAGAACCCGATGGGGACGATTTGACATCGTCCATGTCAATGATTTCACGATGCCTTTTGCCGCCTGGGCTGCAAAACGACTGTTTCCGGAAAGCCGTCTCATTGTTCACGCACGGGCCGTTCAGTGTACCCGTAACAACTACCGGAAATACCTGTTGCAACGGCTTTATGCGAGAAGTGCCGACTCAGTAATCGCGATAAATCAAAATGTTGCAGAGAGTCTTCCGGTCGGACTACCTCTGAGAATAATTCACAACGGAATGATTGCCCCAGCTGGCACAGAAATCACCCACAAAAAGTCCTGCTCGAGTTTTTCTGTTGCGATGGTCGGGGTTTTGTCACGGTCAAAGGGTTGTTTGGATTTTGTAGAAGCCGCAAGGATTTGCTGCGCACGGGGTTACCAATTCAGATTTCTTTTGATCGGGGGGAGATTACGTGCAACCAAGGGGTGGCGAGATCCTTTACTCAAGTGGCTCGGGTTAAAAGAAGATATCGGCCCTGAAATCGAGGAGCGAATAAAATCGTACGGTTTGGACGATGTCGTTGTTTTCCGCCCATTCACGTCCGATCTTGAGAGCGTGTACCGTGAAATAGACGTTTTATGCTTTCCAAGTTTCCTTGACGCTCCTGGCCGCCCCATATTTGAGGCTGGCTTTTTCGGCATTCCAAGCATCGCCGCCATCAACAACCCCAAGCCGGACACTTTTATCGACGGTGAAACAGGTCTTCGTGTATCACCGGGCTCTCCGGAGGCTTTGTCCGAGCTCATCATCGAGCTCTATCGCGATCCCGACAAAAGACACCGCCTCGGGACGTCCGCCCGAAAAATGTCCCTAGAGAGATTTGACGCCTTCAACAACGCGCAACATATTCTCGCCCTTTATATGGACTTGTTATCAGACCGGACCTTCGATAAGTAAACACGCCGTCAAGAACATCGCGGATGAACTACATTTTCCCAGCCGCAGTAATGGCCAATATGTTCTCGGTAACCGGCCTGATGGTCGTATTGGGACTTGGCGGCAATCCGGAAATGGCCGCGGACTTTGGGATTGTCCATGGCGCCGCAATCGCCCTGTTCTACTCTTTCTCCGCCAACGCACGAAACATCCTGCTCAATCGGCAGTCCGCAATTTCGCCAGACCTCATTCTTGGCACGCGCCTGCTGCTGTTTCTCCCGCTGGCCTTGATATCGCTTTGGCTGAGCGTGCACTTTGGTCGTGTCGAAGCTCTGCTCGCCGCCGTGCTGGTCATGCGCCTTTGCTCAGAGTGGATTGCCGAACTCGCGCTTGGATCTGCCGAAGTACGCCAGGACCTGCCTTATGCAAAACGGTTTCTCGCGTTGCAGATCGCGGCTTTCGTGGTTGTCGGCGGATGGCTGATCGGCGGATTGCCCCATGCAATGCCCATCCTATTTGCCTGGGCAGTGTCGCCGCTCTTTATCCCCTCCAAACTGATGGAAGGAAAAGCGCGCTTGCCCATGCCGCTGCCCGGTGGCTGGCTGCGGCTTTTGCCTCATTTCGGCTCCACGGCTGTTATCGGCGTTTCGGTTTATGTCTTCCGGCTGCTCATTCTGCTTTTGGTTGGGAAAGCCGTTGCAGGCGAGCTCTACACCGCATTCGCAATCGGAGGAATTTTGGGATCGGTGTTTGCCCAAGCCATCGGGCCTTCACTGATTTTGCGCGAAGCCCGTGCCAGCCAGTCGGCTTTTCCGACATGGATGAAATACCTGTTGGCTGGCGCGGCGGTTGCCGGGCTGGTCACTTTCGCAATTGCCGTCCTGACCCCTGCCAGTCTGGCGTCTGCGGGCAAGTCTGCTTTGTTCTGGCAAGCTACCGGCGCATCCCTTGTTGGCGGCTGTGTAATGGTGATTGCACAGGGATTTCGTTTGAGATTGCTCCAGAATCATGCCCACCGTGACACCTTTGGACCCGACGTTCTCGCAAACATCCTGCTGGTGGCTGCCGTGCCCTACGTTTTTTATTTACTGGGCAAGGATGCACTGGGGCTCCTCTACTTGCTGGGGGCAATGCTGGCCCTGCTTTTTTACAGCAGCGCCATAAAACTGGCGCCTCACGACCACTCATCACCCATGCAAATGCAAAGCCGCTGGATTCCCCCGGTGATTGTCATATCACTGCTGCTGCCCCTTTTCTTCCAGATCAATGGTGCTGTCTTCCGGGACATCGCCTTCATTTTTGACACAGAGGGGCAGCTTTCCCGCCTGCCGATCCCACTTTCAGTTCTGGCCTGTTATGGTGCGGTGCTTTTGATTGGCGGTTACTCGCGCGCACGACTTTCGCTGACCGGACTGTTCCTGACTTTTGTCTTGATGCTGATTACCAGCGTATTGCTTTCGCACGTGCATCCAGGGCACGAGCAGGCAAAACTGATTCTGTTGATCCAATTTGTGCTGCCGATGTTTGCCCTGGTGTTAGGTCAGATGTATCTGACGAAACCCCATGACATCTCCTTCATCGCACGATGCTTCCTGGGAGTAATTGCGGTTCTGATTCCCGTGCAACTGGCTGTCACCTGGGCGCAGAATCATCTTCTGCTGACCCCATATTTGTATCTGTTCAGCATCTATCAGCACCTGCAGTATGTGCCGATGATTATGGTTGCCGCGTTCCTGCTTGCGCTTTACGCGCTCTGGGAGCGCCTCGCCTGTCGTGTGCTCCTTCTGGGAATCGCCATCCCCATGGGGGTTTACGCCGGCGCATCCGTTTCGGCGCTTGCCACAGCCTGTCTCATCGTCGGGGTTTGCGCTTTTCCGGTCTTGCTCTGGCAACAGCGCAGGAAGGCTGGCACCGCGATTTTGCTGGGCATCGTCGTGACTGTGTCCGCCGCCACATACTTTTCGCTGGCCGCAGGAAAGCTGGACGGGAAATACGGTCTGATCCGCCTGCATACCGATTCATCGCTTTTCGCACCGAAGAATCTCGCTGAGCGGATCCGGTACTGGACGTTTTATTCGGAAGAAATCCTGTCGAGCGCCAAAACTGCAGCACTGGGACATGTTGTCCCTCCAGATCGGAAAAAAATCCCGAGTGCCCACAATTATTATCTGGACTTCGCTTATAACTTCGGCATCCTTCCGCTGTTACCACTGCTGGCCATGCTGGGGTTGACCGTTGCTGGCATCCTTCGGCAATGGCGCAGCATCCTGAGCTCGGCGCCCTACACATGTCTTGCCGCCATCGTGTTGTTCCTGCTGATCGTCGATAACTCATTCAAGGTGGGCATGCGCCAGCCGTATCCCGGCATCATGACGTTCTTTCTTTGGGGACTGCTGCTGAGCCGCCTATTTCCCGAACGCCAGGGGAATCGTGAAACCTGATGTCTATGGTCCAAACATCTTGAAAATCCTCGTCGTCACCCAGTATTTCCATCCGGAACCGTTCCGCATCAACGATCTGGTCACGGGTCTGCACGCGCGCGGGCATTCGGTCACGGTGCTCACCGGCATGCCCAACTATCCCGAGGGGCAGTTCTATCGCGGATACGGCTGGATGCGCCCGGCGCGAGAGGACTTCGGTGGTGTGCGCATCATCCGCGTGCCGCTGGTCAGCCGCGGCCAGGCGCGGAACTGGCGGCTCGCGCTGAATTACCTCTCCTTCGCCTGTTCGGCGAGCCTGTTCGGCGCGCTGCGTTGCCGGGGCAAGTTCGACCTGGTGTTCGTGTTTGAACCCTCGCCAATCACCGTCGGCCTGCCCGCGCTGCTGCTGGGCGCGCTGAAGCGGGCGCCGGTGATGCTGTGGATACAGGATCTCTGGCCCGATACCCTCGCCGCGATGGGCCTGCGCGGCGCGGTTCTCTCCGCGGGAGCTGCGGTCGCGGATTTCGTGCACCGCCGCTGCGATGCCTTGCTGGTGCAGTCGCAGGCCTTCAGTACCAGCCTCGTGGCCCGCCGCATTTCGCGGCAGCGGATCCGGTATCTGCCGAACTGGGCGGAGGACTGGTACCGCAATCCGGCTTCCGCGGGGGATGCGAATCCGCTCGCGAGTTTTCGCGGCTTCCGCATCCTGTTCGCCGGCAACCTCGGCAGCGCGCAATCCCTGGAAACAATCATCGCCGCCGCGGAAATCGTGCGCGACCGGCCCGACATCCACTGGATCATCGTCGGCGACGGACTGATGCGCGACTCGCTGGAACGGCAAATCCGCGACCGCGGACTGGCGTCAACAGTTGCCCTGCTCGGTCGCCAGCCACCGACCGAAATGCCGCGGTATTTCGCGGCGGCTGACGCTCTTCTGGTCACGCTGCGCGCCGATCCCGTATTCGCCCTCACCATACCCAGTAAAATCCAGTCCTATCTCGCGGCGGGAAAACCGGTGATCGGCGCTCTTGACGGCGAGGGTGCAAGGATCATCGTCGAATCGGGCGCCGGCTGGACCTGCGCGGCGGGGGACGCAGCAGGACTTGCGGCGCTTGCCCGCCAGCTTGCCGCAACGTCAGATGTAGAGCGCGCGTCGATGGGCAGCTGCGGCAGCGCCTATTTCGAAGATCATTTTGAACGCAACCGCCTGCTCCACCGGCTCGAGGGTTGGATGCAGGAACTGACGGAGCAAGGCCATGCGGGTACTGATACTGGGCGGTGACGGCATGCTGGGGCACCAGCTGCTGAAACAGCTCTCGCTGCGACACGAAGTCCGCGTCACCCTGCGCCGCCCCCTCGCCGATTACGCCGGGGCCGGGTTGTTCAATGCCAGCAATGCCATCGACCGCGTCGACGTGCGCGATTTCGACAGCGTGCGCCGCAGCGTCACCGCCTGCAGGCCGGATGCGGTGATCAACGCCACCGGCATCGTCAAACAGCGCGCGGAAGCGGCGGAAGCCATTCCCTCGATCGAGATCAACGCCCTGCTGCCGCACCGCCTCGCCGCGCTGTGCGCCGAAACTGGTGCGCGCCTGGTCCACATGAGCACGGACTGCGTGTTTTCCGGAAAGCAGGGCGGCTACCGCGAGGATGACCTGCCCGATGCGACCGATATCTACGGCCGCTCCAAACTGCTCGGCGAAGTCTCGACACCGCCGGCAATCACGCTGCGCACTTCGATCATCGGCCGCGAGCTGTCGCGCAAGACGGGGCTGCTGGAGTGGTTCCTCGCCCAGCAGGGCGCGATCCGCGGCTACCGCAGGGCGATATTCTCGGGTTTCACGACGATCGAGATGGCGCGCATCATCGAAATGCTGCTGACACGATTCCCTGAGGCGCACGGCCTGTATCACGTGTCGAGCGCCGCGATCAGCAAGTACGAGTTGCTGACACTGATCCGCGACCGCCTCGGGCTGTCCACCCGGATCGATCCCGAGGACGATTTCCATTGCGACCGCAGCCTCGACTCCTCGCGCTTCCGCGGCAGCTTCGGCTATGAACCCCCGCCATGGTCGGCAATGATTGACGAACTGGCCACCACCACGGGATAATGCAAGCATATGATTTTAAAGAATAAAAAAGTTCTGGTTACCGGTGGCACCGGCTCCATGGGCAAGACCTTCGTGCGCCGGGCGCTGACCGGCGAACTCGGCTTGCCGAAGAAAATCATCGTATTCTCGCGCGACGAGGCCAAGCAGCACGACATGCGCATGGCCTACCTGCACAAGACCGTCAGCACCGATGAGGTCATTTTCCGCAACTTCATGAACGTGCTCGAGTTCCGCATCGGCGACGTGCGCGATTATTCGGCGATCAGCGCCGCGGTGCGCGACGCCGACATCGTGGTCAATGCCGCCGCGCTGAAGCAGGTGCCCTCCTGCGAGTACTTCCCCGAAGAAGCGGTGCTGACCAACTGCATCGGCGCGATGAACATCGTGCGCGCAATCCAGAACAACCGCTACCCGGTCGAGACCGTGGTCGCCATCAGCACCGACAAGGCCTGCAAGCCGGTCAACGTGATGGGCATGACCAAAGCGG
>LNFM01003929.1_pt1 | contig 48927 bp, 44 predicted proteins | sample 596031 | NCBI WGS metagenome assembly LNFM01 (sample SAMN04254537, study PRJNA301005) | activated carbon metagenome | isolation source: dual media filters at the Ann Arbor, Michigan drinking water treatment plant | place: USA: Ann Arbor
TCGGGCTTCACATCGAGCGCAGGCGAGCGGATGACATGCCCGTTCACCGCGACGCGACCGTCCGCGATCCAGCGCTCCGCATCCCGACGTGAGCAGAGACCCGCGCGGGCCATGGCCTTGGCGATGCGCATCGACTCGGCCGCTCCGCCGGATGGCGCGACCACGGTCTGCGGACGCCCTCGGGCGGGGCGCGGCTTGGGGCGTGGCGGTGCTTCCGGCCTCGACTCGTGCCGGTCGGGTCGGGACGCCCGTTGTGGGCGCTCATCGCCACTTCGAGGTCCGCGCCGTGGTTTATCGTTGCTGCTCATGGATACCGGCTTTGCTGCAATGGCCCAATTGGGGGCCCGGGTGAGCCGCTACCATCAATGCCGTGCGTCGTGTCGATGGAGGCATGCTCCGACTTGGTGAACCACGAAGCGGACACACGCCACAAGTGGCAACTGCGGCCGGCAGTGTCACCGAGGTCGGCAGGGCGGCCACGGACGACAGGGGGTACGGACGTGGACGTTGGTCGGACGGCGACCGATCGTTTCCAAGGTCTTGCAAAATCACGGAACTATCCGCACGTACCGCGTGTTGCTGGCCAGGACAGGAGGATCTCGATCATGTTCAAAAACCGGTTGAAGACACTCTTCGCGGCAGCGGTGATCGCCGTTGCAACTTCGGTCGTCGCGCCTCAGGCCGAGGCGCACCGGAGACATTACCATGGCGGCCACATCGCTGCCGGAATCATCGGCGGCCTGGTGCTCGGGACGCTGGCGCACGCGGGCCACCGGCACTACTACCGCCGCGACTACTACTACGGCGGCTATCCGTACTACTACAGTGGGCCCAACTACTATACGGCGCGGAGCTACTACGTGCCTCGCCGCTACTATGCGCCGCGGCACTATTACACGTCACGCACCTACTATGCACCGCGCCACTACCATGCACGTCGCTACTATCGCACCCGGACTTCGTACCAGCCGCGGTATTATCATCGGCACCGCAGTCACTACCGCTACTCACGCTGGTGAGGTGCTGCACAGGATTAAGGGGGCCAGCCCACGGCTGGCCCTCACGACTCAGGGTATCCCTCCGAGCTGATGTTCATGACGCGGCCGCAATGCTTGCAATGAACGGCGTCCGCGTCGTGCCGTTGCAGCCCGCAGTCCGGGCACGGATGGCGGACGGTGGCGGGCCGGAAAACGGCCTGGAGCAGACGCAGGAACAGACCGAGTCCGAAGATCATGATGGCTACAGCCAGCAGTCGGCCGAGCACATCGCGCATGACGATGTCACCGAAGCCCGTGGTCGTTAGAGTCGTAACCGTGAAATACAGGGCGTCGACATAATTGTTGATTCCGGGATTGGTCCGCACCTGCGTGACGTGCACGACCGCGGACATGGCAAAAATGAACACCACGAGATTGACCATCGCGTCGATGACGTCCTCGTTCTTCCGGAAGAACGGGGACACTTCCCGCAGGTCGCGCAGCGTGTGGTACGAGTGAAGCAACCGCATGAATCGGAGCACCCGCAGGAACAGCAGGCTTTCGTTCAGCAGGGGCGCCACCAGCGACAGGATCACCAGCAGATCGGTCCAAGTGGAGATCTGTCGAAAGAGCTTGAGCCTCAGATCATAGATCCACAATCGCGCCAGCCATTCCGATGTGAGCACGACGGCGATAACGAAATCCGCCTTGACGTGCCATGGCGCTTGATAATGGAACGATGCCGCAATGAAATAGACGAGCAGCGCTACGTCGATAGCCAACATGACCAGCCGAAACGCACGGGCCCCGGGCTCGGAGCTGAAGTATAAGCGTCGCAGCTGTGATCGGAGGCGCCGGATCCGGTTCGGCCGCGGTGCCACCTTGGTCGTTTCTGCCATCGGTGTCGTATGCTCCGCTCAGAGGTGGTGCCGTACGCTCTTTTGATCGAAGCCGTCCGCCATACCCATCAAATAATCTGAGTGAGCTATATAGTTCCCTCGACGAGTCGCAGGAAGCTATCGTGATTGATGCGTTAAACGCTGCAAAGCTCCCACGAGGAGCGGGTCCAACTCCCATGCAACGCGCTCTGGCTGAGGCGAAGGCAGCTGCGGAACGTGGTGAGGTGCCCGTTGGCGCGGTGCTGGTCGCCGCCGACGGAACCCTTTTGGCGGCGGACGGCAACCGCACGCGCGAACTGTCTGATCCTACGGCGCACGCCGAGATGCTGGTCCTGCGGGCTGCTTGCCAAACAGCCCGGGAGCAACGTCTTGTCGGGGTTAGCCTTTATGTAACGCTGGAGCCGTGCCCCATGTGCGCGGCTGCTATATCGCTCGCGCGGGTCAGACGGCTTTACTGGGGCGCGGACGACCCGAAAGGCGGTGGGGTGGAGCACGGGCCGCGTGTGTTCAGCCACCCGACCTGCCATCACGTCCCCGAGCTTTACGGGGGGATGTGCGCGAGCGAGGCGGCGGCTTTGCTGGTGTCTTTCTTTTCCGTTCGCCGTTGACGGGCGTTCGCTTGCGCTGCCGATCTTCCCTGTCGAGTTCCTCCGGCGTGCGCATGGGCAGGATGGCGTGCGCCTCCAATAGCGCGCCGATCTCGTCCCAGTCGTCCAGGACAGTCCGGTAGACCCACCGATATCCCCACGGAGCATGGACGATGCCCGAGGCCCGTTCGCGCCCGATCAGCTCGGTTGCGGCGGCAATCTCCAACCAGCATACGACGAGATGCAGGTAGGTCTGCTCGTAGCTTCGGGCGCCTTCCGGCAGCCTCGTCGGCGCCTTCGGATACCTCCGGACGAGCTCGTCGAAGAAGGGCGCGACAGGATCATGATCGGGTCCTCCGAGACGCCAGAGGTACCAGTGCATCTGCTCGTGCAGGTAGGTCGAGAGCAGAAAATCCTCGGTTTCGGCGAACCGCGTTCCCAGTGTCAGGATAGGATGGCTGTGCGTTGCGCCTGCCGGTTGCACGCGAACCAGCTTGGTGAACTCAAAGCGTGACAAATCGTGCCGCTTCTGCAGCGAGCGCAGAAGACCCGCCACACGCCGAGCCTCGCGCTCGGCGTGATCCAGATCGATGAAAAGTTGGAAATCGTCCCCGTCGGCCATACTCCGTTTGATAGGCAACCAACATGGCCTGCCAAGGTCTAAATCGTGGCCGTCCACCGATCGTCACGAGCGGCCTGGGGATCAGGCATCTTATCCACAGCTTGAGCTGAGCGGCATCTATTCCGCAGCCTCGGGTCGTGCGGGTGGCCGCCACCTGAGCCGCGGCTCGCGCGCCGCCCTGGTCTCGTCGAGGCGGCGGCGGGGCGCCAACCGCGGCGCCTCCTTGAAGCGGCTCTTGTCGTTGCCGGTGGTTGCGTCCTTTGCGAGGTCGCGCAGAGTGGCGATGAACAGGTCGAGCGATTGTTTGGATTCCGATTCCGTCGGCTCGATCAGCATGGCGCCGTGGACCACCAGCGGGAAGTACATCGTCATCGGATGATAGCCCTCGTCGATCATCGCCTTGGCGAAGTCGAGCGTGGTCACCCCGCTGTCCTTCAGCCACGCGTCGTCGAACAGCACCTCGTGCATGCAAGGCTGGTCGCCGAACGGCTGGCTCATGACGTCGCGAAGGGATGCGCGCACGTAATTCGCTGCCAGCACGGCGTCCTCCGACGCCTGTCGCATGCCGTCCGAGCCGTGACTCAGCATGTAGGCCAGCGCGCGGACGAACATGCCCATCTGGCCGTGGAAGGCTGTCAAGCGTCCGAGCGGTTGCATTCCGTTTCGGGCTTCGCTTTCGTGCTCGACCAGCTTGTAGGCCTCACCGTCGCGCGCGACGAACGGTACCGGTGCAAAGGGCGCCAGCGCTTTCGACAGGACGACGGGCCCCGAGCCGGGACCACCGCCGCCATGGGGTGTCGAGAACGTCTTGTGCAGGTTGATGTGCATGGCATCGACGCCGAGGTCGCCGGGGCGAACCTTGCCGACGATGGCGTTGAAGTTGGCGCCGTCACAGTAGAAATAGGCGCCCGCCTCGTGCACCACTCGCGCGATCTCGGCCACTTCCGGCTCGAAGAGGCCGCACGTATTCGGGTTGGTCAGCATGATCGCGGCGACGTCTGGGGTGAGCGCGGCGTTTACTGCCTCTGCGGCGACAGTGCCGTCGTCCCGGGCGGGTATGGACTTGACGTGATAGCCCATGAACGCCGCCGTCGCCGGGTTCGTGCCGTGCGCCGAATCCGGCACCAGAACGATGTTGCGCTTCGAACCCTTGGCATCGTGCGCGGCCTTGATCGCCAGCATACCGCACAACTCGCCATGGGCGCCGGCCTTGGGCGACAAAGCCACGGACTGCATGCCCGTCAACTCGAGCAAGTATCCCGAGAGGGCTTGCATCAGAGCCAGCGCACCCTGCACCGTGCTTTGCGGGGCTAGGGGATGGATGTCGCCGAAACCGGCAAGCCGGGCCATTTTCTCGTTAAGGCGCGGATTGTGCTTCATGGTGCACGAGCCAAGCGGATAGAGCCCGGAATCAATCGCGTAGTTTTTTCGCGACAGCCGCACGTAGTGGCGCATCGTCTCAGGCTCGGTCAGGCCCGGTAGCCCGATCGGCTGGCGCCGCTCGAGCCCCGCGAGGCGGGATTTGACCTGCCTCGGCTGAGGCAGATCGACCCCCGTCGTGTCCGCGCGGCCAATCTCGAAGATCAGCGCCTCTTCGTGGTCGAGGCCGCGGTTGCCGGTGAATGTCGAAGCCTCGCTTCTGCCGGCGCTGCCGGGTGCGGTTGGACGGCCTTGCGTGTTCATTGCCATCTGTGATGCCCGTTTCTCAAAGATAGTGGCGTCGGATGCTGTCGCGGATCTCATCCTCCAGCCGATCATTCTCGGCCTTTTCGAGGACGGCGTGGATCTGGCGAACGTGTTCGCGAAGTTCGGTCACGCGCGTGGCCGGCCAGGACTTGATGCTGGCCACGGCTTTCTCTGGGACCGGTTTGTCAGCCGGTACTTTCAACAGCCGTGCCACATCGCGCCAGTGGGCCTGGGCCAAGGTGGGCAACGCTTCGACAGTCGTGTGAGCGAGGTGCATCGACGCTGCCGCTGCCGCCTCGGCACTCTCTCCGCTGCTGGTGTCTGCGAGGAACTTCGCGAAGGCCGCAAGTGTCATGTCATTCCGCCCCATCACGAATACGTTCTTGAAATCTCGGCGTAGATCACCTCGTGCTCAGCGTCGTTCTCCGCATCGAGGACCAGAGCTTCGAGATCGCTCAACGCGTCGACGAGTTGGCCAATGCGCGCCGACGGCCAAGAGCGGATCGACGCGACCGCTCGCGCCGACAAAGGTTTTGCCGCTTCTGCTTTCAGGGGGCGTGCGACCCGCTCCGTCCACACCACGTGAGCTGCAGGGGGCAATGTGGTCGGATCGAGTGTCAGGAGATGCGCGGCAATGGCCGATGCGAGCGCATCGGCGTCGTTACCGTTGGCAGCGGCCATGGTGCGGCACGCCTCGAGCCTGACGCGGATCGCGCCAAACTGTTGGGCCAGCTGCTCATGCTCCGTCTGGACCTTGATCATTTCAGCTCAGCTCTCTCCTGATGGTCATGCGGGACGAGTTCCTCTATTGCGGGCCCAGCAACCCCTGTCAGCTCTCAAGTGCCGTCGCCAACGCCTTTTCGAAGGCCGCCCGGTCGTCGTCCGTATTGATTTCCGTCGAGGCTACGACCATCAGATCCGAGCACTCCGGCGTGCCGGGGATCACACGAGAAACAGGCACTCCTGCGAGTACGCCATTCCGTGCAAGCTTCTCCACGACCTCGGCAGCATTGGCCGGTATGCGCACAGTGAACTCGTTGAAGAATGCCGGCGTGATCACTTCCACATTCTTCAAACGTCCCAGCCGGTCCGCCAGTTCGCAGGCGTTGGCGTGGTTGATCTCGGCAAGCCGTCGCAAACCGGCCTCGCCGAGCAAGGTCATGTGGATCGTAAAGGCGAGGGCGCACAGTCCGGAGTTGGTGCAGATGTTGCTCGTCGCCTTCTCGCGCCGGATGTGCTGTTCGCGCGTCGAGAGCGTCAGGACGAAGCCGCGCCTCCCCTCGGCATCGACGGTTTCACCCGCGAGACGGCCGGGCATCTGGCGCACGTACTTGTCGCGCGTTGCGAAGAGCCCGACGTAGGGGCCGCCGAAATTCAGCCCGTTGCCGATCGATTGTCCTTCTGCCGCAACGATGTCGGCGCCCATTTCGCCGGGCGATTTCAGCAGGCCTAGTGCGATGATCTCGGTGACGACCACAACGAGCAGCGCGCCCTTGGCGTGGGCCGCCTGCGCGATCGGCTCGAGATCGCGGACGGTTCCGAAAAATCCCGGATACTGGACCACGACACAGCTCGTCTCGCCATCTATGCGGGGGGCGATGTCCTCGGCTCCCGTCGGGTCCGGGGGGAGCGTATCGACGGCCGAGCCGCCGTGGTGGGCGAGCGTCCGGATGACGTCGCCATATTGTGGGTGGAGTCCGCCCGAGAGCACGGCCTTCTTTCGCCGCGTAATACGATGGGCCATCAGAACGGCTTCGGCCGCAGCCGTCGAGCCGTCGTACATCGAAGCGTTGGCGACATCCATGCCGGTGAGATTGGCCACCTGCGTCTGGAATTCGAACAGGTATTGAAGCGTCCCTTGAGTGATCTCCGGCTGGTAGGGTGTGTAGCTCGTCAGGAACTCCGAACGCTGGATCAGATGATCTACGGTCGCTGGAACATGATGACGATAGGCGCCCGCGCCCACGAAAAACGGGACTGCACCGGCGGCTGTATTGAGACCCGCGAGCTTCGCCATCTCGCGCTCAACCTCGAGTTCGGACATGGTCCGCGGCAGCGCCGGCAGCTCGTGCATCAGCTTATCGCGCGGTACGGCCACGAACAGATCGTCGATGCCGGCCACACCGATCTTCGCCAGCATCTGGCGGCGGTCGTCATCCGTAAGAGGAAGGTAGCGCATCAGGCGTTGTCCTTGACGAACTGGTCGTAGGCCGCGCGGTCCATCAGTGCGGATAGCTCGCCGGCGTTCGAAAGCCTGAGCTTGAAGAACCAACCCCCGCCTTCCGGGCCCTCGTTGACGGCAGCAGGCCGACCAGCCAGTTCGGCGTTCGCCTCGATGACTTCGCCCGAGATCGGCGCATAGACGTCGCTCGCGGCTTTGACGCTTTCGACCACCGCGCAGGCTTCACCTGCCGTCACGGCGCGTCCCACCTCAGGCACCTCGACGAATACGACGTCGCCGAGCTGCTCGGCAGCATGCGCGGTAATCCCGATCGTGGCGACATCGCCATCGACGCTGATCCATTCGTGTTCTTTGGTGTATTTGGTGATGGGCATGGGCGGTGTTCCTCGGTGCGGTGCCGTTTTCTCAAGGTTGGGGCAGTTTTCGGTGTTGGTTTGCGCGCGGTTCCGACATTCAGCTTTGGGGTTGCGGTACGGTGGCCGCGACCACCCGATCTACGAGCGGGCTCCCCTGAAATAGCGGTGTGAGACGAACGGCAGGGTCGCAACCTCGGCCGGCATCGGTTTGCCGCGCACGACGAGCTGCAATCTCGTGCCGGGCGTGGCGTGCTCTGCTGACACGTAGCCCATCGCGACCGGCCCATTGACGCTGGGGCCGAAGCCGCCAGATGTTATGTTCCCAATCGGTTCACCGTCCGCCGACAGGATCTCGGTGCCTTCGCGGGCCGGTGCGCGGCCCTCCGGTCTGATGCCGACACGCTTGCGCGCCGGACCGTCGGCCAGCTCGCGTTGGATGCGGGCCGCGCCTGGAAAGCCGCCTTCGGCGCGGCGGCGTTTCTGGATCGACCATTGTAGATTGGCCTCGATCGGTGAGGTGGACGTATCGATGTCGTGGCCATAGAGGCAAAGGCCGGCTTCCAGCCGAAGGGAGTCGCGGGCACCGAGGCCGATGGGCGCGACCTCCGGCTCGGACGCCAGATTCTGCCAAATGGCTGGTGCGTCCGTATCCGGGACCGCGATCTCGAAGCCGTCCTCGCCTGTGTAGCCGGATCGAGTGACAAACACGGTCTGGCCCAAGAGAGACGCGAAGGTGCCGGACATGAAGGCGAGCTGGTCGATGCCGGGGATGTGACGCGCCAAAACAGCTGCTGCCGCGGGCCCCTGCAACGCGAGCAGCGCCCGCCGATCCGTGACGAAGAGTTTCACGGTGTCGGGCAAACGAGTGCGGATATGAGCGTAGTCGGCGTCCTTGCAGGCCGCGTTGACGACCAGAACGAGATTGCCGTCCTCGACGGGGCCAGGTGAGCGCGTCACCATAAGATCATCGAGAATGCCGCCGTCCTCGGCGAGAAGCTGCGTGTAGCGCTGCTGGGCGGGCTTAAGGTTTACGATGTCGGCTGGAACAAGCGACTCGAGTGCGCGGGCTGTGGTGTCGTGATCCGGCCCTTGCAGAAAGCACAGTCCCATGTGCGCCACGTCGAAAAGACCGGCCTTCTCTCGCGTCCAAAGATGCTCCTTCAGCACGCCCATCGGGTACTGCACCGGCATCTCATAGCCCGCGAACGGCACCATCCTGGCGCCAGCGGCAACATGCAGGTCGTAGAGCGGCGTGCGCTTCAAGGGCTCTGGCGTGGCAGCTGGACGCTCGGCCATGGTCGCATCTCGTGACAGCTTCACGATCGAGCGCCTGATTGCGCACGAGCGGAAGCCCCCTCTGTCACGGAACCTGAGAGAATTCGGCGCCGATGCCTGTCACGGCCACTCGCGCGGCCAGGTGCCAGAACTGCAGTGCCTTACCCCTTCGGTGAGCGGCGAACGACTGATGCCGCTGCTTTCCAGAGTGCCATCGGCCGGCGGTCCTTTTGCCTGAGAGGTTCCGGGGCGGTTGCTCCTTCGGCGCTGGATCGAGTTGGTAGGCCCCCTCGATCCAGTCTCTTCCGCCGGCCTGTAACGGCGGAATGGACAGGATAGAGGCGACCAACGGGGAGTCAATCTGCACCTGCTCAGCCCTGTGCAAGGCTTGGATATCCGCGCCTGGACGCGGGTGTCTTATCAACCGCCTTTCGGGGGACCGGGAGGGGCCACGACCCGATTCGCATCCTCAGGCGGCGGTGTGGGCGGCTCACCAGCCCACGCCACCCGATAGAGATCGAAGCGCCGGTCGCGGAAATTGCGAACGCTGCCTTCGCGGCGTGCGACCTCGAGATCGGTGAGGCTGAGATCCGCGATGGCGATCGTCTCGGTATTGGCGGCCGTATCGGCGGCGACACCATCGCGCGCAAACGGGATGTCGCATGGCGTCAGGATCGCGCTTTCAGCGTAGTGGACGTCCATGTTCTCGACGTTCGGCAGGTTGCCGCAAACACCCGCCATGACCACGTACATCTGGTTCTCGATGGCGCGCGCATGACAGCAGTAGCGGACGCGCAGAAAGCCGCGCCGATCGTCCGTGCAGAACGGCACGAACAGGAGCATTGCGCCCTGGTCGGCGATGTGGCGGGCGAGTTCGGGAAACTCTGCATCGTAACAGATAAGTACGCCGATCGGCCCACAGTCAGTGTCGATGACGTTGACCGTATCTCCCCCCTTAATGTTCCACCAATAGGCCTCGGAGGGCGTCGGGTGGATCTTGTCCTGGCCGTAGACCGCGCCGTCGCGCAGGAAGACGTAGGCCACGTTGCGGATGGTGCCGTTCTCGTGGCGTGTCGGCTGGGTGCCGCCGATGATGTTGATGTTGTGCTCGACGGCGAGGTCGCGCATGAAGCCGATGAACCAGTCGGTGTAGGTGGTGATGCGCTCGATCCCTTCGAGCGGTGGCAGGGGCTTCTCCTCCAGCGAAAGGAGCTGCAGCGTGAACAGCTCCGGCAGCACCACGAAATCGGCCTTGTAGTCGGCCGCCACGTCCACGAAGTAGGCGACCTGCCGCTTGAAGTCGTCGCGATCGGCGATACCACGCATCTGGTACTGCACGGCCGCGACGCGGACCTTGCTCGGCCGTGCGAGCGTCGAGGCTGTCTGGTTGCGGCCCTCCACATATTCGGGATTGCGCCAGACCATGAGGCTCGCAATGCCGAGCGACTCGCGGTCACCCGGCTCGTAGCCCTCGAGGACGCCTTCCGCAACGAAGCCCTGCGCGATGTGGAAGTTCACCACGGGGTCCGTGAATTTTCGCTCCTTGATGGCCTCGAGATAAGCCGTGGCCGAGCCGATATCGCGCAGACGCCGTGCCAGCCCCGGCATGCGACCGCCGAAGACGATGCCTTTGAGCCCGAGGCGTTTGGCGAGCGCCTTGCGTGCATTGTAAAGTCTCTGGCCGATGCGCAGTCGTCGATGGCCGGGATCGACAGAGACGTCCATGCCGTAGAGCCAGTCGCCCTTCGGGTCGTGCCGGGCGGCAAAGCCACCACCCGTGATGCCGCTCCAGGTGTGCGGCCCGAGCGCCGTAGCCTCGTCGATGACGAAGGTGGCGCAATAGCCGACGATCAGGCCTTCGTGTTCGGCGACGAATTGCCCGTCCGGGAAATTGTTGAGATGGCCCCGCACCATCTGCGGGGTGAGCGCCGGCTGGGGATGATAGATGCGCCGGCTGAGGGCCGCGATTGCTGGGATATCGGTCGGCTCAGCGCGGCGGACCACGAGACGGGCGCGCCGCAGCTCGCCGCCGTCCGGTTTAAGGTGGGATGTCGTTTCCTGCATGGTGTCATTATCGCATGCCGGCCGGGGCGCTGTCACATGGCCGGCGTCCGCCAGCCGTTCTTTCAGCTCGCGATATACTGTCCGCCGTTGGCGTCAAGGCAGGCGCCGGTGATGAAACCCGCATCGTCGGCTGCAAGGAAAACGACGCAACGGGCGATTTCCTCTGCCGTGCCGAGGCGGCCGACCGGGATGAACGGCAGGATCTTCGATTCCAGGATGTCTTTCGGCACGGCAGCCACCATCTCGGTGTTGATGTAGCCCGGTGCGATGACGTTGCAGGTGATGTTCTTGGCGGCCCCCTCGAGAGCCACCGCCTTGGTGAAGCCGAGCAAGCCCGCCTTAGCGGCGGCGTAATTGCTCTGGCCGAACTGCCCCTTTCGGCCATTGATCGAGGAGATGTTGACGATGCGCCCGAAGTTACGTCCGCGCATGCTGTCGATCACCAGCCGGGTCATGTTGAACGCGCTGTCCAGATTGGTGCGAATGACGTCACCCCAATAGGCCCTGGTCATGCGATGCAAAGGGGCGTCGCGCGTGATGCCGGCGTTGTTGACGAGGACGTCGATCGGCCCGAGGTCGTGGGTGACCTGCGCCACAGCCTTCTCGCAGGCGTCGTAGTCGCCGACATCGAACTTGTAGACAGGAATGCCGGTCGCGGCGGAAAAGCGCTGGGCAGCCTCGTCGTTGCCGGCATAGGTGGCCGCGACGCGGTAGCCTTTGCGGCTGAGCGCAATCGAGATCGCTTCGCCGATGCCGCGGGTTCCTCCAGTGACGACTGCGACGCGGGCCATAATCTCCTCCCTCCGGGTTTTCAGTTCGTGCCGGCTATTTCGTAGTGGGTAAAGTCATCAGTCTACAGCGAAGCGTCACCGTCCGAGGGCGATATGCCATCGCTCCCGGAAAACTCGTGAAGGTGGTGAACTCGGGGCTAGTGACCGCGCCCACTAGAGACGGTTACTCAGTCGCGCTGGAGACACATGGCGATGCCCATGCCGCCGCCGATGCAGAGCGTTGCGAGGCCCTTCTTGGCGTCACGGCGCTGCATCTCGTAAAGCAGCGTGGTGAGGACGCGCGCGCCGGAGGCACCGATGGGATGGCCGATCGCGATGGCGCCACCGTTGACGTTGACCTTCGAGGTGTCCCAGCCGAGGCCCTTGTTCACAGCGCAGGCTTGCGCGGCGAACGCCTCGTTGGCCTCGATGAGGTCCAGGTCATTGACGGTCCATCCGGCTTTCTCGAGGGCCTTCTTCGAGGCAGGAATCGGGCCGGTTCCCATGATCGAGGGATCCACGCCAGCATTGGCCCACGACACGATCCGCGCGAGAGGCTTGATGCCTCGGCGCTTCGCCTCGGCCTCGGTCATCAGGACGACGGCAGCGGCGCCGTCGTTGATGCCGGAGGCGTTGGCGGCCGTCACCGAGCCCTCTTTCGGATCGAATGCGGGGCGAAGCTTGGAGATGCCCTCGAGGGTCACGCCGTCCTTGATGTACTCGTCCTCGGCGACGACGGTCTCGCCCTTGCGCGTCTTGATGACGACCGGGGCGATCTCGTCCTTGAAGCGTCCGGCCTTCTTGGCGGCCTCGGCCTTGTTCTGAGAGGCGACGGCGAACTTGTCCTGCTCGTCACGGGTGATCTGCCACTGGCGTGCGACGTTCTCGGCAGTCGTGCCCATGTGGTAGCCGTTGAAGGCGTCCCAGAGGCCGTCCTTGATCATGGTGTCGATCATCTTGGTGTCGCCCATCTTCGTGCCATCACGAAGGTACATGGCGTGGGGCGCCTGGCTCATGCTTTCCTGGCCGCCGGCGACGACGATCGTGGCACCATCGAGGATCTGCTGGGCGCCGAGAGCGACCGCACGCAGACCCGAGCCGCAGAGCTGGTTCATGCCCCAGGCTGGCGCGTCGACCGGGATGCCAGCGGCGATCGAGGCTTGGCGAGCCGGGTTCTGGCCGGTCGCGGCCGTCAGGATCTGGCCCATGATTACTTCGTTGACGTCTCCGGCCTCGACATTGGCGCGCTGCAGCGCCGCCTCGATCGCGACCTTGCCGAGTTCATGTGCCGGCAATGATGCCAGGGAACCATTGAACGAGCCGACCGGTGTGCGCGCTGCGCTGGCAATGACGATGGTGGTGTCCGGATTCATGCGATTGCTCCTTGATGCCCGAAGGCCGGGACAAGCTCGGGGTCACACCTTGGGTGATGCGCCGGCCACTGATTGTGCGGCCAATCGAAGTTGCCAGGCAGAAGCCCGGATTTGTGCGCTCAACCTAAAGATATCGATAGTGCCTTCCTTGATCGGCCGCAATCCGCGTGCAGCGCGCAAATCGCATTGATGGGTTGACGGATGACGGCTGGAAGCGCCTGTTTGCGGGCTGTTGCGGTGTTGCAGAATGGGTCCGACGGTCACTTTCCCCGGCGACGTCCATGTGGTATTGTTTCGCAGGTGCAGTAACGGCGCGGTCGAACACATGCTGAGCAAGCCTGAACCCTCTGGGGACAAGAAGGAGCCGGTCGTCGTCAAGAAGTACGCGAACCGCCGCCTCTACAACACCGAGACCAGCACGTACGTCACGCTGGACGACTTGGCAGCCATGGTTCGGGCCGAGAGGGATTTCGTGGTTTTCGACGCGAAATCGGGCGAGGATCTGACGCACACCGTGCTGACCCAGATTATCGTCGAGCAGGAAAGCCGTGCCGGTACCCAGACGCTGCTTCCGGTGCCGTTCCTCCGCCAGCTCATCCGGTTCTACGGCGACACCATGGAGCGCATGGTCCCGAGCTACCTGCAAGTCAGCCTCGAGACGCTGGCCAAGGAGCAGGAGCGGTTCCGCAAACAGTTCACCACCGCGTTTACGCCGCACGGCGCTTTCGAGGCCTATCAGGAGCAGGCGCGCAAGAACCTCGCGATGTTCGAGCAGGCCATCACGATGTTCGCCCCGTTCTCAGGTGGCAAGACCGGGATTCCGGGCGTGCCCGGGATGCCGGGCATGGACATGCCGCGGCCAGAGAGCGAGCGAGCGGACGCCGGGCGCGGCGACAGTGGAAAGTCTGTGTCGCCCGCGACAGGCGCCCAGGCTCCGGGAGCGGCTGCGCTTCCCGTTGCTGGCAAGGGTTCATCATCGCAGGGTGACAAGCGCAAGCCCAGTGAGCTCGACGAGCTCAAGGCGCAGCTCGCAGCGATGCAAGCCAAGCTCGAGAAGCTATCCTCCAAAGATTAGGTGATCACTGTTGATGGCCGGCCCGCGTGCGCCGTGCGCGAGCTTTGCCATTGACCGTCGTGGACAACCGAGCCGATCCTGTCGCGTTAACAAAAAACAGGAGTGCTTGGGATGAAACGCCGCGACTTCCTGCGGGCCACCGCCGGAGCTACTGCCTTCAGTATTGCCGGACGAGCGACCGCCTTCGCTCAAACCTGGCCGAGCCGCCCAGTCAAATTCATCGTTTCGTTTGCGGCCGGCGGCGCTACCGATCTGGTCGCGCGGCCTTGGGCGGACGCCTTGACCAAGGCTTTCGGTCAACAGTTCATCATCGAGAACCGTGGCGGCGCGTCCGGGATGATCGGCAACGAGGCCGCCTTCAGGGCGACGCCCGATGGCCATACCTTTTTGTTCACCGGAAATACGGGGACGGTGGGCCTGCCGATCCTGCGCAAGGCGAGCTTCGATGCGCGTCAGTTCCTTCCTGTCGCGCACACCGGGAATGCAGTGTCGGGCTTCACCATCCATCCCTCGGTTGGTGCCAAGACCTTTGCCGAGATGCTGGACTATGCGCGGAAGAATCCGGGCAAGCTCAACTTCGGATCGTCGGGCGCGGGAACGCAGCCGCACCTGCGTTATGAAATGCTCAAGTTCAAGACGGGCGTCGACATCGCCCATATCCCGTACCGGGGCGGCGCCGATAGCTTGAACGATCTGCTGGCCGGCAACATCCAGCTCATGAACGAGGCCTCGACGCTGCCGCATGTCAAAGCAGGCAAGCTGATCATGCTGTGCGTCAATGCACCGACGCGCTTTGCCGACTTGCCGGATGTGCCGACGCTGACCGAGTGCGGCGTCAAGGATGCCGACATGGCGAGTTGGTTCGGCCTCTATGCCCCGCCCGGAACGCCGAAGGAGATCATCGCGACCTTAAACGCAAAAGCGCGGGAGATCGGCTCGACGCCGGAGTGGAAGCAGCGCATGGCGCAGGTCGCGAACATCCCAGTCAATCTGACAGTCGAGGAGATGCAGAAGCTCTGGGACGAGGACTGGAACGCGACGGCCGAGGTCATCAAGACGGCCGGCATCAAACTCGAGTAGCTTCCAGCCTCAGTTTACGGACCGGCGACGACGATCGCCGGTCTGCTTTGGGTACCGGTAGCGGACCGGTTATTCCGCGGCCTGCTTCTGGCCGGCCAGAACCTGGTCGGCGAGGCGGCCCGTCAGCTCGGCCAAGTGATCGAATTTGGCCGTGAATGTGCCGACGCCGGAGGTAGCCGAGCGCAGCTCCACGATCAAATCCTGGATCTCGGCTTCCGGCATCCTGGCTTCGACAACGTCCCAGCCGGTCCAGCCTTCGCGAGCGTCGAACCCGAGGATCTGTCCGCGGCGCTGCGAGATCAGCGCATTTATGCGGCTGGTCGCATCCGATGGCACCGTGATCTTGACGTGCATGATCGGCTCGAGCAGCACTGGCTGACACTTCGGCAGGCCTTCCGACATGGCGAGGCGTCCGGCCTGCCGGAATGCCATGTCGGACGAATCGACCGTATGGTACGAGCCGTCGGTGAGAGTTACCGCGACATCGACCACGGGAAAGCCGAGCGGTCCGGTCTGCAGATAGTCCTTCACGCCAATCTCGACGGAGGGGATGAACTGCCGCGGAACCACGCCGCCGTGTATCTTCTCGTCGAAGCGGAAGCCCTCACCACGGGCGAGCGGCGCGATGTCCAGCACCACGTCGCCAAACTGACCATGTCCCCCTGACTGCTTTCGATGCCGCGCGCGGATCGTCGTGCCCTTCCGGATGGTCTCGCGATAGGGGAGCTGGCGGGGCTGGGTCACGGCCTCTATGCCCGACTTGCGCTTCAGACGCTCGAGGGTGACACGGAGATGCATTTCGCCCTGCCCCCACAGCACCATCTGGTGGGTGTCGTGGACATGATCGAGCTTGAGGGAGATATCCTCTTCCATGGCTTTGGCGAGTGCCGACGTCAGCTTGACCTCGTCCTTGCGATCCTTCAGCGAGATTGCGACGCCCAGCACCGGCGGAGGCGGCTCGGGCGCCCCGAGTTGCTCTATACGGGGTCCAGTGGTGAGGGTCTCGCCGGTCTTGACCTTTTCGAGGCGTGCCAGCGCAACCGTGTCGCCAGCCTGGGCCGGGCCGCGCTTCTTCGCATCCTGGCCCATCAGCGAAAGCACGCCCGCAATCCGCTCCTCGGTGCGGTTACCGGTGACGGTGTCGCCTTCCTCGAGTGTGCCCGTGAGCACGCGAGTGAGCGAGAGCTTGCCTCCGTGCGACGTATAGATGGTCTTGACCACATGCGCTGACGAAGCGTGGCCGTCGAGACCCAGTCGTTTGGCTGTATCACCGACAAAGGGTGCTTCGTGCCTCAGGGCCTTGAGCAGACGGAGGATGCCGTTGCCGTTGGCTGCGGAACCGACCAGAACGGGGCAGATGAGCCCTTCCTTCAACTCGCGTGCGAGATCGTCGAAAATCCGGTCGCGGGGGGGAGCGATGTCCGAAAGCAGCTGCTCCATCAGTTCGTCGTCGTAGTCGGCAAGTTTTTCGAGCATCTCGAAGCGGGCCGATTTCTCGCGTTCGGCGACCGTCGCCGGCATCTCGATCATCTCGGACGGCGCATGCTCGCGATAGATGAAGGCGCGTTCGAGCGCGAGATCGACGAAGCCGGTCGCAATCCCGTTCTCCCAGATGGGAACCTGGCGCAGCACGAGCGGCTTCGGGCTCGCAGGCTGCAGCATGGGCAGAATTTCGCGAACGGGCGTATCGAAGCTGTCGATCTTGTTGAGGAACAAGAAGTGCGGGATGCCGCGCTTCTCGAGTTGCTTGAGGATCACCTGCAGAGCCGGTACGCGCTTGGGGTCGGGCTCGGTCACGACGACCGCTGCATCGGCGGCCATTAGAACTGCGTCGGCTTCGGACTGGAACTCGATCGAGCCGGGGCAGTCGATGAAGGTGTAGCGGTCGCCGAGAAACTCGACATCGGCGGCGTTGAGCTCGGTGCTCATGCCGTGTGCGCGGGCCTCCTGCGACGCGTCGCCGACGGTGTTCGCGTCGGTGATGGTGCCCTGGCGCGAGATGGCGCCGGTGCGATGCAAGATGGCCTCGAGCAAAGTGGTCTTGCCGGACATATAAGGTCCGACCAGTGCGATGCAGCGGGCACTACGGCCCGCCCCGCCATTGGCATTACCCATGGCTCCGCTCCTTTGTCTCTCAGGCAGCCGGACGCCATGCCGCGCCCCGCGCCTGAGATCAAGGACGCGGCAACCTCATGGTGGACCCAGCATCGTTGCTCGCGCAAGCCCTCCATGGCGGTTTCGTCACACGAGGGCGTTCACATTTTGCGGCGAGGCGCAGTCCCTGCACCGGGGTTTCCGCAGCGCTCGGTTGTCAGCCCGAGTTCGGACCGCCATCATGCTCGAGCCGCAATTGTCCTCGATCTGACCTTAGAGCAGGACAACCGCGGCTGGGGGATGACATGACGCTCAAATCGATCGGCGCGCGATTTTTCGTGGTGGGTTTGCTCGTGGCGGCCAGTGTCTCCACCGCTGCTGCGCTCGAGGTGCCGAAGGGTGAGAAAGAAGCCCTCAAGGCTTGCGAGCGGCGATTGTGCGACCTGGTCACGAAGAAGGCGCCAGCCAACGGTGATTTCACGTGCGGCTTGTCGAAGACGTGGGCCAAGGCCGACCTGAAGCAGGGATCAGCATCCGGCAAGTTGAGCTGGGGTTTCGGCGATGCGCGCTGCTCGGTCGACGTCAAGCTTGCTCGGGCGACGATCGTCGCGGCGCTGAAGGACCAGAAGGCAACGGTCGAGTTCCCGGCGCACACCGTGACGTGCCTCATCGAGCGCGACACCAAGCCGGACAACGTGACTGCGGTGCTGGCGCCCAAGGCTCAGCTCGAGGACGGACGCGTCAAGCGGGTGTGGGTCAACCTCAAGTCGGTCGAAGGCCCCAGCACGATCAAGGGACTCGCCTTCGCGGCAGCAAAGCTCGAGGACAATCTCGGCCTCTTCCGCAAGCCGCTGGTCAAGGCGATCAACAAGCTGCTGCACGAGACGTGTCCGCGGGTGGCTACGGGAGGGTGAGGCCAAGGGCCTTCACGTATCGATGCCCGAAATAGAAAAAGCGCAGCCCGGAGAGCTGCGCTTACAGTATCGTGTCGTTGTTTCGATGGCGCACGAAGCGCCCCCACGCCCTTACGCAGACGCGCCCTCGCCCTGCTCCTTGAGCATGGCTTCATGGCGCTCGCGATCCTCCTGGCCTTTGACGCTTTCGTCGCGGTCGACGAGTTCGATCACGGCACGCGGCGCGCTGTCGCCGTAGCGGAAGCCGGCCTTGAGGACGCGCGTGTAGCCGCCATTGCGGTCCTTGTAGCGAGGGCCCAGCACGTCGAAGAGCTTCTTGACCATGTCCTCGTCGCGCATGCGCGAGGCGGCGAGACGCCGGGAGTTCAGGTCACCGCGTTTGGCGAGCGTGATGTACTTCTCGACCACGCGCCTCAGATCCTTCGCCTTCGGCAGAGTCGTGACGATCTGCTCGTGCTTGATCAGAGAGGCCGCCATGTTGGAGAACATCGCCTGCCGATGGCCGCTGTCGCGATTGAAGCGACGGCCCTTGGATTTATGTCGCATATCTTTTCACCCTTACGTTGTTTCGACGGGGAGGTTCTGCGGCCTCGCCTCGTTTTGAGTTGCGCGCTGCGACTCCCCTGGCGGGGAGCCGGCCGCAGCGCGCGTGGAACAGCAGCAGAGTTTATCTCTGCCAGCTGCCAAATTTCTACTGCCTCAGTACTGGTCCTCGAACCGCTTCGCCAGATCCTCAATGTTGTCCGGCGGCCAGTTCGGCACTTCCATGCCGAGATGCAGGCCCATGGATGCCAGCACCTCCTTGATCTCGTTCAGCGACTTGCGCCCGAAGTTTGGGGTACGCAGCATCTCGGCCTCGGTCTTCTGGATGAGGTCGCCGATGTAGACGATGTTGTCGTTCTTCAAGCAGTTGGCCGAGCGCACCGAGAGCTCGAGCTCGTCCACCTTCTTGAGCAACGCCGCGTTGAACGCGAGTTCCGGATGGACACGCTCCTCGATGGCCTTCTTCGGCTCCTCGAAGTTGATGAAGATCGAGAGCTGGTCCTGCAAGATGCGAGCGGCGAGGGCGATGGCGTCCTCGGCGCGAACGGAGCCGTCGGTCTCGACAGTCATGGTGAGTTTGTCGTAGTCGAGAATCTGGCCTTCACGCGTGTTCTCGACCCGATAGGAGACCTTCTTGACGGGGCTGAAAAGGCTGTCGACCGGGACGAGGCCGATCTGGGCGTCCTCGGGACGATTGCGCTCGGCGGCAACGTAGCCCTTGCCCGTGGAAGCTGTGAATTCCATGCGCACGGATGCGCCCTGGTCGAGATTGCAGATCACGTGGTCGGGGTTGAGGACCTCGACTTCGGAGCTGGTCTCGATATCGCCGGCGAGCGCCGGGCCCGGGCCTTCCTTTTTCAGCACCATGCGCTTGATGCCGTCCGAATGGACGCGCAGCGCGATGTCCTTGATGTTGAGGATGATGTCCGTCACGTCCTCGCGGACGCCGGTGATGGACGAGAACTCGTGCAGCACGCCGTCAATATGCACGGACGTGATTGCAGCGCCCTGCAGGGACGACAACAACACGCGACGGAGCGCATTGCCCAGCGTCATGCCGAAGCCCCGCTCGAGCGGCTCGGCGACGACGGTCGCCACGCGGTCGCGCTGGCGTCCAACCTCGACGTGGAGCTTCGACGGCTTGATCAGATCCTGCCAATTCTTCTGCAACATGCGGGCACCCATCGATTGAGGCTCGCGCCGTGCGCGGCGCGGCGGGCGGCAAATTCGAGGTTCCTAAACGGATAGGACGGCCGCGATTAGCGACCGCCGGAAACCTCGGTGAATGGGGCTAAGTATGTGTCGCCGCGTGCGCCCCGCGGTGACGGCCCCGGTATCGATCAGACGCGGCGGCGCTTGCGCGGACGGCAGCCGTTGTGCGGGATCGGCGTGACGTCGCGGATCGAGGTGATCTGGAAGCCGGCTGCCGAAAGCGCACGGAGCGCCGACTCACGACCGGAGCCCGGTCCGCAGACTTCGACCTCGAGGGTCTTCATGCCGTGTTCCGCGGCCTTGCGACCGGCATCTTCGGCGGCGACCTGTGCGGCATAGGGTGTCGACTTGCGCGATCCTTTGAAGCCCATCGTACCCGACGAAGACCAGGAGATGGTGTTGCCCTGTGCGTCCGTAATCGTGATCATCGTGTTGTTGAACGATGCGCTCACGTGAGCAACGCCCGAGGCGATGTTCTTTTTTTCGCGGCGGCGAACCTTGCCGCGGCCCTGTGCTTGATCTTTGGCCATTCTCGGGGCTCCGGGAGGGAGGGGCTATCTGGATTCGGCGACCGTCGCGAACGGGCGTGGTCGCAGTGGCAGCGGGTTGGGTGTACGAAAACCGAGCGCCATCGGCACCCGGCTCGCGATCTGCCAAGTCCTACTTCGATGCCTGCTTCTTGCCGGCGATCGCCTTTGCAGGGCCTTTTCGGGTCCTGGCGTTCGTGTGCGTGCGCTGGCCGCGAACCGGCAAACCTTTGCGGTGACGGAGGCCCCGATAGCAGCCGAGGTCCATCAGGCGTTTGATGTTCATCGCCACCTCGCGGCGCAGATCGCCCTCGACGGTGTAGTCGCGGTCAATGGCCTCGCGGATCTGCGAGACTTCGAGATCGGTCAACTCGTTGACCTTCCGCTCGGCTGGAAGGCCAACCCGATCGCAGATTTCCTGCGCGAATTTGGGGCCGATGCCGTGAATGTACTGCAGTCCGATGACGACGCGCTTCTGCGTCGGGATGTTCACGCCAGCGATACGGGCCACGTTGTTCTCCTCGTATCTCCCCGCTCGGGGAGGTCCCGCCTATGGTGGGCGATTCGGACCGGGACACTCCCTGACGGGCAATAACGGATTCGCCGCATCGCCACCCTGCCGGGGCCCTGTGTCAGGCCAAACTCCCATCATGCTCATTCGGCAGCAGAACCAGCACTTGTAATGCCGACGGCGGCGCAAACCCAACAAAGTCGCTGGGTGCGGCCGCGATCTGATGCCGTTAGCGAAAGCGCTCCCTTGTAGCGAACGTGTCACGAGGCGTCAACCGCTGCACTTGACAGGCCCGCGAGCGTTTGAATTGGCCCCGGAAACTATATCGGAATGGCCGTTCCGCCGTCTTTGCGTACCTTGTAGTAGGCCCATAGGAGATGTGCTGCAACGCCGCGCCAGGGCCGCCAACGCTCGGCGAACAGGGCGAGTTCCTTGGAAGTCGGGCGGGCGTCCAGCCCCGTCGCCATCTGGAGGGCGATCTGCAACGCGAGGTCACCGGGCGCGAACCCGTCAGCGCGGCCGAGGCAGAACATGATGAAGATGTCGGCTGTCCACGGGCCGATGCCCGTCACTGCGGTAAGTGCCTCGTGCACGGCCTCGTCGGTGAGCCCTTCCATGTCTTCGAGATCAAGGCCGGCCTCCACGGCGGCTGCCAGTGCACGCAGTGTCCGCACCTTGCCGACGGACAGGCCCGCCTGCCGCAGTCTGTCATCGGGCGTAGCCATGAGTTGGCGAGCCCCGAACGGCGCCACCGTTGCCGCTGTTCGCCCCCAAATGGCGGCTGCGCTTGCAACTGAAAGTTGTTGCCCAACGACAATCCGTGCCAATCCCTCGAAGCCTGCCGGCCGCCGCCGCAGCGGAGGCTCTCCGGTTGCATCATGCATCAGCCGTGCTACGGCGCACTTGCGCCTGAGCGCCCGGATGCCGTCTTTCAGGTCCGCTTCGGTTTCGATCAATCTGGGGGGGCTGTTACGACGCGAGGACATTCGAGATCCGGTGATGCTGTACTGCGGCGAGTTTGTGGCGCGTCGCACAGCTTAATGGAGCCAGGGACGCAGTGAAATGACCATGGTCGTGTCCACGGCCCCGGGCGCGGGGCCCGTGCTACGGTTCGCGCCGAGCCCGACCGGAAGGCTGCATCTCGGTCATGCGCTTTCCGCACTCGTCAATCTGCAGTTTGCGCGGCGTCTGGGCGGTCGCCTGCTGATCAGGATCGAGGATACCGATCTCACCCGATGCCGGCCGGAGTGGACGGCTGCGATTATCGAGGACCTCGCCTGGCTCGGTATCCAGTCGGACGGACCGATCTTGCGCCAGTCCGAGCACTTCGACGTCTACCGGGAGGCGGCGGCGCGGCTCGCGTCCTTGGGGCTGCTCTATCCGTGCTTTGCGACCCGCCAGGAGATCCAAGCAGCCGCGATCCCTGCGCGGCTCGACCCCGACGGCGCTCCCATATACCCGGGGCTGCATCGGGGGCTCGGTGTGGAGGAGATCGAGCGCCGCAAGGCGGCCGGACAGCCCTTCGCCCTCCGGCTCGATATGGGGCGGGCCCTGGCCACAGTTTCGGAGATGCTCGGCGGTTCGCCCCTCACTTACGCCGAGATCGACGACGCTCTGGTCGCCACGCCGGTAACTGTCGATCCCGGGCGTTGGGGCGATGTCGTCATCCAGCGGAAAGAGACGTCGGCGAGCTATCATCTGGCGGTCGTAGTGGATGATGCGCGCCAAGGAATCACGCATGTCGTGCGCGGGGCAGATTTGCGTGCAGCGACGGATATCCATCGCTTGTTGCAGGTTGTGCTCGGCCTCGACGCGCCAGTCTACCATCACCATCGGCTGATCGTGGACGAGACTGGGCGCAAGCTCGCCAAACGAGACGGCGACACCAGCCTCTACAGCCTTCGGCTGCGTGGGCTGACTGCATCGGACGTGTGCCGGATGGTCGGTATGGATGTGGATAACATCCTGAGGCCATTTACATGCTTGTAACCGTAACCTTCGACAAATAGCTTATAAATCATTTTCCGGTTGCTCCGTCTTGGAGCATCCTGTGCGCCTTGGCGCGTGCGGCGGGTGGGGGTAGACCCGAGGCGGACGCAGTGAAGAAGCAGGGGAATATCAGGCGTCAGAAGCCGAGAAACCGCCGTCCGCGCCGGACGGAGGGTTCGACGGTCGCGCGCGCCGTTCCAGGCACGATTGCGATCTCCGCTCAAGCTGCCGCAGTGCGTCGGGCGACAGCAGCCGCGCGGGCCACTGGCGGACCTCAACCGGTTGGCGGTCGCGCCGGGCCTTTGGCGATCGCCGTGGCATTGCGGGACGATCGCATTGCGCTGGCGCTGCTTCTCACACCCTTTCTGATCATGGCCTTGTTGCTCGGCGCTGAGCGCACGGTCCAGTACACTGTGTCGCGTACCCCGCAATTCATCGCCGCGGACCAGCCTTCGGGTGGGGTGATGGCATCCACCGCCCCGGCCGGTCAAACAGAGCGGGTCGCGGCGCTGAGCCCAGTAATATCCGCCATCACACCTGTTGCACCGGCTATCAGGCCTCTCGCGCCGCCGCCTCCGCTGCCGGGTCTGGCGTTGCTGATCGAGGCGCCGCCGCCTCCGCTGCCGGGTCTGGCGTTGCTGATCGAGGCGCCGCCGCCTCCACTGCCGGGTCTGGCGTTGCTGATCGAGGCGCCGCCGCCTCCGCTGCCGGGTCTGGCTTTGCTAGTCGAGGCGCCGCCGCCTCCGCTGCCGGGTCTGGCGTTGCTGATCGAGGCGCCGCCGCCTCTGCTGCCGGGTCTGGCGTTGCTGATCGAGGCGCCGCCGCCTCTGCTGCCGGCACTGGCGCTGTTCGATCTACCCGCCGCCCCGCCAGTCTGCCGCGCGGGACCTGAGATCCTGGAGCCCGAAGCGATGACTCGCCCGGCTGTTGCGGTACCGAGGAACGCCGTGGACTTCGGGTTCGCCCTGTCGAATGCCGCGCGCAGTCAACTCGGACAGTTCGTCATCTACAACCCCAAATATCTACGCATCGGATATCCCATGGGCGACGTGCCGTCGCTGTTCGGGGTGTGTACCGACGTCGTGGTTCGTGCATATCGTTCGCTCGGCATCGACCTGCAGGCGCTCGTGCAGGAAACGCGCAGTGGGCGTGGTGACCGCAACATCGATCATCGCCGCGTCGAGGTCATCCGTCATTTCCTCGGTAGGTACGGGCAGACATTGCCCATCTCGGATCTTGCGGAGGATTATCAACCAGGTGACATCGTGACGTACCATCGGCCTCAGAACCGCGTCTCAACTGCGCATATCGCAATCGTGACGGACCAGATCGCCCCCTCTGGACGGCCGATGATCGTGCACAACCGCGGGTGGGGGCCGGAACTCGAGGACGCGCTATTCGTTGACAGAATTACCGGCCACTATCGTTTTTCGGGCCTTGCCGCCGCGTCGGATCGCGAAGCTCGGCCGCGCGCCGCGGGGAAGCGCCTCGTCCGGGAGGCGGCGAGCGATCTCGTGGCGTCCCCTCTCCCATCGCGACCGTAAAGCGTCCGTTCTCGGCGACGAGACGAGCATCCGCAAATGCGGCACTGAGCAAAGGCATCACCGCGACCCGGCGCTGGACGACCAGGACGAGCCGCCCGCCCGGCCGAAGATGCCTCGGGGCTTCGGCGATCAGCCGCTCGAGTACGTGCCGGCTCTCGGCGATGCCATCGTGGATCGGCGGGTTGGACACGATGAGATCATAGCGCGCGTCGCCGGCTGTCGAGAGGTCCGCACCGAGAAGACTCCGCGCACCAGCTACATTGTCGGCGGCGGCCGAGAGCGCCAACGCATCCGCCTCGATCATATCGATGTCGAGACCGTTCGCGAGGCTCGAAAGGGCGGCTGAGAGCACGCCTGTGCCCGCTGCGAAATCGAGTATCCGTGATTCCGCGCGAGGCGTGGGCAGATGCTCGATCAGGAACGCGGTGCCCTCGTCGAGCCCGCCCTTGGCGAAGGTTCCGGGATAGCTGACCCACGGGCGTGGTACGCCCGCGATCGTGATTTCACCAACGCGGCGCCAATCGGAAAGGGACGCTTTCAGGCCGTCGATCGTTGCCTTGCGCCGGCCGGTCAGGACGCGGGAATGATGCTTCGTTGCCCCCGTTGCGACGTCATCGGCCATTGCCTCGAGACGCTGCGACGCCGATCGAATGCCTTCGTCGTTGGCGCCGAACAGTGCGATCACGCCACCGGGGAGGACTTTTCCCGCCACCGCATGCAAAGCGAGATCGAGCGCATCTTTCGCCTTGGGTAACCTGATCAGAGCGGCGTCGTACCCGTCCCCCTCCGGCCATGGGCTTGCCGTTGTGGCTCCAGGTGCCGCCTGACGCAGCCAGATCTCGGGCTTTGCACCTCGTGATCGGAGTGTGGCGGCGAGCCGGCCGCTTCTCTCATCGACGATCAAGGGTCGATGCATCTGCTGCGACGTTTCAAGGCACTCGAGCATCACCAGGGTCGGGACATCGGCGGACGGCGTGCTCACACCGTCACCTTGTCGGGCGCCGTGCACAGATCCTGGATGGGGCAAGCCTCGCACCGGGGGCGCTGGGCCTTGCAGACATAGCGTCCGTGCAGAATGAGCCAGTGATGGGCATTGAGCAGGTATTCGCCCGGGATCACCGCGAGGAGTTTCGTCTCCACCTCCAGCGGTGTCTTGCCCGGAGCCAGTGACAATCTATTGGCGAGCCGGAAGAGGTGCGTGTCGACTGCGATCGTCGGTTCGCCAAAGGCGCTGTTGAGCACGACGTTGGCGGTCTTGCGCCCGACGCCGGGCAAGGCCTCCAGCGCCTCGCGGTCGCGTGGGACCTGGGCGCCGTGATTGGCGATCAGAGCTTCCGACAGAGCGATGACATTTTTGGCCTTGTTGCGGAACAGGCCGATCGTCTTGATGAAATCACGCACGCGCTCCTCGCCGAGCGCGACCATCTTTTCGGGTGTGTCGGCGGCGGCGAACAAGGCTCGGGTCGCCTTATTGACGCCTGCATCGGTCGCCTGTGCCGATAGCACCACCGCTACGAGGAGCGTGAAGGCGTTGACATGCTCGAGTTCACCTTTTGGCGCCGGGTTCGCCTCGGCGAAGCGACGAAACATTTCACGGACGGCATCGGGGGGCATGCGCGCGTTGGCGGAACGCTTGCCGCTAGACTTGCGTTTTGCCGCGGCAGCTCCCGCCTCGGTGGTGTGTGACGCGCCAGCACTGGCGACGCCTTTCCCAACGGGCCTCGTCTGCGATGTTTTCGCGCTCTTTCTGGCAGACTTGGCTGGTATCATTTTCCGTGGTCTAGATTTGATCAGGGGAAGCTCGGTCAGGACCCCTTCACATGGACGAGAATACACTCGATGTGCAAGAGCCCGGTAACTTCCGGGCGGTGTTGGCACCTCACCGATCCCTCTCGCCGGCCGGATTCGTCGGTCTGATGACGGTCGTGAGCGCGGTTGGGTTCGCGGCCGGGCTGGCATTCTTCCTGATCGGGGCCTGGCCAGTCGTCGGTTTCCTCGGGCTTGATGTTCTCCTGATTTATGTGGCGTTCCGTCTCAACTACCGGTCGGGCCGATTGCGCGAGACCGTCGACCTGGTGCCGGATGCGCTTACGGTGACCCGCTATCATCCATCGGGGCATCGCGAGCAGTTCACGTTCAATCCCTACTGGGTCCGGGTCGAACTCACCGAGGGACGGGACGGGCGCACGGATCTGAAGTTGCGCCTCCATGATCGCGTCGTCTCGTTCGGTCGGTTCCTGACCGACGAGGAGCGCCGGGATCTCGCCGGCACGCTAAGTGGAGCGCTCGCCGATACCCGCCGCAGCTTTCGCGTCTGAGCGCGAGCGTACCAATCAGTAGCGGAGCACATCCGGATTCGGGTCGTTATGGCATGTCGTGAGGCTTATTGTGTGCATCGAGATCGCTTCACGAGGCCCCCATGCTCAACATGAACATTCCCGTCATCTCTGGAGACGGCCCCGCCATCCGGGACTACGATATGGTTCGCCGCGCGATTGCCTTCCTGTCGGCGAACTGGGAGGAGCAGCCGACACTCGAACGTCTCAGCGCACACCTGGGCCTGTCTGCTGCGCATACGCAAAGGCTCTTCAAAAGCTGGTGTGGACTTTCGCCCAAAGAGTTCGTCCAAGCCGTCACCATCGACCATGCCCGCAATCTGCTCGCGGGCTCGGCAAGCGTGCTCGATGCCGCGCACGAAGTCGGCCTATCGGGCGCGGGCCGTCTGCATGATCTCTTCGTCGACCATGAGGCCATGACGCCGGGGGACTTCAAGCGCCGCGGCGAGGGGCTGGTGATCGCCTACGGCTTTCACGATACGCCATTCGGAGATGCGCTGGTGCTCGCCACCGACCGTGGCTTGGCGGGACTTGCGTTCGTCGACGAAGACAAGGGGCAGTCGCGACCCGAGGCGCTGGCCGATATGACGGCGCGCTGGCCGAAAGCGCAGTTCATCGAGGCGCCTGAGACGACCGCGCGGCACGCCAAGCGGATTTTCGATCCCGCGCAATGGTCGCCGGAGCAGCCGGTCCGGCTGGTTCTCATCGGTACGGATTTCGAGATCCGCGTCTGGCAGGCCCTGCTGCGCATTCCGATGGGACGAGCGGTGACGTACGCCGACATCGCCCGCCACATCGGTCAGCCGACCGCGTCGCGCGCCGTGGGCTCCGCGGTCGGGCGTAATCCGATCTCGTTCGTGGTGCCGTGCCATCGGGTGCTGCGAGGCGACGGTCAACTGGGCGGTTACCATTGGGGGCTGACCCGCAAGCGCGCCCTGATCGGGTGGGAGACCGGGCGTACATCAGGCCTTCAGACGGCTCGGGCGTGATCGTTCATTGGCTGTTCTTAACGGCTGGTCAATGGCTCCAGGCTAGGCTCAGGGCGGTTTGTTCTGCCGGGGCCGTACCGAACCCGGTGCGGTCGAGGCGTAACCCATGCAGCTCCACCCCACGTCCGCGTCGAGCGACCGGACTCCTGCGCTTCGCCTGGACGGAGTCGCCAAGTCTTTTGGACCCAAGCAGGCCGTGGCGGGCATCGACCTCGAGCTGAAGCGGGGAGAGCTCTATGCGCTGCTCGGTCCCAACGGGGCCGGCAAGACGACGACGCTCCGCATGGTCGCCGGGCTGATGAAGCCCGATCGCGGCGGGATCTCGATTTTTGGGATCGATGCGCTGGCCGACCCGATTGCCGCCCGCCGCATCACGGCCTGGCTCCCCGATGAGCCGATGCTCTACGACAAGCTGACCCCCCTCGAGTACCTGGAATTCATCGCGGGACTCTGGGGCGTCGAGCGCGTGACGGCGGAAAAACGCGCCGCTGATCTGATCGACGTGCTCGACCTCGGGCCGCATGCGCATACGCGATGCGAAGGCTTTTCGCGCGGCATGAAGCAAAAAGTCGCCCTGGCCGGCGCCCTAGTGCACGAGCCGAGCCTGATCATGCTCGACGAGCCGCTGACTGGGATCGATGCGGCGATCGCCCGCCAAGTGAAGGATTTGCTCAACGACCGCGTTCGCGCGGGGGCGACGATCGTGCTGACCACCCACATTCTCGAGGTTGCCGAGCGAATGGCCGACAGGATCGGCATCGTGGCAGGGGGGCGCCTGATCGCGGAGCGTACGTTCGCCGAGTTGAAGTCGGCCGCCGGCCGCGATCACTCCACGCTGGAGGACGTGTTTCTCTCCCTGACCGCGCGCAGTGCCGAGGCCGCATGATGCGCGCCGCCATCCGCCCCGGATCGTTCGTCTGGCTCGTTGTCCACGATCTGCGCCTCAACTGGCGACGCTTCGTGGATGCCTTCGGTGGTGCCGCCCAGTCCCGGGCGTTGCTGCTGGTGATGATGGGTGCAGTGGCGCTGCACGCATTGGCCTGGCCGCTCGTGCCCCTGCTAGCGGAGCATGTGAGAGGCCCCAGCACCGATGTCGAAAGCCGTCTCGCGATCGGCGCGTTGCTGATCTGCGTGGCGAGTTGGATGGTTGCCCAAGGGCTCTTTGCGGCGACGCGGACACTTTACGATCGCGGTGATCTTGACCTCCTCTACGGCTCACCGATTGCGCCGCGCCGCATCCTGGCCGCCAAGGCCGTCGCCATTGCCTTGTCATCACTCGGCTCGGTCGCAGTTCTGGCGCTGCCCGTCGCGAATGCCGGTGCGGTTCGCTTCGGAAGTCATTGGCTTGCCGTCTATCCGGCGCTCGCCGGGGTCGCTCTCCTGGCGACCTCGCTGGCGCTCGGCGCGACCATTTTGCTGTTCCATACGCTGGGGCCGCTCAAGGCGCGGCGCTACGCGCACATCGCGGGTGCGCTGACCGGCGGCGCGTTCGTTCTCGGAGCGCAGATCGTCGCGCTCCTGCCGGATGCAGTGCGGCGGTCGATCACCGACGCGCTGGTGCCAGCCGCCAAGCCGGAGATGACGCTCATCGGCCGCTTGGTCTGGCTTCCCGTCGATGCCATGCTCGCCGAGCCGATCGCTCTGGTTGCGCTTTCGGCTGCGGGCATCGTCGCGTTCGCAGGCGCGGCGTTGGCTCTCGGCGACCGGTTCGCTGCCGCAAGCCTTCTGGCCAGCGGGTCATCCCAGTCGCAGCACATGGGCCGGGCCGCGCAGCCGGTCCGATTCCGGAGCGGTCCCTGGACCTCGCTCCGGCGCAAGGAATGGCGTCTTCTGATGCGTGATCCGAGCCTCTTCTCGCAGCTCGGACTGCAGATCGTCTATACCATCCCCCTGGCCGTGGTCCTGGTCCGCTCGGGCTCGATGCCCCTGACCGTGGCTCTGGCTCCTGCCATCGTGGTCATTGCCGCCCAGGTTGCAGCGTCACTCGCCTGGATCGCCGTCTCGGGTGAGGACGCGCCCGAACTCATTCAGTCCGCACCGGTTCCGCAGCGTGCCGTCGATCTCGCCAAGCTGTCGGCGATTGCGGTTCCCGTCGTGGCCGTTGCAGGATTGCCGGCCGCCGGCTTGGCACTGGCCTCGATGAATGCGGGGCTGGTAACGCTCGCGTTTGCTGCTGCCGCCAGTGTCTCGACCTCCCTGCTCAATCTCTGGCACCCGATGCCCGGTAATCGGCGCGGCATGCTCCGCCGGCACGCGCAGTCGAAACTGATCGGCCTCGTCGAGCACCTGCTGGCGATCCTTTGGGCTATGGCCACCGTACTCGCGCTCCTGGGCGCGACCGTTTGGCCGGTGCCACTCCTGCTGGTCGGATTGGTTCTCGCGGTCGCACATGGCGGAGGCCTCGAATGGCTCGGCCGGCGCACGGGTGCGCGGGGACGACCGTCGCTCGCACCGCGCAGTTCGATATCTGCAAATCGTTGATGTCTTAACCAATTGGTTACCAAGTGGGGTCTAGCGTTCCCGCAAGACTCGGCAGTGCAAGCGGGGGCACGACGATGCGCCGGACACTATCAAGAATATTATTGACTGCCGTAGCGGCGCTCGCTGCTAGCACCCGAATAGTGGTTGCCTACGACGTGGCAGAGATCGGGTCGTTCCATATCGGCGGCCACCCGATCACGTTGAGCGGACTGCCGAATCAGGAGATCCAGGTTCCCGGTGGCGCGCCGATCACGGTCGATCCGAACGGGGACTATCATACTGGTCAGATGTACGTTCAGTTCGTGAAGCTGGCTCACCCGACTGCGAAATATCCGCTGTTGCTGTGGCACACGGGCGGCATCACGGGCGCCTCGTGGGAAACGAAGCCGGATGGCAATCCCGGCTGGATGCAATTCTTCCTGCGGCAAGGCCATTCGGTCTACGTCTCCGACGCGGTCGAGCGCGGCCGGGCGACGTTCTCGAGACCCGAAATCTACATGAGCACGCCCGTCTTCCGTGATAAGCGCGACAGCTGGGAGATCTTTCGGATCGGCGCGCCGGGCTCGTACAGAACCAATCCGAGCGAACGCAAAGCCAATCCCGACGTCAAGTTCCCGCTCAACGCGTTCGACACCTTTCAAATGCAAATGGCCCCGCGTTGGGCCGTTACCGGCGATGCGACGCTAGCTGCTTACGGGGACCTCGTACAGCGAGTTTGTCCCTGCGTGATCATCGCCCACGGTCAGGCCGGCCTGTTCGCACTTCGCGCTGCGCTGACGCAGCCGGACAAGGTCAAGGCTCTGATCGCCGTGGAGCCGGCGTTCGCGCCAACGCCCGACCACCCCGAGATGAGCCGTCTGAAAAACACTCCGCATCTGTGGGTCTGGGGGGACTTCATCGATGGCAACCCGGTTTGGGTCGATCACGTGAAGGGCGTCAGACCTTACCATGAAGCGCTCGGAGCCAAAGGGGTATCCTCGACGTGGATGGATCTGCCGGCCGAGGGCATCAAAGGCAACACCCACGTGCCGATGATGGACCTCAACTCCGATGTCGTCGCCGCTCGTATCCAGGCGTGGATGGGAAAGCACGGCCTGACGAAGAGCGAAGCCGTTGCGGCCGCTCCTAAGGTTCAACGCGCGCCCGCCCGATCGGCGAGCGCTCGACCTGCCGCTTCGCCGGCCAAAGCCACCTCGCCGCGTGCGGGCAACCCGCAGCAATCCGGCAACTGAGACGCTTTCGTCGGACGGCATCTGGAGAAAAAAGCGACGCCGGCACACCGCGTCGCTTTTTCTCTCCTCGTCAATATCAACGGTAATGGCGTCAGGCCGCAGCCGTGTTGGACGTAGCCAGTTTTCCGTAGCGTTCCCGCTCGATGCGATCGAGAAGTGAGAGCAGCTTGTCCCAGTCGATCGGCTTCGACAGATAGTCACTCATGCCGGCCGCGAGGCACTTGTTGCGATCCTCTTCCATCGCTCCAGCCGTCAGGCCGACAATAGGGATCAGGCGGACCTTCTCGATCTCACGCAAATGTCGAGTGGCGGTGAGACCGTCCATGACCGGCATCTGTACGTCCATCAAGATGATGTCGAACTCCGTCGCGGCAGCGCGCTCGACGGCCATCCTGCCGTTGCCGACGATCTCGATCTGGAATCCGGCGGCCTTGAGCAGCGCCGTCGCGACTCGCTGGTTGGCCGGATTGTCCTCGGCCATGAGAATTCGCAGCAGACGGCGCGAACTGTCCGGGGCCGGCCCCTGCTTCGCGGTCGTGACCTGCTCGACCCGCGCCTTCAGCCGCTTCAAGACGCGATCGAACGTCTGGCGCACGAACGGACGCGGGAGTATCTGCTCGTCGGCGATGCCGAGATCGCGTCCTTGGCCAGGCGTGCCTTCGAGGAGGAACATCCGCTGAGGCGGCGTTGCGGTGTCGGAAAGACAACGAACGAGTTCGTTGATGCCGAAGGCTCCGAAGCCGCCATCCAGAATGACAGCGTCGAACTGGCCAGTTTCGCCCGCTTTGCGGGCTGCATCGACGGTGGTCGCTGTGGTGACTGTTGCGGCAATGGCCCGAGCATAGGCGCCGACCGAGTTGACGATGCCGGTGCTCGGACTGGCGACGAGAATCCTTGCTCCCGTGCACTGCACGCCTGCGTGCCGAGCCAGAACGGTCGCCGTGTGCTCTGCGGGAATTGGGAGCTGGAAGCGAAACGTCGAGCCGTGGTCGGGAAGCGAAGAGCAGGAGATCGCGCCGCCCATCAAGCCAACGAGCTCCTTGCACAATGCGAGGCCGAGGCCGGTTCCGCCGAACTCGCGAGTGGTCGATGCGTCGACCTGTGAGAACTTGACGAACAGAGTGTCGAGTTTCGAGGACGGAATGCCGATGCCTGTGTCCACGACGCTGAAGCGCAGCACGGGCTTTTGTCCGCTCACGGCTTCGTCGACAGTGATCAGGATCGAGCCGGTGTTGGTGAACTTGACAGCATTGCCGACGAGGTTGGTCAGAACCTGTTTCAGTCTCAGTGGATCGCCACGCATGGTGGTCGTCACCAGCGGATCAACGAAGGCCGACATCTCGACACCCTTCTCGAGTGCGGTGGGTGCCAGCAGGCGGACCACATCGTCGACCAGGTCGCAGATCGAGATTTCGAGATCCTCGAGTTCCATGCGACCAGCTTCGATCTTCGAGAGATCGAGAATGTCGTTGATAATGTTGAGTAGTGTCGTGCCGGAGCTGCGGATGACGTCGATGCCGTCGTGCTGCACCTCACTCAGCGCCGTTCCCTCGAGCACGCGCGTCATGCCGAGGATGCCATTCAGGGGTGTCCGCAGCTCGTGGCTCATCGTGGCGAGGAAGCTCGATTTTGCCTTGTTGGCGCGCTCTGCTTCTTCCACTGCCTGCCTGAGATGCTGCTCGGCCTGGACGCGCATGGTGATGTCGTGCAGCACCGCGACCGCGCCGCCGTCCTTCATGCGGCTGATGCTGATCTCGAACGAGCGACCATCGGTCCGCGTCAATTCCCAGGGGCCTGAGCCACCGCTATTGATGCGGCCAAGCGCCTCCGCGATCATCTGCGCGGACAGATCTGCCGCGAGGATGGCGTCGAGCTGCAGGGCCTCAATTGCCTTGCTGTTCCAGATGATGGGCGTGCCTTGCCCGTCCAGACCGATCATGCCCGCTGCAGCGTTGCTCAGAACGCCATCGAGCAAGGCCCGCTTCTGGGCACTCTGGCGTGCATAACGGATCGAGCGATCGAGTAGTCCTTCGGTCAAGCTGTCCTTGACGAGGTAGTCGGCCGCACCCGCGCGCTCGGCGGCGAAGTCGATGTCGGGATCGGCTAGTCCCGTCAGCAGGATCATCGGGCAATGGGGATAGCGGGGGCCGACCTCGGAAATGAAGTCGAGCCCCGTGCGCTCGCCAATGCGGTAGTCCACGAGCACGACGTCGAAGACGCGCTCGTGCAGTTCCAACTTGGCCCGATCGTAGGAACCGGCCCAAACCACCCAGTAGCGCTCCCGTTCGATGCGCTGCAGAAGGTCCTGCGTGAGGAAGAAATCGTCGCGATCGTCCTCCACAAGGAGAACATAGACGTCTTTCGATTGATCGACCTTACGCACGCGATCTACTCCGACACGAATTCAACGTCGAACTGTGTCCCTCAGGACGGCAGCTCGACGATCTCAATCCAGTAGCTGTTGAGCGCCCTGACGACGTCCACGAGGCCCTGGAAGGTAACCGGCTTGGTGATGAACGAGCTCACACCTAGATCGTAGGTCCGCAGGATGTCCTCCTCGGCCTTGGACGTGGTGAGCACGACGACGGGAATCCTCCGGAGGTCCGGATCCGCCTTCAAGTGCTTGAGAGCGGTACGTCCATCCATCTTCGGCATGTTGAGGTCGAGCAGGATCAGGCGCGGCAACCGCTCGCCCTTGCGAGCCGCGAATTTTCCTTCCGCGCGCAGATAGTGCAGAAGCTCCTCGCCGTTCTCGACGAAGGCCAGCGGATTGGACAGGCGACTCTCACGGAATGCGTCTTCAATCAGCATTCGATCGTCGGCGTCATCGTCGGCGATCAGAATGGATATCGAGGCTTTGTCTCTCATCGGTTCCTCTCGTGTCCCCCGGGGCCCCACCGCCCCACCCGTTCGCTCAAGCGATCTTCCGCTCGGCGTTCACCTCTAAAAGGGCGACGTTCTTGCTCACCAGCAGCTGGCGCATGTCGCCCAGGTTTCTGAGGCCGGCAATCTCCGGCATCGTGAAGCGCACCTGATAGGCGCTTTCGACGGCGAAGATCACTTCAATGTGCCTGAGCGAATCCCACTGCGGGACGTTCGTCGCGTTCGAGCCCTCGTTGAGCGACGAGGCATCGACGCCAAGGATGTTTCCGACAATCTCATAGAACTTCATGGGTTTCCCCTCCTGTTGACTGAGCTGGATTCAAGCGAAGATCACGTCGCGCACGGGTTTCGGCCACCGCTCGGGATCAAATCCGTGCTGGGTGAATGTGGCGAGCACCCAACGCTCGATGCCGAGACCAACGCAGCCGGTCTGTACTGCCTCGCCGGCTCCGTCCTTGATGTCGAAGCGCCGTCCGAAGAAGTTGCCGTGCAGGTTGATCGAGCCGCACGCGAGCTGCTTGACATTGCCGTCGGCATCGAGCGACGGGATCTTGATCTCGTTCTTCACCTCCTGGGCCGCCTGCCAGAATTTCTTGGCAGCCGACACGGTGGCGAAGAATGGATCAGTCGCTGTCTGGATGCGGCAGTCGATGTCGAAATAGGTGGCGAGAGATTCGACCACGTTCAGCGAGCGGCGACGGCAATCGCGCACGTAGTCGTCGTTGCCGACAAAGACGAGTTCGCGGACGTTGAACTCGTAGAGCCGGTCGAGGCCGGAGATGTTGCGCGACTCGTAGCGAAACACCCGGCCGAGCCAGGTGAACGCACGGCCTGTGTCAAATGTCGTGCCGGACAGCGTCGGATAGCAGGGAAAGCACGCTGCCGGATTGAGGCACATGCCGTCCACGTGGATGTGATCATGGGGCGGCATCAGCGCGCCCTCGGAGCAGGAGTTGGCGCGGCGGAACTCTTCGATCGCGTCGAAGTCCTCGACCATGTTGCCAACAAACGTAACGGCGTTCGGGTGCGAGTCGAAGTAACCGCACTTATGCAGCGTGTCCGCGTCGACCAGGGCCGGGAAGTGCGCATCGGCAGCGCCGAAAGCCTGGGCGTAGAGCTCGCCCGACTTGTCGTTGATGAGACGCGCGAGTTTCAGCACGGGGCCCGAGTAGGCGACCTGACCCTTGCCGTAATCGTGCATCCAGCCGCGTTGGATGAGGCCCTCATTGACGCCGAGCTGATAGGGGCCCTGATCACGCCGATGGGTTTCGACAAAGACCTTGATCTCGAAACCGGAGACCTGCCGCACCATCACATCGAGGAAGCGCTTTGCCTTGCTGGCGATCTCTTCAACGGGCGCGCCGGGCTTCATCGTCATCCGGGCGGTCTTCATGTCGGGCTCAACGCGGATGCGCTCGATGAAGGGCGAGACGAAGACCGATTCCTTCTCGATATCTCCGGCGATCTCGCTGTCCACCTCGCGCGACAAATCCAGAAGAACCTCGTTGGCAGGCTTGGCGTGCATGTTCATGGGTGGCTCCTCAGAACTGGTAGTAGACGAAGGTGCTGTCGGCACCGAGCGAGGCGATGGCGATTGCGAACGTCGCGGCAAGGCCCACCGAAAGTGCGAGGCTCGGGCGCCAAGACATGAGGCCGGCTGCCGCCCTTGCCGTTGCTGGCATGGCGTCCGAGCTGATCCAGTGACGATGCAGGATCTGCTGGCTGTTCGGCATGAGGAGCACGATGGCGCCGAGCAGCACGATGGTGGCGAGAGCCGTCCGTTGATCGAGGGCCACGAGCGCGGCGGCGTCGGGCGGCGTCATCAGGAACGGGACCCACATGCAGGCCAGGATCGAACCAGCGAGATCGAGAGTCGGGGCGCGGAAGACGACGAGACCGCTGACGACCACGGCCATGGTCAGCAGCCATCCGACCACCGCCGGCGGCTGCGGGAGACGCGCTTCCCGCCAACCGAGATTGATGGCGATGGCGACGCCATGGATGACGCCGTAGACGGCGAATGTCCAACCTGCGCCGTGCCAGATGCCTGCCACCAGGAACGTGACGAGAGCGGGCACGCCGCCCGTCATCATGAAGCGCTCGAAACGACCCGAATTACGCGCGCCGGCCGATCGCATGCCGCTGATGGCCAGAGGCGTATAGATGTAGGTAGTGAAGAATCGCGTCATCGTCATATGCCAGCGACGCCAGAAGTCCGAGATGCTGGTCGCCTTGAACGGGCTGTCGAAGTTGAGAGGGAGCTTGAGGCCGAAGATGATGCCGAGCCCGAGCGCCATGTCCGAGTAGCCGGAGAAGTCGAAGTAGAGCTGCAGTGCATAGGCGATGGCGCCGAGCCAGGCGATGGAGACAGACAGAGCCTCGCCCGCTGCTGCTCCGTCGAACACGGTGTTCGCGAAGGGACCGATCGAATCAGCCAGGAAGACCTTCTTGAAGAGACCGATGCCGAACATGGTCAGTCCGACGGCGAGCCTCTGCACGTCGAGCGCCTCATCCCGCCGATCCTGCATCTGCTCGAGCATCTCGCGCTGAAGGACGAGCGGTCCTGCGGTGACGCACGGGAAGAAGGCGGCGAACAAGCTGAACTTGTCGAGCCCGACCTTCGCGACACGGCCGTTGTAGGCTTCGACGAGATAGCCAATCTGGACGAACGTGTAGAATGATATGCCGACCGGCAGCAGCAAGCGAATATGCGAGGCGCCGGCGCCCGTCAGCTGATTGGCGATGTCGATGAGGAAGTTCGAATACTTGAAGTAGCCGAGGGCCACCAGATTGAGGCCGATTCCGAGCAGCAGAAGTGTCCAGGCCCGATCGGGGCGGTCGCTTCGTGCCATGATCTGATTGCCGAGCCAGTAATTGGTGACAACCGACATAACCAGAATGGCAGCGAAAGCCACGCTCCACTGCGCATAGAAGACCAGCGAAGCGACAACGAGGAAGCGAAACGCGCCGGTCCATCCTGCGAGCCTGTGCGCCAGGACGAAGCCTAGATACGCCAGCGGCAGGAAGACGAAGATGAACTCGAATGAATTGAAGACCATGACGGTACCTTTGATCCTCGATCAGTTACGCCGCGGGGCTGCGTCGCCGGGCCAAACCAAACTGGCCTGGGCAGCGCTTGCGTTCGGCTTACGGGCAATCTTCTTGCGGCGTTGAGACGGGGCGATCTCGCTTCGAGCTCGCTGGGCAGAGGTCGCTTTGCGAGGGCGTCGAGTGGCATCTTGGGCAGTGGCTGCGGGTGTCACAGCCGGGACTGCATCGGTGCTTCTGGCGCTCTCACCGAGAGTTTCTGGACTGCCGGGCCGTGGTGCCGTCGATAACGGCGCTTCGGATCCAGCGGTGACGGCCGATGCGATGACGGGCCCGACCCGGCGAGCCGCGCCGGCAACAATCCGCGGCGTGGCTGCTTCGACGTGCTGCGGCGCTGGCCTGACGCTTTCAGCTGCGAACCAACCGCTCGTGAGAAGTGCCTGCTGCGAGCGGTCCTCAGTTGCAGTCGACGGTGCGCGGGCAACAGCGGGGGCATCAGAGAGGTCGACACTGTTTGCGACGTCGGCCAGGAGCGACCTCAGGCAGCGCGCATTGGAGTGCTCGGCATCGATGAACATGTCAGCGGTGCACTTCAGTGCTGCAGGGTCGAAACTCCCGACAACGCGCAATTTGTGCTTGGCGGCAAGCTCTCGCGTCACTGCCTGGACCTGGCGCAAGCCGTCCATGTAGGGGCTATTCTGGACGCGGTCGAAATAGATGGGGTTGAATGGAGGATGAGCGAGATGGACCCGCACGCCCTTCACAGCGAGGAAAGAGAGCAGGCGATCCAGGGCCTCGACCCCTTTGGGATCGATCATTGGCGGATTGTAGCGGTTCGAATCAGCGTGAGCGAGGGCGAGCTTCCGGGTGCGTTCGGGCGTGAACAAGGCCATATGCGAATCCGACCAGACGATCGACCCGTCGGGAAGCAGCACATCGAGCTCTTCATGTGATTTGCGCGTGGTCGGATAGGGCCAATCCGTGGCCTTGTGCCAGCGGGTCATATTGCCGAGAAGCATGGACAGGGAGAGCAGCTCCCGAGGTCTCTGCAAGGGCTGCGTTTCGAGGAACGTCAGTCGTGGCAGCGACAAGCGCTTGGCCGCCGCCTGATAATAGGGGATGCCCGGCAGCCAGAGATAGTCGGTGCGATGCGCCACGGGCGTGAAAAGCCTGTCGCGGATCGTGATCACGAGGTCCTTCGGCAGCTTTTCGTGACGGACGAGGAGCTCGACCATGCCGAGAACGTCTTCGTAGTAATCCCGGTGGATGTGGCCGTTGAGATAGTCTCGATGGGGCAGGAGGTCGGCGCTCGCCTCCTGCCACTGGCTTGCGCCGAGAACCAATATGCTCGGTGGCGCATCGAGTCGCTTCCACTGCTCCTCGCGCAGTCTCCTGATATTGATGTTGAGGTCGAAGACAGTGAAATTGTCACCGCTTTCGAATGCGTCGGCGACGGTCTCCATGAAATCGTGCTGATACATTTCGGGTGCATAGCGCCGGTTCATGTTGACGATCAGGCCAAGAATGCTGGCGGTAATCGCGAAGGCGGTGGCCAGATAGAATGCAGAGCGACGAGCGCTAGACATCTTCTGCGGCTCGCCGCTGCCGTCCTCGTCGATTCCTGGGCTCTCAGTCGATCGGTCCACTGTAACCTCTACTCACTGCATGCCGTCTCGATCCAAACCGAGACTGTTTAACTGCCCGATACTCCAACTGGAGTTAAACCGGTGCGTCAGCTCCGGAAAAAATCCAGGGGTCTTCGTTGCAGTCGATTCATCGTTAGCGATTCCTTGCGGAGACTAGAAAACGCTCTGTGCCTCGCGGTTTCCGCATTTGTCGTTGTCACCCATGGCTGCCGGATTGGCGGCCATCGTCAGCCGAAGAATCAGCGGGGCCATAAAGACCGGAATGAGCGACACGCCCGCATAAACGGCGAGGTCCGGACCCACCATTTCACCCACGAGGGCGAAGCCGAGGCCGATGTTCCGAAAGCCTGCCACGATGGAGGCCGTCAGCGCCTCGCGGCGACCGAAGCGGTACATCACGACGATTGTCAGTGCCATCATCACGAGGCACAGGCTCGTGGCCAGAGCCAGCAGGAAGGCGACTTTTGCGGGGTTGGCATCGAGCCGGTCCGAAACGGCGCTCATCAGACCGGTACCGAACACGAGCAGTGCAAGGATGGTGGCCCACCGCGAAGCAAGCCCAATCTTGCGCGTGGCACCATCAGACATCGACCGGGCCAATGGCCGATAGAGCGCGAGCAACAGGAACGGAGCGACGAGGAAGATCAGCGTCCTCAGTCCGTAGGTGCCGAGGTCGAGATTAGCCTGTGCGCCGATAAAGGCGGACAGGAAAAGGAACAGCGAAACGGGCATGAAGAGGGTGGATAGGACCATGGCCTGCAAAGCACGTTCGCGGTCGAAGCCGAGGATCTCGGCGAGTGCCGGCGATGAGAAGAGCGTTCCCGAGCAGGCCGTCACGATCATGAGCAGGATGACCGAATCGGGGAACTTGGCGACGACGCCGGCCGCGATCACGATGCACGGCAGGACGACCTGCTGCCACAACACGATCCGCAGGATGTCGCGATCGATGGCGATCAAATCATTTGCAGGCAAGCGCGCAAAGGGCACGAGCGAGAAGATAATCACCAGGAAGAGCGCATGCAGGGCCCAGGGGCGCAGAAAATCCGCGATCGACGGTACGCCGAGACCAACGAATATTCCACTCGCCAAAACCAGGACAGCGAAGGTTCGCTCCTCGCAGAACACTTTCCAGAACTTCACGTTTGCCCCCGACTCGATACGCGCGATAGCAGTCGTTGCAGCGACTTCGAGTGGCACTGTCGCAGGACTTTCCTAATGCTGCCTTTATTCCGCAAAAGCATGTTGTTAACTTTCAAAAAACCATGATCACTCTTCACGATGCATTAGAATTGATCTCTGATAATGCCGCCACCTGGAATGGGGGAGATGTCCGGAATGGAACCGAGCGCGAAGAACGTCGTCACACTGTTCGACGGAGGAGAGGTCGTCCAGCAGGGTGCCGGTATGACGCGCATCGCAAGCCCGGATCTGGCGGCACTCTTCGCCGGTGCCGATGTCGGTCTCGCGCTGTTCAGCGCCGACCTGGAGTTACTGGCGTGCAACGCGCTGTATCAGACGCTTTGCGGCTATCAAGCCGGTGAGGCCGTTTCGGGCGCGAACCTCAGGCAGCTCATCCGGCTCACACTCGAGCGTCAGGGTGCAGCGCCAACGGTGATCGATCGGACCATCGAGACGGCCGTCCAGCGACTGACACCCGGCTCAGGAATCACCTTCCGCTATCCTGCTCCGTCAGGTCAGACCGTCGAGGTGCGTCGTCAGCGCCTGGAGAGCGGTACGGTCGTCGAGACGGTGCGGCAGGTCGAGGCCGTTGCCGTATCCGTCGATCTGAATACGCAGTTCGCCCAGATTGCCGAGGCGGCGCGCACGCGCATGATGCACGCGCTCGACGTCATGGCCGATGGCTTTGCGCTCTACGACGCACAAGATCGCCTGCTCGTCTACAATCGCAAGTACGTCGACATGAAGCCGCTCATCGCGGACATGATCGTACCTGGCGTCTCGTTCGAAGACATGATGCGGGAAGCCGTTAAGAGGAACATGTACGTCCTCAACGGCATGACGGCCGAATCTTTCCTGTCCTTGCGGTTCCGGCAGCGCCGAAATCCGACGGGCCCCTATGAGACGCAGCTGTCAGACGGCCGGTGGATCCTCGTCAACGAGAAGCGCACCGCGGATGGTGGGACCGTGGGCATTCGCTCCGACATTACGGAGATGAAGCATCGCGAGTTCGACCTGCTGCGCATCTCGCAACAACTGCACGCGAAGAACCGCCATTTCGACGCCGCCCTAAACAACATGATCCAGGGGCTGTGCATGTTCGACAAGGAGCAGCGGTTGATCGTCTGCAATCGCCGCTACCTCGATATGTATGGGTTTTCACCCGATGTCGTGAAACCGGGAATTCTGCTGCGCGACATCATGAAATACTCGGTGAGCCTCGGGAACTACACGGAGGAGGAGGGTCAGCGCGCGCTTGCGGAGCGGCCCGACCCGAACCGTCTGAACAAGCGCACCACGATCAAGCAGCATCTCAGGGACGGCCGCGTCATCGCGGTGATGAACGAGCCGCTCTCGGAAGGCGGCTCGATCGCGACCTATCAGGACATCACCGAGCTCGAGACCAGCGAACGGCGGATGCGCGAATACACGTTGAAGCTCGAGCGGTCGAACAGCGAATTGCAGGAGTTCGCCTATGTCGCGAGCCACGACCTGCAGGAGCCCCTGCGCAAGATCGAGGCGTTCGGCGACAGGTTGAACCGGCGCTACGCGGAGCTGCTGCCCGACGAGGGCAAGATGTTCATCGATCGCATGCAGGACGCGGCGGGCCGCATGCGGCGCCTCATCAACGACCTGTTGAGCTACTCGCGCGTATCATCGAAGAACCGCCCGCTGATCCCCGTCGACCTCGGCAAGGTTCTCGACGAGGTGCTCTCCGACCTGCAAGTGCGGCTGGACGAGACCGAAGGCCAGATCGTCGCTGACAAGCTCGCCACGATCGACGCCGATCCGACGCTGATGCGACAACTTTTGCAGAACCTACTCGCCAACGCGCTCAAGTTCCGCAAAGCCGACACCAAGCCGATCATCAAGGTCACGACCGTGCCGGGCGAGCCCGTCTCGATCGGAACGCGCATCGTGCCCTCGATCGTGCTGACGATCGCCGACAACGGCATCGGTTTCGACAACGCCTACAAGGACCAGATCTTCAAGATCTTCCAGCGCCTGCACGGCCGACTGGAGTACGAGGGGACCGGAGTCGGCCTGGCCACGTGTCGCAAGATCGTCGAGCGGCATCTGGGCACGATCGATGCGAACGGTGTGCCGGGCGAGGGCGCAACATTCACGATCGTCCTGCCGGTCATTCACGATCAAGCGCCGGCCCGAGAGAACCAACGCGACCAATGACCGGCGCAAACCGGGCCAGTCGAGCCCGGTTCAGTCCGCGAACGGATCCTTGACCAGGATGGTGTCGTCGCGCTCAGGGCTCGTCGACAGGAGCGTCACCGGGCACTCGATGAGCTCCTCGATGCGCTTCACGTACTTGATGGCCTGTGCCGGCAGGCCGGCCCAACTGCGCTTGCCCGCGGTCGAGGCGTTCCAGCCTTCGAGAGTCTCGTAGATCGGCTTCACACGCGCCTGCTGGTTCATCCCTGCGGGTAGCCGGTCGATGCGCTCGCCGTCGAGATCGTATGCCACGCAGATCTTGATCTCGGGGAGCGGGTCGAGGATATCGAGCTTGGTCAACGCGATGCCGTCGATGCCGGAGACCTTCACGACCTGGCGCACGAGCACGGCGTCGAACCAGCCGCAGCGCCGCCGCCGTCCGGTATTCACGCCGAACTCCTTGCCTCGCTCGCCGAGCAGACGGCCGATGGCGTCGGGCTCGCCGTGCTCGTCCAGCAGCTCCGTCGGGAACGGTCCGGAGCCGACGCGTGTCGTATAGGCCTTAGCAAGCCCCAGGATGGTTCCGATCGCGCGCGGTCCCACACCCGATCCGGCGGCCGCCTGAGCTGCGACCGTATTCGACGAGGTGACGTAGGGATACGTTCCGTGATCGACGTCGAGCAGCGCGCCCTGCGCGCCTTCGAAGAGGATGCGCTTGCCGGCCCTGCGTGCCCGGTCGAGCAGATCCCAGGTGCAGTCGATGTATGGCGTGATCTTGGCGCCGATTTCGGTCAGCTCAGCGATCAGGGCGTCCTTGGAAATGAGCGGCTGGCCGAGTCCGCTTCGCAGCGCATTGTGATGGACGAGCAGACGGTCGACCTTCGGACCGAGATTCTCCGGCTTGCGCAGGTCCTGGGCTCGAATAGCACGGCGGCCGACCTTGTCCTCGTAGGCGGGACCGATGCCTCGACCTGTCGTGCCTATTTTCTGGCCACCCGCCGAAGCCTCGCGCAGCTGGTCGAGTTCGCGGTGTAGCGGCAGGATGAGGGTCGCGTTTTCTGCCAACTTCAGGTTCTCGGGCGTGACGTCGACGCCCTGCTTGCGGATACCGTCGATCTCGGCGGCTAGATGCCACGGGTCCACCACGACGCCGTTGCCGATGATCGAGAGCTTGCCGCCACGCACAACACCCGAGGGCAAGAGTGCGAGCTTGTAGGTGACACCGTTGATGACAAGGGTGTGCCCGGCATTGTGACCACCCTGGAAGCGAACGACGATGTCCGCACGCTCCGAGAGCCAATCCACGATCTTGCCCTTGCCTTCGTCGCCCCATTGGGCGCCGACCACCACGACGTTCGCCATTCGATCCTCGCTTGCCGGCGGGCATTGCCCTGCTGACGGCTGCTGGTTCAGGCCGGGCGGCTTCCCGGCAAACGAAAAAAGGGCCCCGGCACGAGGCCAGAGCCCTTTTCTAATATGTATAGCGAGATTGCAGCCATGGGCAAGCCGGCGATCAGCTGTGCGGGATGACCCGGCCTGAAGGCTCCGAGGTTGGGCTCGCGCAGACGCTCTCGCTGGCTTTGAATCATGCCGACATTTCGAGGTCGGGGTCGATTGCGGGCCGGCGTGCATTGCTGCTGGACACTCTCGAGCGACCCTCCTATAACGGCGCGCGCTTCACCTTGCGGCCGTCAGGTCAGCTAGGTTCGCCCAGGTAGCTCAGTTGGTAGAGCATGCGACTGAAAATCGCAGTGTCGGTGGTTCAAATCCGCCCCTGGGCACCATTCCTTAACCACTTCGTTGACCTTTTGTAAGTATCTGTTCCTGCATGATCTCTTGGTCGCCCGGTGCTACACACGGGTGCTCCACATGGCGGTCTTCAGGATGGCGCGGCCGATGCGGCGCAAGAGGTCTTCCAACGAGCAGTTCCGGGTCCGTATCCCGGCTGACGTGCTCGATGCAGCGCGCGGGCAGAGCCTTGTGCTGACGGTGGGGAATACCAGCCTCTTGAAAAGCATTGGCCCCAAGGCGGTTGAGATCGGCCTGTCGCTGCGCACTAGTGATCCGAGCGAGGTCAAGCTACGGCAGTCCGACGTCCTAAGGCAGGTCGAGACCTTTTTCGCGGGGCTTCGGCAAAGGCAGTCCCCGACCAGTTTGACCCATGAACAGTGCGTGCGGCTCGCCGGGGATTTCTACCGCGCATGGACATCGGGTGGTCCCGACGAAGGTCTGCGGGAGCTTGAGCCCGATGCACTCGCACGTTCTTGGCACAAGGTTGAGAAGCGGCTTGGTGAGGCACTCGAGAGTGGCGCCGAGCAAGCGATTGCCGGACTTCGGAAGCTTGCCGGGAGGTTCCTTCTCGGCAGGGGGCTGACGGTTGACGAGCCTGCCCTGGAGACGTTTTGCGACGAGATCGTGAAGGCGGTACGGGACGCAGCTAAGACGAACGCGAGGAAGGCCGCAGGAGATTACAGCGAGGATCTCTTGGCGAGGCGATTCGGAGAGCCGTGGTGTCCTGGAGAAAAGCAAACGCAGCAGGTCAAATGGAGCGAACGATCATCCTCAAGCGCCAAAACGCGAGGCGCCGTCGGATTGTCGCTGCGGGAATTGGTGGCTAAGTGGCGCGATGATCCGCAGAATGCACCATCGGCGAGTACCGTGGCTTCCTACGCAAAGGCATTCGACCGTCTGGCCACCTTCGTTGGCCATGATGATCCGACGCGGCTAACTACCGAGGACGTGGAGCGGTTTAAGCGACATCGGCTCGACGTCGACAAGGTCAAGCCGAAGACGTTTAAGGATAGTGATCTCGCCGCGTTGCGATCTGTACTTGGTTGGGCCATCGAGAACAAGCTATTATCAGCTCCCAACGCGGCCATTGGTATCAAAGTCAGGGTGCCGAGGCGGACGCTTTCGCGAACCGAGAAGGGCTTCTCGGATGCCGAGGCAAAGGCAATTCTGCGGCATGCCTTGGAGTACAATCGAGGCCGGACCGAAAAGGCAAAGACGGCGGCCGCCAAGCGTTGGGTGCCATGGCTGATGGCCTACTCGGGGGCCAGGGTCGGAGAAGTGGCGCAGCTGCGGAAGCAGGATGTTCTCCGCCACGAGGCGGGCTTCTGGTTCATGCGCCTTGTGCCCGAAGCAGGCACGATCAAGACCAATGAGCCTCGCGATGTGCCGCTGCACTCGCACCTCATTGAGCAAGGCTTCATCCAGGATCTCGTCGAGAACGCGCCCGACGGGCATCTGTTTCTCGATCCAAAGGGGTCGGAGCCGACCTGCTCAAAACCGACACTCCGACGCAAGCCTATGAGAAGTCACGTGCAAGCAGGGACGGTGGGCATCAGCAGCAAGGCGGCTTCTAGAACGGACGACCCTCGTGGCATCCTCGGGCCGCTTCAAGGCCTCAAGAACAGACTTCAGGAGTTCGTGCGGGAGATTGTCAGAGACCCTGAAGTGCAGCCCCAGCACGGATGGCGCCATCGAGTGAAAGCGGTGGCGTTCTCTGTCGGCGTTCAGGAGCGTGTCATCGACGAGATACAAGGTCACGCCCCGAGGCACGAAGGTGGCCGCTACGGGACGGTGGCTCTGGAAACGAAGCAGGCCGCGATAGAGAGATTGCCGAGGTACACGGTTTAATTGGCAGGTCTCAGCTCTGTCGGAGATGATCCGCTTAGTGGGAGCGTTTTCTGGGCGGCGAGAATAGTCCCGCGAGAAGGGGCTTCGGAACCGAACGGACCTCTCCAAATGTTGGGCGCGCCGCGACAAATCGGTTCTGGCTCTCGGGATGCAGTTTCAAGCGATATCGCGGGGTGCCGGCCCAAGGCCTGCGATTACCGGTGGCTGAGGAACTGTGCGGCGACGCAGAAGCACCAATCCGACGATGGCCGCGCAGCACATAGCGTTCATGCTGAAAACGACAGCGAGAGCAACGTCTTGCTTCTCCACGGTGGCATAGATGACGGTCGTCAGGTGAGCCACAAGAAAAAGGGACCATGTGCAGCACGACACGCTGGCAGCCCCTGAGTTGTCCCGGGCCAGCATGACGATCTGGGGAACATAAGCAAAAACGCGTAATGCGTTGGCCATCGCGAACAGTATGATCACGAAATCGGTACCCATGGTCGTCCGGCGCCTTCTGCAGGGTCGACGAGGATAAAAGCCAGGTTTGAAAAGGGACGGGCGCTGTGGATAGGCCCTACCCTGGCGCTTCGAAGCCCGTCGCTTGGATGACCTTACGCCAATGGAGTGTCTGGTCGCTGAGACGGGCGACCAGCCGGTCCCCGCTCTCGGCTCGCGGAACAAGTCCCATACCCTGGAATGATTCGATCAAGCTCGCATCGTTCGCAGCAGCTTTCATGTCCTCGGCGATCTTCCCGCGCATAGACGAGTTCATCCTCGCGGGACCGAAAACGCCGAGCGACCCTTCGAATGTCAGCTCATCGAAGCCTTGCTCGAGTGCCGTGGGCACCTCCGAGGCAATGGGTGTCCGCTCAGGGTTCGTGACGGCGAGCAGTCTGACTTTGCCGGTGCGTGCAAGCGAGAGCATGGGAGCAAGAGGGCCGATCAAAAGCTGAATACGACCGGCCGTGAGATCGCCAATGGCGTCAGGCGGACTCCGGTACGGTATCTGCGCGACATCCAACTTGTGTCGGTGCAGAAAGTTCAACAAGGCCAACGTCGGCCCTCCAAGGCCGGCTGCGACATTGAGCTTGCCTGGATGCCGCCGAGCGGCCTCGACTAAGCCCTTGAGATCGATAAAGCCTGATTCCACGCTCGCGGCGACAGTTAGGTAGTCGATTGCCGACAAGCTGATGGGGACCAGCGCGGCCGGATCAAATGGGGGCGACTTTCTCAACAAGGGCGTAACGGTGACAATGCCAGTCGGCGAGAATAGGAGCGTGTGCTCATCGCCGGCTCTCTCAAGAACTGCATTTACCGCAATCGCGCCCTGTGCGCCCGTTCTTGCTTCGACGATCACCGGTTTACTCCAGCGCGCGGTCAGTCGCTCGGCATAGGCGCGGGCCGCGAAATCCGTCGAGCTGCCTGGCGCCGAAGGTGTGATCAGTCTCACAGGCTGCGTTGGCCACGATAAGACCTGAGCGCGACCTACGTTCGCCATCAGGGGGGCCATCGCAAATCCCATCGTCCAACCTGTGAACGTTCTGCGCGTTAGCCCGACGCCGATCTGCTTCATTTGACTGTTCCTGCTCGCGTTTGCCCGTTGCCAGGGTCAGATGTTAGCGTCGGCGGCACTACAATAAAGCATACATTGGAGAACGGTGCGTTCGCATGTCGAGAACGGTCAATCGAGAGAGCCTACTTTCCGATCTACACCTTTTATCCATTGTGGCGGAGGCGGGCGGCATCAGCGCTGCTGCTACTCGCGCAGGAACAGCCAAGTCCTCGATCAGCACCCGCATATCGCGTCTTGAAAGCACCGTCGGCGTTCGCTTGCTGACGCGGTCGCGACTCGGCGCCAAGCCGACCCATGCCGGCGAGAGGCTTCTCTCACTGTCCCGACGGATCCAGGGAGATCTCGAAGATGCCATTGCCAGCATCCGCGCAAACGAGCGCGATATAGCGGGAGAGCTACGACTTTCGTGCCCTGCCGGGATTGCCGATGCACTAATCGTCCCGCGTCTTGCAGGCTTCCTCCGCCAGCACCCGGCCGTCACGCTCGATATCCGAGCCACTGACGAGATCGTTGATCCTCGCCAAGACGGCATTGACCTGGCGTTCCGGTTCGGCTGGCTTCATGGGGCCGAATCCGGTCTCGTAGCTCGAAGCATCGGCGCATACAGAGGCATGATCTGCGCCTCACCTAGCTATCTCGCCTCATCCAAGATCGTTACGCAGCCTTCTGATCTATTGAGAATGACGTGGATTGGATACTCGGAGTTCGGTGGTACGACCCACCGCCTGAAACTTCGAGATCGCGACGGACGGTCTCATGCACTCCAGCTCACCTCGCGCGTGCGTACGTCGTCGGCTTTGCAAGTCAAGAACTGGGCGGTTGAGGGCCTCGGGGTGACGCGCTTGCCGGAGTTTCTAATCCGCGGCGAACTGGTCTCAGGCGAGCTGGTTCAGCTTCTCCCCGCCTACACGTTCGCCAATCCCTCTTTGTTTGTGCTGTATGCCAGAGACAGATATCGACCGACGCGTTTACGCGCGCTCATTTCGCATCTCACGGCCCGATAGATGACTGGGCCTGGGGAAAGGAGTGCATGTAGCGAGAGCGAGGCCGCGTATCGTCAGCTCTGCGTCATGGGCGCGGCCAGGGGAACCGCCTGAGACAAGCGCATCATGATCCCTCGCAGCGGCCATCCCTCGGAAGAGCGTCCGCCTTGAGACCTTGAGCAGGCGGGCGGCTTGCTCGGCCGACAGCTTGTCCTGCTCCATCAGCTTCCGCGCCTTCTGCATCATCGAGGCGTCCCACTTCGGCGGCGGCCCAAGGCGGACCCCGCGCTGCTTCGCTGCCTCCAGCCCGGCTCTGGCCCTCTCCAGGATCAGTGAGTGCTCGAATTGAGCCACGGCGGCGAGCACATGCAGCACCAGCTTGCCGGTGGAGCCTTGTGTCGAGAGGCCATCCTCCACGGTGCGGAAGTGGATGCCACGCTGATCGAGGTCGGCGAGCACCTTGGCGGTAAAGGCGAGGCTGCGGCCAATGCGGTCGAGCTTCCA